>Ga0172380_10000510_pt1 | contig 75525 bp, 69 predicted proteins | sample Leawe162metaG_FD_119747 | JGI IMG/M metagenome (GOLD analysis project Ga0172380, IMG submission 119747) | Leachate microbial communities from a municipal landfill in Southern Ontario, Canada - Leachate well 162 metaG | ecosystem: Engineered > Solid waste > Landfill > Unclassified | place... | reverse complement strand
GCATAGGTGAATAAACGCAACTGTTAAAAAAAATCTACCTGCCCGACTTTGACGAGGTTACTCTGTCATGAAAAATAACCGCTCAAACTCCGACAGACTCCTAGACTTGGTACCATTCTGCCCAACTCAAAACGGCGGTTGAATCGGTAACAAAACTCAGCAAGATAACGAGGTATATGTTTCTCACTGATTGCATGATAAGTTCCACGGATGGCATTTTTGACGTTGCCAAGCAAAATAACGTCCTACCAGTTAAAAAACTGAAACAGAGTGGTAATCACAATATTTTTTGCAAGAAGCCTCAATTCAGGCGACGGCAGGGGGAAGTAAGGCAAAAAAAGGTTGGGTTGCCCCCCGGCCCTGCCGGAAACAGGGGCAGGAATCAGACCTCGGGTTTGTTCTTTCTGTTGTCCAGCCCCAGGTAGAAGTTGAGCCAGGACGAACTGTTGTTGAGCAGCCAGTTGCGGGGCGGTTCAAAGCCGTTCCGGAATTCCGCCTGGCGTTTTGTGGCGGCAAGGCGTTCATAGGTCTGGACATAGATGCAGCGCCTTTTGCCCGGATAGACCTCGCACCAGCCGTCGCGGCTGCCGCCGCAGGGGCCGTTCAGCATATATTTCGCGCAGCCGGATTGCGGACAGAGGTAGGCCAGCGAGGCCAGGGTGCAGTCTCCGCAGTTCTGGCAGTTGAACAACAGAAATTTCGTGAAGTATTCAAAGGCGGAGAAGGGAACCTTTAACCACGAATCATGCAGGGCCAGACAGCTCTGCCGGCTGATTTTGTAAAACGGGCTTTGCGGATCAAACGCCATATGGTGAACCAGGCGTGACACGGTATAAAAGGGCCGCAGTTTATCATAGCCCTGTCCGGAAGTCTTGGCCGTCTCCTGGTTGAGCCCGGTTTTGCGGTCCTTGCGGTAAAGGTAAAATCCCTCCTCCGGCCAGAAATTCAGCTCACTGATGAGGTCCTTTGCCTGGGGCTGATATTTTTCCATGGTGCTGAGCATGAAGTCAAAGTCCGCCATATTAAGGCCGGGGCCGCCGATATGGGCGCCGTCATAGCCCATGTCCTTCAACACCGCCAGCAGTTTCGCCGCCCTGGCCAGCCGCGCCGTTTTCCCTTTGTCCGGCGACTTCGCCTCAAGTTGCATCTGTTCATACAGCGACCCGGGGATGATGCAGCCGGGAACGCCTCCCCGGTACATGATATCGGCCAGGGGCATGCTGGGTATGAACACACTGCCGAGTATCGGCACCTTGAGCTGCTGCTGCCGCATATAGAGGAGCACCTCCTGGAATTTCCGGGCGTCAAAGCCGAGCTGGGTGATGACATAATCGGCGCCGGCGGCGATTTTGCGGTGCAGTTTATAGTATTGCATGAGCTGCTCCGCCTCGGTCATCTTAAACGGTGAGACGGCAACCCCCTTGAAAAAAGAGGTGGCAAAGCTCGGTTGATTGAGATAATGCCCCTTGTTCATCAGATTGAGCATGTCCACCACATGGACACTGTCCAGATCAAAAACAGGCTTGGGATGGCCCCGGTACCCCCGCTTCGGGTAATCGCCGGAGATGACCAGCAGGTTGTGCAGGCTGAGCCGGTCCCAGCCGAAGACCTGGCTCTCCATCTCATTGCGGTTTTTATCCTTGCAGGAAAAATGATTGATAACATCAAGACCCATGTTCAGTATCTCAAGTCCCAGCACATCAGGCGACAGGGCGGGGTGGCCGCCGGCATTATCGGTGATGCTGACCGCCTGGATCCTGCCGTCACGGGCCAGATCGCGGGCCAGGCCCAGGGTCCGGTCGATCTGTCTGTTTCTGCCGCCCCGGCTTGGCACCAGTTCAAAGGTGATGGTGAACTCAGCCTTGTTGGTCAGGGACTGCCGGAAGCAGGACAGGGGCTGCGGGGCAGGTTTGTCTTTACTTTCTGGTGTCATGCTGGTTAGATGATGATCTGGTTAATGATTATCGGTTCAAAATAAATGGTTTGACGGATTGCCTTTACGGCTGCAACTCTATGGAATCTCCACTGCTGCTCATCTTTGTTATCTTTGTACTTATTAAAGGTATAGAAAATATTATCGCTTTGGTCAACCTGGGTCATATCCGGCAGTATGGCCACCGGGTGCCTGCGGGCTTTACCGGTTTTGTCGATGATCAGACCCTCAGGCGCATGCGGGACTACACCATTGATCATGGCCGCATTGATCTGCTGTCGTCTGCCCTTGATTTTATCATCACACTGGTGTTTATCTTCGGCGGAGTGCTGAACTGGTATAACTCATGGCTGACAGGCCTGGGATGGCCTTCTGTCGTGACCGGCATCTGCTTTTTTCTGTTTCTCTCCTATGGCAGCTTTCTCCTGCAGATCCCCTTTGATCTCTACAACACCTTTGTCATCGAGGAGAAATACGGGTTCAACCGCCAGACCTTTGCCCTGTGGCTGGCGGATGCGGCCAAGGGGCTGCTGCTCACCACCATTCTCGCCGGTCTCCTGTTGTGGGTGGCCTTTGGGATCATGGCCGCCGTGCCGGAATACTGGTGGATTCTGCTGTGGCTCTTCATGCTTTTTTTTAAAGTCTTCATGCTCTATATCTCACCCTATGTCATCGAGCCGCTGTTTAACAAATTTACCCCCATAGCGGATAAAAGTCTTGAGGAAAAGATTAAGAAACTGCTGGCCAAGGCAGGGCTGTCCGTTTCCCGGGTCTTTACCATGGATGCCTCAAGGAGAAGCGGCCACGGCAACGCCTATTTCAGCGGCATCGGCCATGTGAAACGGATTGTGCTGTTTGATACCCTGCTGGAAAAAAACAGCGAGGAGGAAATCCTGGGCATTCTGGCCCATGAGGCCGGCCACTGGAAGAAAAAACATATCCTGAAAAGGCTGGTGGTCATGGAGTGCGTATCCTTTGCCGCTCTCTATCTGGCCTGGTGGTTTCTGCAGAGTGATACCCTGGCGGCAGTCTTTCACATAAATGAGCCCACCCTTTACGTCAAGCTGCTGCTGATCGGCTTTTGCGGCGCGCTTGCCGCCTTTACCGTCAAGCCTCTTTTCAGCTTGAGCTCACGGCGGCATGAGTGGGAGGCGGACCGTTTTGCCATGGAGCTGACCGGGCATCCCCAGGCCCTGGCCCGGGCCCTGGCCAGACTCGGCCGGGACAACCTGGCCAATCTTCATCCGCATCCCTGGTACATCGCTCTCCATTACAGCCACCCACCGCTGCCCCAGCGGGTGAGAAAGCTGCTGGCCGGCTGACGCCAACGGGTGAAAAGGAAGGGGGAAGCAATGCAATCATCCTGGCGCGAGCGCTCAGCTGTCTTTCATGACAAGGCCCGGGATTATGACCAGTGGTTTGACGGCAGCCTGCTGTTTGCCATTGAACTGGCAGCACTAAGGGAACTGCAGACCCCGCTGGCCGACCCGAGGATCGAGGTGGGAGTGGGGCCGGGCCGCTTTGCCGGCGCCCTGCAGGTTGCCATCGGCGTTGATCCGGCCCTGGCGCCGCTGAAGCTTGCCCAGGCAAGAAACATCAAGGTGGTCCAGGCCATCGGTGAGCAGTTGCCCTTTGCCGGAGAACGTGCCGGGAGTGTCTTTATCCTGTTCACCCTCTGTTTCCTGGCCGAGCCTGTAAAGGCGCTGGGCGAATGTCGCCGCATCCTGCGGCCGGGCGGTCATCTGGTGCTGGGCATGGTGCCGGCCGGCGGGGCATGGGGCAGGGCCTTGCAGGCCAAAAAGGAGAAGAATCATCCTTTTTACCGGCATGCCTCCTTTTATCCGGCCAGGCAGGTGCAATCCTGGCTGCAGGAGGCGGGATTTGCCGTGGTGGAAAGCCGTTCGTCCCTTTTTCAGGAACCGGAGGAACTGCGCGGCATGGAACATTCCCGGCCTGGTCTGGATGAACAGGCCGGATTTTGTCTTCTGGTCGGGGAGAAATGATAAAAGCAGCTGGCAAGCAGAGAGGGCAACCGCTCGATTTCAGCCCGGTTGAGCGGAAAGCCGGGAATCGTTATTCTCTGTCTACCCAGTTCTGTCTTTCCTTGAAGAACTCGTAGGCAAAAAAAGCTGCGCCGGTGACGATGAGCGCTGAAGCCAGCAGGGCAGGTAGCCAATGGTTCGATCCCGTCTGCGCCATGGTCATATCAGGCAGGTCACGTTTGCAGTAACGGCACACCAAGGCGTTGCTGTAAATTTTCTCCTTGCAATATGGGCAGGTTTGCATGTTCATGTTTTTCAACATATCTTGCTGATTATGCAATGTCAAGTTCGTGTTGCCGCAGCTGCCCGAATCATCATGACAGCCCGGTATTGCCAGGAAATTTTTCATATCGCTCCTCTGCGGATTCTTCAGTCTTGCACCAGCACGACGGGTCGGCCGGCCGATAATTTTGCCCTGTCGAACATGGTCAGCTTGTTATGGCCGATGATCCCCTGCAGCGTTTCCACATATTCCAGCCGCTTTTCCGAGTAAGACTCCAGGGTATTGAGCAGACTGTAGACATCCAGATCGTCCTTCTGCTCCCGGCGCTGCTCCGCCCTGGCCAGACGGAAATCCCCGTATGCCACATGGGTGTTGATGTTCATGGCATAGGCCTTGATGGAATCAATCAGGGTCGGGAAGTCGGCAATGCGGTAATCCCCTCTGTCCTCTCGCCGGGTTTCCGGCATCATGCCCTCTCCACCCCAGCACCACTGCCCGAAGAGGGCATTGCCTTCCGTGGTAAAGCGTGAGGTGGCATAGCCGCTTTCATAGGCCATCTGGCCCAAGGCTATGGAGACGGGAATGGTGTCCACCCGCAGGAAGATTTCTGCAAAGAAATCATCGGTTAAATCCACCGGTTCAGCCTCCTGCACGATCTTGTACCGCTTGGCAAGGTTCTCCAGCCAGGCAAGATCCTCCTCGGCGGGCTCCTGGCCCTCCAGGTGCTGCTCCTCCAGGACCTGCAGGTATTTTCTTTCCGCGCTGATCTGCTCATTGACGCGGAGCACCAGGGGCAGCATGGTGCGGTAGAAAAGGCTCTTTTTGCTGGCAACGGGCTGATCGTCCGCCCAGCTGTTGCCGATGGCGTCCAGGTAAATCCTGGGCACTTCCAGGTTGGCGTTTGCCATGCCGCAGCCGGTATAGCCGATTGACTCGTAATAGTCCCATATCTGGCCGGCTGATTCCAGGGTCAGCTTTTCAGGCTCCTCTTCCGGGGCTTCCCACGGCCGGTGGGTGATCCCGGGTTGACGCAGGAAAAGATAGAGCACCAGGCTGACAAGAATCAGTCCTCCGAGAGCTGAAGCGGCAAGCAGCATTTTTTTCATAATGTCGGCCTTGTTTCCAGGTGATATCTTTAATAATATGTAGAAATTCAGCAAGAAGCGGGCCAGCCAGGCAGTATGCCATCATCAATGCAGACGCTGAGGAAAAAATTAAATGTAACCGTATTTGCCGGGCAAGACAAGTAAATCGATGCAATAGGGTTGAGTGCGGGGTGGTTTCCAGGCCGGGCTAAGCCCGGTGGCAGCTGCCTGGTATAAGGCATGGCGGGTGGCTGCGAAGAAGTTGTTGACAGAACGGGCTCACGTGAATATAAAAAAGAAAAATTGTAGCCGAGATCTGTTCAAAAAACAGATGCGGGGGACCCAGGTTATCCGGGGCGTATTCCATTGTTTGGATAGGGCACTTCCAGGCCCGAGCCCATCAGCTAACCTCGCAGGCAAATGGAAGGGCAATGGCCAGAAATGAAGAACCGCTTTGCCCGCGGTCTTTTTTTGCCATGCTCATCGAAGGAGCAGCGCAATGAGCAGTGGCAAGGAATCACCGGTGCGGGCCGCCATTAAATCCCTCGGCCTGGTTTTCGGCGACATCGGCACCAGTCCCATTTATACCTTCACGGTTATCTTTCTGCTTTTGGAACGGACGCCCGCCAATGTTGCCGGCGTGCTTTCCCTTATCGTCTGGACGCTGACTATTCTCGTCATGGTTGAATATGCCTTTCTCGCCATGACCCTGAGCAAGAAAGGCGAGGGCGGCACCATTGTCCTCCGGGAGATATTGACGCCCCTTCTCAAGTCGGGCCAGAAGGTCCGTCTGGTCACCTTTCTTTCCTTTGTCGGCATTTCGCTCCTGACCGGCGACGGAGTCATCACCCCAGCCATCAGTATCCTCTCGGCGGTGGAGGGCCTCCTGCTCATTCCGGGCTGTGAAAATATCACCCAGGGCACGCTCATCGCCATTGCCGCGCTCATCGCCATCGGCCTTTTTGTCGTGCAGAAAAAAGGCACGGAAAGGATTTCCGGCGTGTTCGGCCCGGTGATGCTGCTCTGGTTTTTCTCCCTGTCGATTTCGGGGATCATGGCTATTATCCGGGTGCCGGAAGTCATGGCGGCGCTCTCGCCGTGGCCGGGCATCTCCTTTCTCGCCCATCACGGTCTTGCCGGTTTTTTCATCCTTTCCGAGGTCATCCTCTGCGCCACCGGCGGGGAGGCCTTGTATGCCGACATGGGCCACCTGGGCCGGGATTCCATCCTCCGGGCCTGGTATTTGGTGTTCGCCGCCCTGCTGCTCAATTACCTGGGGCAGGGCGCCTTTCTCATCCAGAACCCCGGCGCCCGCAATGTGCTTTTCGAGATGATCCTCCATGAAGCGGGTTTCCTCTACGTGCCTTTTCTCATCCTGAGCATCGCCGCCACGATCATCGCCTCCCAGGCCATGATCAGCGGCATGTTCTCCATTGTCTACCAGGGCATGGTCACCCGGATCATGCCGCTGTTCAAGATCGACTACACCTCCACCGATCTGCGCACCCAGATTTACATCGGCGCGGCCAACTGGTTTCTGCTCGTTTCCGTCCTGGCCGTCATGCTCATTTTCCGGGAATCACATAGACTTGCCGCGGCATACGGCCTGGCGGTAACCGGCACCATGACCCTCACCGGCCTCATGATGACCTGGATATTCGCCCTCCGTCACCAGGCGGGCAGGGCGGCCCTCTCGCTGCTGATCACCTTCGTGGATCTCGCCTTTCTGCTGTCCAATTTCTACAAGCTGCCCCATGGCGGTTACTGGTCCCTGGTCATCGCCGCCATTCCGCTCGCCCTTATCCTCATTTATACCTCCGGGCAGAAACGGCTCTACCGGGCGATGAATCCCATGCACCTGGAGGTGTTTCTGGAAAAATACTACCAGCACTATAAAAAGATCATTCCCATCCAGGGCAGCGCCCTGTTCTTTGCCCGCGACATGCGTAAGGTGCCGCCGTATCTGAGCACCACCATGTTCACCAATCACATTATTTACCAGGACAATATCATTATCTCCATCACGCAGACGGAGGAACCATTCGGCGTGTCCGGCCACTTCCGGGAATGCTATGCCGAGGGCCTGCGGCAGTTCGAAATTCTCGCAGGTTACATGGAAGTGGTAGACATGAGCAAGATACTCCGTGACTCCGGCATACAATACCGCGCCATCTTTTACGGGCTGGAGGATATCAGCACCACCAACGTCATCTGGCAGCTGTTCTCGCTCATCAAACGGATCACGCCGAGCTATGTGCAATTCTACAAGCTGCCGCCGGATTACCTGCATGGCGTCATTACCCGGGTGGTGATGTGAATTCCCATTATGCCATAAAACCCGAGGCCTCCTGTAGGTTCCCGCATATATTCGGCCTCTGGCAAAACCTACCGGGAGACCCAACTCCTGAGAAAATCAGAAAATTGCAGCGATTGATTATGTAAATTGTAAAAGACTTTGACAATTTGCATGGATGTGGTATTTTTTGTATATGATTCCACGAGATAGCGAACAGACCATCCGTACCCTCTTGCGCGGCTTCCCGGTCATCACCTTGACCGGCGCGCGGCAATCGGGCAAGACGACGCTTGCCAAAGCTGTCTTTCTCAACCGCCCTTATGCCTCGCTGGAAGAGCCGGACATCCGCCGTCTTGCCCAGGATGATCCCCGTTCGTTTCTGGACCGGTTCCCCGATGGCGGGGTACTCGATGAGGTGCAACGCTGTCCGGATATTCTCTCTTACCTGCAGACCATTGTCGATGCAGACGGCCGGATGGGGCTTTATATCCTCACCGGCTCCCAGCAGTTCGGGCTGATGTCCGGGATAACCCAGTCCCTGGCGGGCCGCGCCGCTTTCATGGAACTGCCGCCGTTTTCCGTTGCCGAATTGATCCGGGCCGGCAAACTCCCGGCGGATGCTGACACCATGCTGCTCGCCGGTTGCTATCCTCCGCTTTATGACCGGGATATTGCGCCCGCCGCGTGGTTTGGCGCCTACGTTACGGCGTATGTCGAACGGGACGTCCGGCAACTGCTCAAGGTGCAGGATCTTGAATCATTCCAGCGCTTCGTGCGTCTCTGCGCCGGCAGGACCGCCCAGCTTCTCAACCTCTCCTCGCTTGCCACGGAATGCGGCATTACTCACAACACGGCCAGGGCCTGGATATCGGTGCTCGAGGCCAGTTATCTCGTGTTTCTGCTCCGTCCGCACCACGCCAGTTTCAACAAGCGTCTCGTAAAAATGCCCAAGCTCTATTTCTATGACACCGGTCTGGCATGCTGGCTGCTGGGGATCAGAACCCCGGATCAGCTGGCCATGCATCCTTTGCGGGGTAATATATTCGAAACCTTCGTCACCGCGGAACTGGTCAAGACGCAACTCAACAGGGGCGAGCCCCGCAACCTCTATTTCTGGCGTGACAGCAACGGCAACGAGGTGGATGTGGTGGTCGAATACGGCAACAGATTGATGCCCATCGAGATCAAGTCCGGCAAAACGGTAAACCGTGATTTTTTTACCGGGCTGCAGAAATGGCTGGCCCTGGCGGGCCGCGCCGCCCTCAACCCCACCCTGGTCTACGGCGGCGCTGACACCTTTGATCACCAGGGGGTGAAGGTGGTCGGATGGCAGGGGTGCGGGGAGCTTCTTTCCGCTTAGCAGGCTGGCTCTATTGGTCGTATCCATGGAGAGTCTTCGACAAAGAGGTGCAAATCAGGATGATCGAAATAATGTCGCGCCGCCTGCGTGTAAGAGATGACGGAACGGGCAAGGGAAAAGAACTACACGGGACGTTTGCTGAATTTGAGGCCGAGGACGCGATAATTCTCCTTGGCGATCCCGGAATGGGAAAGACCACCCTCTTTGAGGAGGCAGCCAAAACTTATACGTATACGAAGGTCCGGAATTTTTTAATCGCCCCTCAGGTTACCGATGGTAAGGCGCTTTTTCTTGACGCTCTCGATGAATATAGAACTCTGACAAGAGGGCAAGATGCCAGCGCCGAACTAGCCAAGGCATTATGCACCTTGAATAAGCCAAAATTTAGGTTGTCCTGCAGAGCGGCGGATTGGTTTGGATCGGCAGACCAAGAAGTTTTCAGGGTCGCCAGTGCGTCAGGGCGTGTAGTAGTTCTTGAACTTTGCCCCCTTTCACGTGAAGAAATTTTACATGCTGTGCAAGAGATAGTTCCAGACCCCGTTGTCTTCCTGAATGAAACTGAATCCGCCGGACTTGGGAAACTGCTTGGCAACCCGCAAACCTTGGAACTCTTCGCGCGGGCTTGGGGAACAGGCAGGAAGCCTCGTAATAAATTCGAGGCCTACGAGATTGGGATCGCTGAGCTTCTCAAGGAAACAAATGAAAAGCATGTTCAACGCGGCATGGCCAGCCCTGATCTCCGTGATTTGCGGAAAGCGGCCTGTGCGGCGGCCTCACTCCTGCTTCTTTCCAACTCGGTCGGCATTGCAGGGTCAGATTCAGCTGATGGTGATGGCTATGTTAAATTTTCAACCGTACCGCATCCCGACCGAAGCAGTCTTGAAACTGTTTTGAAACGACGGCTATTCACATCCCCTGCAGTAGATCGATATGAACCTGTCCACCGCACCATAGCGGAGTTTTTGGCTGCCGAGGACCTGTCCGAGCGCATTGCGGAAGGTCTTCCGATTGACAGAGTGATGGCACTGATATGCGGGATAGACGGGAAACCGGTATCCTCTCTCCGCGGTCTTTTCGCCTGGTTGATGTGCAGGCTTGGCCATCTCGCTGAGGATTATGTCGAACGGGACCCTTATGGCGTCGCAATGTATGGTGACGCAAGTGTCCTGCCGCCAAAAGCACAATGTGCCATTTGGCAAGCTCTGCGGCGGCTTCGCGATCCGTGGTTTCTCGCAAACGAGGAAGATAGCGGCTCTTTCCATAACCTGGCCAACCAAAACACGGTTCGAATAATTGAAGAAATCCTCCAAGACCCGGAAGCCCGCGCTCATTTGAAAATCGCCGTTCTCGAATCGATCGCCAACAGCACAGAGCAAATGGGACTTAATGCTGTTATCCGAAAGATAGTTTTAGAGAAAAGTGACAATACATGGCTTAGATCAGCAGCATTAAAGGCCTTCGCCCAAGCGGTCACGAACGACTTGGACGAAATGGAAACGCTCGATGAGGATCTTTGCCAGGCAACCGATGATCCCGCTGCCCCTGAATTGCGGGTTGACCTCCTCCGCTTGATGCCAAAATCCGGTAATCTGGCCTTGCGGCTATTGTCAATCATGGAACAGGCTGCAGCCCGCGATAGCAGTGACCATGTTTTCGGACATTTTTATCCACTGCTTGATCTGCCGTCCGACGCGGATTTGGACGTGATTCTCGATGGGGCACCCCGGGTGTTGCGCCCGGAAAGTGAGACCCGTTATGAATTCCGTTCTCTCTATGACAGATGGTTTGGGCGGCGTCTTAGTGCCCCTGCACCGATCACGGCCGTACAACTCTCGAATTGGCTGCGATTCATGCAAAACGACAGACGGGATGACCACTCCGAGACTCTGGCAGCCCTCAAGTCTCGCTTTGCGCAGGAGCCTTCGCTTTTTGCTGAGATTTTCGAACTGCTCGCCACTGGTGTGCCAAATGGAGAGAGATCATATTGGAGTTTTGTTGCTCACGACCTCTGGCAAATGCTGCCGGCGGCGGTGTGGCCGATCACCCCGGCTGAATTTTTTCTGGCGCGAGCGGAAAAAGAAGGCAATCCTGAACATGCGGCTGATCTTTTTCGCATGTATCTTTCCTGGTTTCCGCTGGAGGGGGCTTCCTCAACTCTTATGGAAACAGGTTTTGCTTTGGTGGAGCGCCGTCCTGATCTCGCGGCTGCGCTTGGCAATTGGCAAAGCTGCAAGCTTGAAAAATGGCAAACAGATCAACCGAAGCGACGAGATAAGGAGCGCCGCAGAAAGTTGGCAAAGCGAGCCGAGAATATTGCCTCCCTCACTCCTCGCCTCACCTTGATACGGGAAGGGGGCGAAGAACGTGTTCTTGCATGGGCGGCTTTTGTTTTTTTAGGGCTATATTATGACGTTAAGGACATTCCTGACCCGCGTGATCGTCTCGTCACCAAAACGAATGAGGAGATCGCCGATGCGCTTGTTCAGGGATTTATCCGGTATGTGGAAAATCCAGGCATTCCGAAAAAAAGAGACATCATCGAGAGCTGGCTTGCAAACAGTGTCCCGCCCACTCATTTCTTGCTGGGAGTATCGATCTTCTTGCGCAACAAGGAGGGCATGACCATCCCAGAGGAAGCATTACCGCATTGCATCGCGGCAGTTGTCACTGCCTCGTCTCACTCGGGTGAAGTGCCTGGTTATGATGATTCCCTGTTTGCCTGGCTTCTTCAACAAGTTCGCCAACAACCAGCCATTACAGAAGCTATTCTGCGCGAGATATGGCTTGCGGCCGTGATGAATAAAAATAAAGGCAGCCTGCCGAGGTTTTATCAACTCTGCAAAGACCCGGATTCTCAGCAATTCCTGACGGGGTTATCGGCAAGGGTTCTCAAAGCTGGGATAAATGAGAATGATGACACTGTCGGGCGACTCGTGTCTGTTCTCCTGCGCAATGATCAAGCCGCCGCCCTGGCAATCGGCAAGATTGAACTTGCTCAACGGGAATTGGCCGATGCGGTACGGGCTATCTGGGCAACAGCCCTTTTCGTGATTGACCCGAACAGGTATGCGGCTCCTTGGCGTGATTTTATGGCAGGCGCGGATAACCCCCTTTTCTGGGAAGCCATGCTCATCATCGGAGGTGACCGTTACCAACATGGTGGGCCGATCAGTCTGACAGCGGCTCAACGAACGGAAATCGTCATTGTGCTCGGAAAGAGATTTGCCAATGTTGAACGTCCACTGGGTGGCTGGAGTGGAACTCAAAATTCATGGGATGCTTCTGATTTTATTATCAAGCAGATCAAGCTGTTAGCCGCTGATGGTTCTGCTGACGTTGGCAGCCAGTTTGAACGATTGGAGAATGACAGCGGGTTGGCAAGCTACCGCGACCAGATCAGACACCACAGGGCTCAGTATGAAAAACAGCAGCGTGAAACCCGTTTTACATTCGCATCACCTGAGAGAGTTGCGGAAGCAATAAAAAATTGCGCTCCTGCCACCCCAAGCGATCTCTTAATTTACACGGTCGATCATCTTGAGGCGCTCTCTTTCGAATTGACCCGTACGCAAAGAGAGAGATTTCGCGCTTACTGGAACGAGACGGGGCGAAATCTTGACAAGCCGAAACGCGAAGAAATTTGTTCCGGCTTGTTGGCAGAGGACCTGCAGAACCGGGTGCGGGCTCATGAACTTATCGTGACGGTTGAGCACCACATGATTGCAGACAAGGAGTGTGACATTGTTGTGTTGCAGGGACCGGATCGACTGCTGCCCATAGAGGTCAAGCACCATTACAATGAAACTCTCTGGACGGCATGGCGCTCCCAACTTGATCGCCTGTATACCCGCGACGCAAAGGCCGGTGGACTCGGCGTTTATCTCGTTCTCTGGTCAGGTGAGGCAAAGGGCAGGATGATGCCGAAGCTGCCGGACGGTCTTAAGCGCCCAGCAAGTGCAACTGAATTGAAATACGCGCTCGAATCACTCATCCCTTCAGAAGATCGGCAGCGGTTGCGGATCGTTGTCGTGGATATTTCGCCGCCAGCATGTTGATTATTCGCTCAAAATGATTCGAAGACATAACCAATAACCAATTAAGCAGGGATCTGTACAGTTATGGCGCCCGAGCACACTGTCCATTGACCATCTTTCTCCTTCTCCCGATTCTGCTATTTTTCCAGTCGAGTTCGAAAATCTCGGGGCTTTCGGTTTAATTGGGTTACAGTTACTATCAGGATTCCATCTTCAATTATTTGATAGATTACACCGTACGGAAATCGGTTTACCAAACATCTTCTCGTATTCTCTGATAAACCAGACCAGGCGTTGGGAAAGAGGATGATTCTTTGAATGGCGGAATATATTTCTTTTAGAAATTCATCGCCTAACCCTGGGCGACACTCCTCGTAATAATCTGCCGCCTCAGCCAATTCTGCTTTGGCAAGAGGATGGAATGCGTAGTTCATTTGCCGAGGCGTTCCCGGATTTCTTTGAATACCTCATCTCCAGGAATAGCTTGAACTTTACCTTCTCCCATCTCTGCAACCCTTTTTTCGGCTTCAGCCGCCCATAATGCATCGATTTCTTTTTGAGCGGGGTTGAGGCTGCTCAGTAATTTTTCAATGAGCTGGGTTTTAATATCAATGGGTAAAGATTCAACCATCGACATAAGTTCATTGGTGTTCATCGTGAAGGCCCTCTCTTGCAATGAGTATTTTGATCATGTCATTGCCAGAATACCATGAATCCGGGAAATCGGAAAGAAGATCAAAACAGTCGGCAACCCGGCGACGTCCCCGGTTTCGACACCCCTTACCACGCATAAACCAGCTCCAGGCCGAGCTGGTCGTTGGCGGCGTATCTGCCGAAGAGCGAGGCGGGCGGGCCGTCCAGGATGAGGCCGGTGAGGCTGGTTTTCCAGGCGTCATTGATGACATACGTGATGCCGGCCCTGAGCATGCTGGCGCCATGTTCGGGGTTGTAGACCGGATTGACGGTGGTTTCCAGTTTCTGGTTCAGGAAGTAAACCCGGAGATTGACCCACAGCAGGGTTTCGCATGACCGGTCATAGAGGGTGCCTGGCCGGTGGATGATGAGGGTCTGCTGGGCCTGCAGGGTGAGGATGGCATCCTCGACGAGGCGGAAGTCCCCGGCCAGGCCATAGTCCAGGGTGTCCCGGGTGAGCTCGATGTCCGGCAGTTCGGTGACGCCGGCGGCGGGATGGGCCGGATAGCCCCACAGTTCGGGGTGCAGATTAAAGCCGCGGTTGAGGGTGGCCGCCGCCTCTCCGCGCAGGCTCCAGTCACCCAGCACGGCTGCTCCGTCCAGGCCCAGCGAGGTGATGCGGTGAAAGGAGGGGACCAGCCCCGGATCGATGATTTTGCCGCTGCCTGTCTCGCTGACCCGCAGGGCCGTGGTCGCAAAAACTGGGCGCGGATCAAAGCCGTGGAAGAGATTGACGGCCCAGTCGATGTCGCCCAGCCGCTGCAGGCGCAGGCCAAAGGAGCCGTTGGCCAGGGTTCTGGCCGGCAGCTCCGGCTCCCCCATGATCACCTCCGCGCCGGGCGAGTCCGGGAACAGCGCCCTTGCCGGCAGCACGGCCCACCGTTCATCCGGGTCGGGCAGCCGGTACGGCACCTGCCACGGCGCCCAGACCAGTTGGTAATTCCACTCCTCCCTGTTGAGGCTTGCTGAAACGGCCGGCACGCCGATCTTGCGTTCTTCCAGCGATTTAACGATGAACTGCCGGTAATCCCAGGGGTTGAACAGATCGTTTACCGGAAACTCGTCCAGCCGGCCCCAGGAAAACCTCTGGATGCCAATCCGCCAGTCTATGGCGGCAAGCGAGCGCTCCCCGTAAAGCTCCTTGATCTCCAGGTACGGGGTGTTGCCCTGATACACCTCGCCCAGATTTTTGAGCAAATCGTGGTCCTGTTGCGGGCCGCGCACCGTGCCGTCCCAGCCCCCTTCCAGCCACAGATGCAGCCGTCCCGCCTCTTTCTCCGCGTCAAGCACCAGCCTGCCGGAAAGCCCCGGCTCCTCGCGCACGCTGTCCCGCTCCGTGGCATAGGGGACCGTGAGCTTCAGCCGGCCGGCCGCGGTGACGGCGTCGGCCCCGCACAGGGGCGGGGTGGGGCCGAGGGCCAAGAGAAACAGCAGCGGAAGGCATTTTGCAACTATCCAGATCATGTGAATAACGGCGGAAGTCTCTGGTCGCGGGCATGGCTCGCTCATGCAGGGTTAATATGATTCCCCGCCAGCCCCGGATGATTATTTCCGTCCGCAGGGAACGGACCATGCCCGCGATATGTATAATGAAGGCATTTCGTCATTTGCCCGCCCGTTCCAGGGAGCGCTGGGTAAACAGCTCATCGTCGAACCGGGTGTGGTAACGGATCTCTTCGATGGTCAACCCGGTCCGGTGGCCGGTTTTGACGTTTTCCATCATGGCCTTAAAAGGCGTGGGGATGTCGTCGATGATCCGCACATCGGAGAAAACCCCCTGGCGGTAGAGCTGTTTGTCCTGATAGTATTCGATCTTGATATGCACCCACAGATCCTTGGCCACCCAGGCCACGTAGCGGCTCCATTTGCGGCGCACCTTGGGCTCCACCTCGATCACCTGGCAGGCCATGCCGTCCACCGTCTCCTCGCGGAGGATGGTGAAGCGGTAATCGTCGAGATTGGGCGGGCCGCCGAAATCGTCGTAGGAAAAGTCGGTGCCGAAGAACGAATCATCCTGGGAGGTGGTGGGGATGCGCCGGATGCGTTTAAATTCCGGGAAGTAGGCCCACAGGTCCCGGTCCGCGAAGCTGCGGGCGTGGACGAGAAAGCCCACGTCCTTGAGGTCCGGCGGGGTCTGGAAAACCACCAGCACCTTGTAGGTCTCCCCTTCGCCCTTTTTGCTGTATTCCACCAGGGTGCGGGTGCGGGTACCGCCGCCCCGGTCAAAGAGGGTCATGGTGGCCTCAGTCTGCCGGTCAAGGGCTTTTGTTCGCACCTCGTGCACCTTTTCGTACACCTCCCGGCCGGACATGGCCTGGGCCGCCGGCGTATTGCCGAACAGAATCATCGCCGCCATGAACCAGGCACAAATCCGCCATCCGCCATCCGCGCTCCGCAATCTCCTCACCATCCGCAATCTACTCATAGGTCAACGCCTCCACGATATTGGTTGCCGCGGCCCGCCGGGCCGGATAGAGACCGGCCAGGGCTGCCGGACTGACACCCAGCAGCATGGCCCAGGCCATGGCCCCGTAGTGCATGTGGTAGACCACGCTCTCACCGAAATCAAGCCGGAAGATGCCTTCCAGCTCGATCCAGCCGATCAGCACGCCGCTCATGATTCCCAGCAGTCCGCCGGCCGCGCCGATCAGGGCCGATTCGATGATCACCACCGCGGACACCTGGTTCTTCTGCATGCCGATGCCGCGCAGGATGCCGATTTCCCGGGTCCGCTCCAGCACCGAGGAAAGCAGGGTGATGATGATGCCTAAGCCCGCGATGACCAGGGTGATGATGTTTACCGCGTTGGTCAGCACAAAGGAGCGGTCCAGCACCTTCTGTACCTCCGCCTTGAACTCGGCTGCCGGCAGGGCAAAGAGCCGGCGCTCGCTGCTGAAGCGGGCCAGGATCGCCGTGCGCACCGCCTCGATGTCCCGGCCCGGCTGCACCAGTACCTCATAGGTGTCGATCAGCTGGTCCTGCCAGTGGCGGCGGTAGGTGTCGATGTCCATCGAGATGACGCCCGAATCCGCGGAGTAGCTGACCAAAATGGCGGTCACCGTGAAGGGCGCCGGCCCGGCCGGGGTGGGCAGCATGATGGTGTCGCCCCGTTTGATGCGGTGTTTGACGGCAAAGCCCTCATTCACCGCGATATTGTCGCGGCCGGACAGCAAAAGCATGTCCTCCCGGCTGCCCTCGGTGATCATGGCCGGGCAGTACGAGAGCCGCAGCGCCACGTCGAACATCTCCAGCAGCACCTTGCGGCCGCCATAGTCCAGGTAGGTTTTGCGGAACACATCAACATCCTTGACCCCGTCCACCTTGGCCAGCTCCTGCCGCATCTCAGGCGGCATGGGGATGGTGGGGGAACCGCCCGTGGCCAGGGGATGGCCGGTGCTGACCAGGATATCGGCACGGATGATGGTGTCGATCCAGTCAAACATCGACTGCCGCACGCTGTTGATGGCATTGGCCGAACTGACAAAAAGCGCGATGCTGCAGACAATGGCTGCCACGGCCACCCCGTTTCTGGAGACGTTTTTCTGCAGATTGAGCCCGGCCAGCCGGCCCTGGGCCCCGAAACAGGCGGCCAGGGCGCCGTGGCACAGGGGCACGATGCGGCGCAGCAGCAGCGGGGTGCAGAGCGAGATGCCGAGCAGCAGGAAAATGGCGGCCGCCAGGATGACGCCGAGGCTTCGCACGCTCGAGCCGGGTTCCGCGCTGGCAAAGAGGGCGAGGATGAGCAGGCCGGCCAGCAGGCAGAACGTGGCGGCGTTGCGCATTTTTTTGCCGAGCAGGACGCTCTCCTCCGCATAGGGCAGGCTGCGGATGGCCGAGGCCGGGGTGATGCGGGCCCCGGCCAGGGCGGGCAAGGCAGCGGCGGCCAGACTGGCCAGCACGCCCACGGCCGCGTTGCCGAGCATGGCCTGCCAGGAGACGCTGAGCTCGGTGACCGAGGTTCTGAGATACATATCGGTGACGTTCTGGGCCACCAGGCCCACGGTGGCGCCGGCAAACAGGTAGCCCAGGCCCGCGCCGACGAGCGAGGCCACGGCCGCCACCAGCAGGGTTTCCGCCAGAAAGAGGCGGCAGATATCCCCCCGGCCGGCGCCCAGGGCCCGCAGGATGCCGATCTCCTTGCGCCGCTGCACCACGGCGATGGACACGGTGTTGTAGATGAGATACATGCCGACAAAGAGCGCCATGCAGCTGATGAAGCCCATGCTCTTGCGGAAGCGGCCGAGCAGCAGTTCAACCTGTTTGGTGCGGGTGGCCGGGGTGTCGATGCTGTAGCCCCCGGGCAGTACCTGGCGGATGCGCTCCCGCACGGCGTCAAGGGTTTCGCCGGGCAGCAGGCTCACGTCGATGCGGTCGATGCGGCCTTCCTTGCCAAAGGCCATCTGGGCCGCGTAAACATCCATGATGGCAATGTCGCCGCCCGCCACCCTGGCCGGGCCTGACGGGTTGAGCAGGCCGCGCACCTGAAAGGTCCTGAGGCCGGCCACGGTCTGCACGCGGATCTTTTCGTCGATGCCGATCCCTTCCTGGGCCGCCATGGCCTTGGTGAGCAGGATGGAGTCGCGGCGGGCGAGAAAGAGCAGCGGGTCCGGGATGTCGGCGCTCTCGTCAGTGATGCTGTAGTCGCGGATCTGGTGGTCCTGCAGCACATCGATACCGAGGATCATGAGCGGGCGCTGCCGGCCGCCGGTGAGGCTGGCGGTGGCCTCGATGACCGGCACGGCGTATTCGACGCCCGGCACATTCTGCACCCGTTCGAGCATGGCTTCGGGAAAGCCCGCGTCGGTGCCGGTGATGGTCAGTGCGGCCCGGCCGGTGACATGGTTGATCGAGTCCTCAAAGGAGCGGAGCACGCTGCGGTTGGCTAGATCAATGGCCACCATGGCCGCCACCCCCAGACAGATGCCGGCCATGGCCATGGCCAGCTGGGTTTTCTGCAGCCGCACATGCTTGAAGCTCACGTGGCGCAGTAGATTGGCAAGGTTCATGGGTTGTCGCCTCCGATGACGATGTCCTGGTCCGGGGCCCCGTCTTTTAAGGTGATGATGCGGGTGCCGTAGGCAGCGGCCTTGGGGTCATGGGTCACCATGACGATGGTCTGGCCCTGGTCGTTGAAGGATTTCAGCAGCAGAAAGATCTCTTCGCTGGTATGGGAGTCGAGGTTGCCGGTGGGCTCATCGGCCAGAATGACGGCCGGACCCGTGATCAGTGCCCGGGCAATGGCCACCCGCTGCATCTCGCCGCCGGAAAGCTGTTCCGGCCGGTGTTCGGCCCGCTGCCTGAGGCCGACCTTGTCCAGCAGGTCCGCGGCCCTTGGTTTGACCTCGCTGAAGGGCAGGCCGTCGAGCAGCAGGGGCAGGCCGACGTTTTCCTCGGCGGTGAGCAGGGGCAGCAGGTTGAAGAACTGGAAGATGTAGCCGACCCGCCGCCGTCTGATCAGGGTGAGTTCGTTATCCGTGATGCCGTGCAGGGGCCGGCCGTCGATAAAAACCTCGCCGCTGGTGGGCTGGTCGAGGCCGCCCATGAGGTTTAAGAGGGTGCTCTTGCCGGAGCCGCTCGGCCCCATGATACTGATGAACTCGCCCTTCTTAATGACAAAGGAAACATCCCGCAGGGCCCGTACTTCCCGGCTGCCCTGTTGATACGTCTTGCCGGCGTGTCGTAATTCGATCATGATTTACCTCACTGTCAATATGATGGATCCGCAAAATGTCTGTTTTCACCACAGAGCACACAGCGGTCACAGAGAAAACATTCTTCATTGCGGTTAGTTATCTTGTGGTCTCTGTGCTCTCAGCGGTTAATTTGCAGTTTTTACGAGTTCAGCAGATATGCTGTAACCATTTATTTTTCTTGAACGATTGCCGCCCTGATCTTTGCCTCGCACAGCGTGAGCCACCGGATGTCCGCCTCTGTGTGAAAGAGGCCCGCGTCAATGAGCAGTTCGCTGGTAAGGCTGCCGTTGCCGGCCGCCTGCTTTTTCAGGGCCAGCTTGCGTTGGGTGAGCCGGTTCATCTGTTTCAGGTGCAGGGTTTTCTGCTTGTCGATCAGCGCCAACACCGGGGCCGGATCGCTCTTGACCATGAAGACGAGCTTGATGAAGAACTCATCGCGCAGGGCCCGGATTCTGGTGACCGGCGTGGCCAGCCACTGGGCCAGTTCCTGCCTGCCCTCCGGGGTGATGCGGAAGATCTTCCGGTCCGGCCGCTTCTCCTGGGCCTCGCGGTCATGGGTGACCAGTCCGTCCTTTTCCAGCCGGTCCAGGGTGGAATAAATCTGGCCGTAGTTCAGACTCCAGAAGTCGCCGACCTTTTCGTCAAAGCTGCTTTTGAGGTCGTAGCCATGCAGATCGCGCTCGGCCAGGATGCCGAGGATGGCATATCTAATGGACATGTTTTATTTCCTTGTGAATATATAAAAGTATATATACAAAAATGAATAGCGGGTGTCAACAGGAGATCTTGCCACTCCGGTCTTGCCGCCCTGCCGCTGATCTGTTATAGAAAAAAATTACTTTGCGTTGTCCGGTGCGCCGGAACGTTTTCCATAAACCCATGCCCCAAACGGGGTCAATCCCGCTCCTTTCAACCCGTGCATATTCTTATTGTCAAAACAAGCGCCATCGGCGACGTCATCCATACCCTGCCGGCCCTCCACAGCCTGCGCCGGCATTATCCCCAGGCCCATATCGACTGGCTGATTGAAGAGGCGGCGGCGGACATTGTCGCCGGCCATCCGGAACTTGACCGGCTGCTGGTGTCCAAAAGAAAACGCTGGGTGCAGGCCCTGCGCCGCGGTCCAAACCGGCTGCAGGCCTGGCGGGAGCTGTGGGCCTTTATCCGGGAGCTGCGCGCCACCCGCTATGATCTGCTCATTGATTTTCAGGGGCTCTTGAAAAGCGGCATGCTGGTTGCCGTAAGCCGCGCAGTGCGCAAGGTGGGTTTCGGCCGGGGCATGGACCATGCCGAATGCAGTTATCTCTTTTTAAACGAAAAGGTTCCGGCGGTGGACATGAACATCCATGCCGTAGAGCGCGAACTCATGCTGCTTGCAGGCATCGGCATTAAAACCGATGAGGTGGTCTTTCATCTGCCCCTTGGCCCGGAGCATTTCCGGCAGGTGGAGTCCCTGCTGCGCGCCAGGGGGATAGCGGACCCGTCCAGGGTGGTGCCGATCAACCCGGTGGCCACCTGGCCGACCAAGCTGTGGGATAACGCAGGGTTTGCCCAGGTCGCCGACTGGATCATTGGCCAGGGCAGGCAGGTGGTTTTCACCGGCGGCAAAGGGGACCGGCAGGTTATTGACGATATTATCCGGCGGATGCACCACCCGGCGGTGAATCTGGCCGGGGAGACCACCCTCAAAACCCTGGCCGCCCTGTACCGCCTGGCCCCGCTGGTGATCTCCACCGACACCGGCCCCATGCATCTGGCCGCCGCGGTGGGCACCCCGGTGGTGGCGGTGTTCGGGGCCACCGCTCCCTGGCGCACCGGGCCCTATGGGGAGCGGCATCAGGTGGTCCGCCTTGATCTGGCCTGCGGCCCCTGTCTGAAAAGGGAATGCGGTCACCGCCGCTGCATGGCCGATTTGGGCGCGGATCTGGTGATCAGCGCCATCCAGCGCCTGATCTCGTAAAAAAAATTATTCCGGGCGGAACCTGGTCCGGCGGCCGGGCAACTGTCCGGTAAAAGCGGATTTCTGCCACAGTGTATCTTCGTGCGGGCCGGGCTGGAGAACCCATGTGCTGCTTCCTGGGGCTTTAGCAGTTGCAAATACTGCCGTTATTTCCGGCAGTTCAGCTCTTTTCTTTATGTTTTTTCCGCTGCCCCGGCCAATCCAGTAGAAGCGGATTATCTGTTATGGTTGTACCACAATAATTACCTGTTTTTTCCTTGACTTCCCTCTTGCTTGACATGTTTAATATGTAAGGCGCGGCAAAACGCCGCGGCCCGCCGGGTGCGGCAAGCCTTTCCAGCTATTTGCGCCTGGAACGAAATTTGCTTTTGCTTTACAGTCATACCTCTCACCTGCAGGGGGCCTTACCGGCCATAATCGCAAAATTCCCGCCTCGGCGCTGCTAAGGCTGCGGTTTTGTCTAAAAGAGGCGCGCGCGAGTAAATTCGACCCTCATCTGAGCGGCGTAGGCGACACGTATTTCACAGCAGTCCCGTATCCCGGTCGGACTTTGTCTTGAACCGTTTTCTGCGTGCGAGTTACAAACAAAGGAGGTCTCCATGCCGATTACTACCAGTGAACTCGTAAATAATCTCAGCTCCAGCCGACGCGATTTTCTGAAAGCATGCACCATTGCCGCCGCGGCCCTCGGTCTCTCCGAGGCCATGATTCCCCGGCTGGTGGAGGCGGCGGCCAACCCCCAGCGGCCCCCCGTGGTGTGGCTGCATTTCCAGGAATGCACCGGCTGCACGGAGTCTCTGGTCCGGGGCTCTCATCCGGATATCGCCCGGCTGATTCTGGACATCATCTCGCTTGATTATCATGAGACGCTGATGGCCGCGGCCGGCCATCAGGCGGAGCAGCAGCTCCAGGCAACCCTGGAAAAATATCCCGGCAAATACCTGTGCGTAGTGGAGGGCGGGATTCCCACCAAGGACAACGGCATCTATTGCAAGATTGGCGGCCGGACGGCCATGGAGATCCTGGCCGAGGTGGCGGCGAAATCCGCCGCGGTTATCGCCATCGGCAACTGCGCCACCTATGGCGGCATCCAGGCGGCGGACCCCAATCCCACCGGAGCGGTGGGTGTCTGGGACCTGGTGCATGATGTGCCGGTGGTTAATGTCGCAGGCTGTCCGCCCAACCCCATCAGCTTTCTGGGCACCGTGCTCCATTATCTGACCTTCAAGCGGCTGCCGCCCACGGACAAGCTGGGCCGGCCGCTTTTTGCCTATGGCCGCAAAATCCATGATCAATGCGAACGGCGGGCCCATTTCGATGAGGGCAGGTATGCCGAGCAGTTCGGTGATGCCGGACACCTGGCGGGCTACTGCCTCTATAAGGTCGGCTGCAAGGGGCCGGCAACCTTTTCCAACTGCCCGGCGGTGCGTTTCAATGATGTCGGGGTATGGCCGGTGGGTGTCGGCCATGGCTGCATCGGCTGCACGGAACCGGGGTTCTGGGACACCATGACCCCGTTTTATGAAAGGCTGCCCGGCATTGAGATTCCCGGCGGCCGGGGAATTGTCACCAGCGCTGACAGTGCCGGTAAGAAGATTCTCGGCATAGCCGGCGCCGCGGTGGGCATCCACGCGGTAGTCGGCATCGGCAAAAGGATTTTGAAAGGCAAGAGTGACGAGGACAAATAGCAGCCAAGGAAGGAGGAGGCTTGATTATGGCACAGAGAATAACCATTGATCCCATTACCCGGATCGAAGGACACTTGCGGATAGATGCGGAAATAGAAGAAGGCAAGGTCAGCAAGGCCTGGTCTTCCGGTCAGATGTGGCGCGGCATCGAGGTGATCCTCCAGGGCCGTGACCCGCGGGATGCCTGGCTTTTTACCCAGCGCATCTGCGGGGTCTGCACCACGGTGCACGCCCTGGCCTCGGTCCGGGCGGTGGAAAATGCCCTGGGCCTGCAGATACCCATGAACGCCCAGTATATCAGGAATCTGGTCATGTCCATCCATGCCCTGCATGACCATATCGTCCATTTTTACGTGCTGTCCGCCCTCGACTGGGTGGATGTGGTGTCGGCTTTGAGCGCCGATCCCGGCAAAACCGCGGCCCTGGCCCAGAGCCTTTCCGACTGGCCGGGCAACAGCAGCAAGCGCTTCGGGGCGGTGCAGGAAAGGGTGAAGGCCCTGGTCGACAGCGGCCAGCTCGGCCCGTTCGCCAATGCCTACTGGGGCCATCCCGCCATGACCCTGCCGCCAGAGGCAAATCTCATGGCCGTCTCCCATTACCTGGAGGCCCTTGATTACCAGCGCAAGGCCACCCAGGCCCTGGGCATTTTCACCGGCAAGAACCCGCACATCCAGAACCTCTCCGTGGGCGGTGTGACCACGGCCATCAATCCAGATAACGAAACGGCCCTCAACATGGAGCGGCTCTACTGGATCAAGCAGCTGGTGGAGGAGGTGCGCGGCTTTATCCAGCAGGTCTACCTGCCCGATGTGATCGCGGTGGGCGCTCTCTACAAGGACTGGCTGCCATATGGTGCAGGCGTCACCAACTACCTGGCCGTGCCCGACATGGTGCTTGACCCGGCCGGCACCCGGTTTGATCTGCCCGGCGGCACCATTTTCAACGGTGATCTGTCCACGGTCAAGGCCATAACCGGTTTCAATGATCCCTACTTCCGGGATAACGTGGTGGAGGGTATTGACCACGCCTGGTATGACGGAGACTGGACGCGCCATCCCTATGAGGAACAAACCGTTCCCAAGTATACCGATTTCCAGGATGACGGCAAATACAGCTGGCTCAAGGCCCCGCGTTTCCAGGAAAAGCCGATGCAGGTCGGCCCCCTGGCCCAGCTGCTGGTGGGTTATGCCCTGGGCCACGAGCAGACGGTGCAGCAGGTCAACGATGCCCTGGCCAGGGTGAGCGCCCTGGCCGGCGCAACGGTGGGGCCGGAGGTGCTGCATTCGACCCTGGGACGGCATCTGGCCAGGGCGGTGCGGGCCTCCATGCTGTGCGATCTTGCCCTGAAACACTGGCAACTGCTGGTTGATAATGTCGGCCGGGGTGATCTGGCCATATTTAACCCGCCCACCTTTCCCAAGGGCGAGCAGCGCGGCTACGGCTTCCATGAGGCGCCGCGCGGGGCGCTTTCCCACTGGATTGTCATTGAAAACGGCAGGATCAGGAATTACCAGTGCGTGGTTCCTTCCACCTGGAATGCCGGCCCCAGGGACAAGGCCGGACAGCCCGGCCCCTATGAGGCGTCACTGGTGGGCAACCCGGTGGCTGATCCGGAAAAACCCTTGGAGGTCCTCAGAACCGTTCATTCCTTTGATCCCTGCATCGCCTGTGCCGTGCATATGGCTGATCCCCAGGGCAGAGAACTGTCCAGGGTGCAGGTCGTTTAAGAGCCGTGGCGAAATATTTTCCAGATTGCGCGTTTCGTTACGGCTGCTTAAGGCCCTCTCCGGCATCCGATATTATTGTTAACCACGGCGCAGGAGGCTGCCATGAATTATGAAAAAAAGTATGTGTGGAGTGTTCTTTTCCGTCTCTTTCACTGGGCGTTCGTCCTTTCCATTGTCGTCCTGGCGGTGACCGGGTTCTACATCAACGATCCCTGGCCCAACCCCTGGCTGGCGGGCAGCCGGGGGTTTCCCATGGCAGACATGCGCTACTATCATTTTCTGGCCGGCTATGTCTTTACCGCCGCGTTGCTGGTCCGTCTCTTTCTGTACCTGTTCGGCAACCGGCATGAGCGCATTCTCCATGCCCTGCCCGTGACCCCCGGTAAAGTGAAGAATATTTTTACCACCATGGCCTATTACGGGTATGTGACGGACAGACATGGCGAGGACCTCGGGCATAATACCATTGCCGGCATCGTCTATCTGTTCACCTATGTTGCGGCTGCGGCGCAGGTGGTGGGCGGGTTTTATCTGCTTTATCCCGAGAGTGCCGGCTGGCAGGCCTGGGGGCTGAAGTTTTTCGGCACCCAGCAGCAGGCCCGGCATATGCATCATCTGCTCCTGTGGTATTTTCTGTTTTTTGCCCTGGTGCATCTCTATCTGGTGGTGTGGAATGACGTGAAGGCGCCGGAGGGGATGATTTCCTCTATCTTCAACGGCTATAAGTTTAAACCGAAACATAACGGCTCGGCCGAGGGCTGAGCGCCTTTTTCATCTGCCGCGCCTCCGGCGCTGCAAAGGAATTGCCTGAAGAGCCGGGGCGCGTGGCGCAGGGGGGCGGTTTCCGGCCTTCTTGGGCAGGCCGGCGTCCCGCTCTGCCCTTCTCCCGGTGGATTGTCAACCGCACCCAGGGGTGGGATCAGACGGGCGCCTCTTCCGGCCCACCCGGGCAGGCCGTTGCCGTCAGCCAGGCCCGAAGATTTTTACCTGCCTGGACGATAAACTTTCGCTCATCCCCTTTTTTCTTATCCGTATTAATACCTATTTCGCTTGACTTCTTTTCGATCAGGGTTATTTAATAGAGGAGATGCGTCATTTTGTCGCACCGGTTTCCCCGTGGATGTTTTACGATTTTTGCCATTCATATTATTTCCCTGCCGGAACTGATGTGAAATCCCCGGAGGGATTGCTTTCATTCATCTATAACGGCTGAGGGTTTAAAGCAAGTCATGACAGTTCTGCCAAGGCCTGAGAGCCGTTTCCCCCCTGCGCCGGTTCCGGCTGAACCGGGGGTTGAGCTGAAGATCCAGGGAGTGGTGCAGGGGGTCGGTTTCCGGCCCTTTGTCCACCGCCTGGCCTCCCGCTTCGGCTACTCCGGCACGGTGGTCAACAGCGCCGAGGGGGTGGTGATCAGGCTGGCGCCGCCGCTGGACCAGCTGGACCGCTTTGTGCGCTGCCTGCGCGAGGAGGCCCCGCCGCTGGCCAGCATCACCTCGCTTGAGCAGACCACCACCCAGGTTTTCCCCGCTGAACCCGGCTTTGTGATCCTCGCCAGTGAACACTCAGGTGCGGCGGGCACCATGATCCCGCCCGACGCGGCGGTCTGCGATGACTGTCTGGCTGAGCTGTTTAATAAAAATGACCGGCGCCATCTCTATCCGTTCATCAACTGCACCAACTGCGGGCCGCGCTTCACCATTGTCGAGTCGATTCCCTATGACCGGCCGCGCACCTCGATGAAGGTTTTTCCCATGTGCCCGGACTGCAGCCGGGAGTACCATGATCCGGTTAACCGCAGATTCCACGCCCAGCCCAATGCCTGCTGGCAGTGCGGGCCGCGCCTGAGCTGGCATGACGCGAGCGGCCGCCTCCTGCCCTGCGATGATCCCCTGCGGGAGGCCGGCCGCGCCCTGGCCCGGGGCCGGGTGGTGGCCATGCGGGGCCTGGGCGGTTTCCACCTCAGCGTTGATGCGGGCAGCCAGGAGGCGGTGCAAAGGCTGCGGCAAAGGAAAAACAGACCCGATAAGCCCCTGGCGGTCATGGTGGCGGACCTGCAGGCGGCCATGAAAATCTGCAGCATATCCCTGCCGGAAATGGAACTGCTGCGCTCCTGCCAGCGGCCCATCGTGCTGCTGCCAAAAAGAGATGACAGCGGCCTGGCCCCAGCGGTTGCCCCCGGCATTCTCCATCTTGGCCTGATGCTGCCCTACACCCCTTTTCATCATCTGCTTTTCCGGGTGGAGGAAACCCCGCCGGCCCTGGTGATGACCAGCGGCAACAGAAGCGATGAGCCGATCTGCACGGCAAACATTGAGGCCATTGACAAACTTGGGGGCATCGCTGATTTTTTTCTCCTCCATAACCGGGATATCGTCACCAGGGCGGATGATTCGGTGGCCAGGGTCATTGCCGGCAGGGCCCGGCCCATCAGGCGCTCCCGCGGTTATGTCCCCGGCTCCGTGGCGCTCCACCGGGATCTGCCGGCAGTGCTTGCCTGCGGCGCGGCATTGAAGAACACCTTCTGCATGACCCGGGGCAGGACCGCCTACCTGAGCCAGCATATCGGTGATCTCGAAACTGCGGAAACCCTGGAGTTTTATGAAGAGAGTGTCCGGCATCTGCAGCAGGTGCTGGAGTTTGAGGCCCAGGCCGTGGCCTGCGATCTGCATCCGGATTATCTGAGCACCCGTTTTGCCGAAAGCATTGGCCGGCCTCTTTACCGGGTGCAGCATCATCATGCCCATGCCGCGGCGGTGATGGCTGAACACGGTTTGGAGGAAGACACCTTTGCCGTGATCCTTGACGGCACGGGCTTCGGCCCGGACGGCACGGTCTGGGGCGGGGAGATCCTGCTGGCGGGACTGACCTCTTTTGAGCGGCTGGCCAGCCTGGAGCAGCTGCTGCTGCCCGGCGGTGATGCCGCGGCCAGGGAACCCTGGCGCATGGCCATGGCTGCCCTGGGGGCGGCGTATGGCGGGGAAGGATTGGTTGGCTGTGATCGCCTGGCGCCCGCCCTGGCCAAGATAGATTTTGTCAAAAAAGAGACCCTGGGGCAGATGATATCCCGCCGGGTCAACACCCCCCTGACCTCAAGCTGCGGCAGGCTCTTTGATGCCATGGCAGGGCTGCTTGGTCTCTGTCTGGTCTCCGGCTACGAAGGCCAGGCCGCCATGGAACTTGAGGCAACGGCCTGGCGCGCGGCAAGGGATGGCTGGCTGCATGATGGACCCGGGGCTGGGCTGGACTTCCCCGTGCAGATCAGCCGGGAACAGGACCGCCTGCTGATCGGCACCAGGCCGCTGATCCGGTCGGTGGCCGATTGCCTGGCCCGCTCCGCTGACCGGGCAGAAATTGCCCTGGCCTTTCATCGCTGGCTGGTGCTGTCCGTAACCGCGGCGATCAAGGAACTGGCCGCAAGTCTCGGCAAAAAAAAGGTGGTGCTTGGCGGCGGCTGCATGCAGAATGGCCTGCTGCTTGACGGGCTGAGCAAAGATCTCCGGGCCGCCGGATTTCAGGTTTTTTCCGCCGAGAAGGTTCCGGCCAATGATGGCGGACTTGCCCTGGGTCAGGCGGTTATTGCCGGGATGAACCATTTAACATGATTGACTGAAGCACAGAAGATCTCGGAGTGGCTGACGGAATTAATATCGATTTTTTTCTGTCTGTTACTTTCAAGTCTTCTGTAATTTCTGTAAAAAAACAAAAATAGTGAGGCTGTGCAATGTGTCTGGCTGTGCCCATGCGTGTAATCGCCGTAAAAGGGGTGGAAAATGATTTCACCACCCTGCAGCTCGGGGTTGTTGAAGCCCAGGGCATTAAAAAAGAAGTGCGACTGGATCTGGTTGACCGCTGGCCGCAAATAGGAGATTATCTTATTATCCATGCCGGCTTTGCCATCCATACCCTGGATGCCGTAGAGGCGGAAACCAATCTGCGGCTCCTGCAGGAGTTGGCTGACAACATGCAGGCCGCGGCCCGAGAGGAAAAACAGTAACCATGAAATATGTCTCAGAGTTCAGGGATAAAAAATTTATCGACCCGCTGGTTGATGAATTGCGGAAGACCATTGACCGTCCCCTGCGCATCATGGAGGTATGCGGCACCCATACCATGGCTATTTTCCGGCATGGGCTGCGTTCACTCATGCCCGAGGGGCTGGAGCTGATCTCCGGGCCGGGCTGCCCGGTCTGCGTAACCTCCAGCGCCCATATTGACGGATTTATCGAGGTGGCCAGCCGGGAAGGGGTGCGGGTGGCGATCTTCGGCGATCTCTTCCGGGTGCCTGGTTCCAGGGGTTCCCTGACCAAGGCGCAATCCATGGGGGCCCAGGTGGAGGTGGTCTATTCACCCATGGACGCCCTGACCCTGGCTGAAAAAAATCCGCAGCAGGAAACGGTGTTCCTGTCCGTCGGGTTCGAGACCACCATTCCGCTGGTTGCCGCCACGATTCTCGAGGCCGGGCGCCGGCAGCTGGCTAATTTCACCGTGTTTTCCGCCCACAAGACCATGCCGCCGGCGCTTGACGCCCTGCTTGGCGATCCCGAACTCCGTCTGGACGGGCTGCTCTGCCCCGGTCATGTGAGCACCATCATCGGCGCGGCCGCCTATGAACCCCTGGCCGCCAACTACCATCTGTCCTGCGTGGTGGCGGGCTTTGAGCCGGTGGATGTGCTCCAGGCGGTCATCATGCTGGCGCGGCAGGCCCGAAACGGCCGGGCTGAGGTGGAAAACGCCTACGGCCGGGCGGTTTCCTGGCAGGGCAATCTGCGGGCCCAGCAGCTGATGCATGATGTTTTCGAGCCAATCGACTGCCAGTGGCGGGGACTGGGCACCATCCCGGCCAGCGGCATGGCCATCCGGGAGAGTTTCTCCCGCTTTGATGCGGAAAAGAGGTTCGGCATCAGGCTTACGGAAACCCCGGAACCGAAAGGATGCCTGTGCGGCCAGATCCTCAAGGGCAGGAAAAACCCGGCCGACTGTCCGCTCTTTGCCGGCCGGTGCACACCGCTGAGTCCGGTGGGCCCCTGCATGGTGTCAAGCGAAGGAACCTGTGCCGCCCATTATCGCTATGGCCGGGCTTGAGAAGCAAAGCGACAAATAAAGGACCGGTTATTCACATGAAAATGACGGAAACGATTCTCCTTGATCATGGCAGCGGCGGGCGCGCCAGCCAGGAGCTGATCAAAAATATTTTTCTGCCCCAGCTTACCAATCCGGTGCTTGACTGCCTGGAAGACAGCGCTTTGGTGGACACCGCGGCCGGGCAGCTTGCCTTTACCACGGACAGCTATGTGGTTGATCCCATTTTTTTCCCGGGCGGCGACATCGGCGAGCTGGCCATCAACGGCACGATCAATGATCTGGCCATGCGGGGCGCAAAACCCCTGTGCCTCAGTCTTGGGCTGATCCTGGAAGAGGGCTTTGCCCTGGAGGACCTCAAGCGGGTCATCCTCTCCATCCAGGGGGCCTGCCGCCAGGCGGACGTGCCGGTGGTGACGGGTGATACCAAGGTGGTGCCCAAGGGCAAGGGCGATAAGATCTTTATCAACACCTCGGGCATCGGGCTGGTTGAGCGCGGCATCCATATCTCCGCCAAAAATGCCCGGCCGGGGGATGTGGTCATCCTTTCCGGCAGTATGGGTGATCACGGCATCACCATTCTCGGTCAGCGGGCCGGCATCTCGCTGCAGGGCAGTCTGCGCAGCGACACCATGGCCCTGCACCGGCTGGTGCAGCAGATGCTTGCCGCGGCGCCGGGTGCGGTGCACACCCTGCGGGACCCGACCAGGGGCGGGGTGGCCACCTCGCTTAATGAAATAGCCGAGGCGGCCCAAGTGGCCGTTGAGCTTGATGAGACGGCAATTCCGGTAAAACCCGAGGTGGCGGCGGCCTGCGAGATCCTCGGCATGGACCCCCTCTATCTGGCCAATGAGGGCAAATGCCTGGCCCTGGTGGCCCGGGAGCATGCCGCCAGTCTGCTTGCGCTGATGCGGTCTCTGCCGGAAGGCGCGGAGGCGGCGATCATCGGCCGGGTGAACGAAGGTCCGGCGGGCAGGGTGGTACTGAAAACACGGGCCGGCGGCTCGCGCATCGTGACGTCGCTGACCGGCGAGCCCCTGCCGAGAATCTGCTGAGCCGGGCAGGGTTTCTTTTCGCCGCAGAGCACACCGAGGACTCAGAGAAAATGATTTTTAATCACAGTCAGTTATCTCTGTGTACTCTGTGGTTGATTTTTTAGTTTTCGAGACCATCATTGATGACAAATCATAGAAAAAAAATCGGCGTGCTCGGCATCGGCAACCTGCTGCTCGGCGATGAGGGCTTTGGGGTGCATATGATCCGCTATCTGGAAAAGCACTGGCTGTTTCCGGATGAGGTGCAGCTGATGGATGGCGGCACGGCGGGGATTTACATGGCGCCGTTTCTGGAAGATGTGGACCGGCTGATTGTGGTTGATGTGGTGGCAGGCGACGGCCCCCCGGGAACCATCTGTCTGTTTGACGGAGAGGATTTGCGGGGGGCAAATGCCCAGCTGCGCATGTCGCCCCACCAGCTCGGCCTGCTTGAGGTGCTGGAGATCTGCCGGTTACGCGAGCTGGCGCCGGCCAAGGTGCAGTTCATCGGCGTGGTGCCGGGGCGGATCGAAACCGGCATGGAGCTGTCTGACATGTTGTCGGGCCGGGTCCCAGAGGTAGCGGGAATGATACTCAATACACTTGAGGAGGAGGGGTTCCATGCACGAAATATCCCTGGTCCAGGGGCTGCTTAGGCAGCTTGCCGAGCTGGCCAGAGAACATCAGGTCAAGGCGATCAGCAAGGTGAGGGTAGAGGTCGGACCTCTTTCAGGCATTGTCATCGATTCCTTTCAGTTCGGCTTTGATGTGCTGTCCGCTGAACAGGAACTGACCCGCGAGGCTCTGCTGGAAATCGTTACCCCGCCCATCCACTACAAGTGCTGCTTCTGCGGCCATGTCTGCCTGAGTTCTGAAGGGGTGCCGGGTAGCTGCCCGGAGTGCAGTCATACCCTGCTGGTGCCTGAAGGGGGGGACGGCCTGATTCTCCTGCAGGTTGAAATGGTCTGATAAAAGATTTATATTTTTTTAACAATATGAGGACTAAATAATGTGTGAAGACTGTGGATGTGCGAGCCCGAGCCATAATCATAAGGTGGTTGATGTCAATCAGAGCCTGCTGGCTGCCAACGATGCCCTGGCGGCAAAGAACCGCGAGCATATTGAAGAGCTGGGGGCCGTGGCGATTAATCTGATCAGCAGCCCGGGTTCCGGTAAAACCACCCTGTTGGAGAAAACCATTGAGCGGCTGGGCAAGGAGCTGCGCATCGGGGTGATTGAGGGCGATATTGAAACCGAAAGGGATGCCGAACGCATCCGCGCCAAAGGCGTGCCGGTGGTGCAGCTCACCACGGGCGGGGCCTGCCATCTGGATGCGGCCCTGGTGCATAAGGGCATTCACGCCCTGGAAGACCAGCTTGATGACAAAAAACTCGATCTGCTTTTTATTGAAAATGTCGGTAATCTTGTCTGCCCGGCCACCTTTTACCTGGGTGAACATCAACGGGTGGTCATGATTTCCGTGCCGGAAGGTCCGGATAAACCGGCCAAATATCCGAAGGCCTTTATCGGCTCCCAGGTTTTTATGATCAGCAAGACAGACCTGCTGCCGTATTTTGATTTTTCTTCGGAGATGGCGATCAAGGATGCGCTGCAGCTCAATCCGAAGCTTTTGGTCATGTCTCTTTCCGCCACGACCGGGGATGGCTTTGACCGCTGGCTGGACTATCTGCGCGCCCTTTGCCGATGATATTCGGCCTCAACGACTCCCTTATCTTTCCCCCGGCTTATCTTGCCAGGGAGGACGGGCTGCTGGCCATCGGCGGCGATCTTTCCGTGGAAAGACTTCTTCTTGCCTATGGCCAGGGTATTTTCCCCTGGTATACCGAGGAAGATCCCATTCTCTGGTGGGCGCCGGACCCGCGTCTGGTGCTTGAACCGGAAAAATTTCATCTCTCCAAACGGCTGGCCCGCATTATCCGGCAGGGCCAGTTCCGCGTTACCTTTGATACCGCATTTGCGCAGGTGATCAGGGCCTGCTCCATGCCGCGGCCTGGCAAGGAACAGGGCACCTGGCTGGTACCTGAGATGATTGAGGCGTATATCCGTCTGCATGAGGCGGGTTATGCCCACTCCGTGGAATGCTGGCAGGGGGAAACCCTGGCCGGCGGCCTTTACGGCGTGGCGCTCGGCAGGGTGTTTTTCGGCGAGTCCATGTTCGCCAGCGTCTCGAACTCTTCAAAGGTCGCCCTGGCGCAGCTGGTCACCCTGCTGCAACAATGGGAATTTGCTCTGATTGACTGCCAGATGACCACTTCCCATCTGATGAGCCTCGGGGCAAGGGAAATGCCCGGTTGCGAATTCTACCGGCGCCTGGAAAAGCATATCCCCCTGGCGGGCCATGAAGGTCCGTGGACAGAGGCTTTAACAAAAAAATAGCCACACCTTGACTCCCTCCAGATAATATTTAACGTTTTACTTAGGAGGAGGCGTTAGTAACAAAATAATAAGTGACTGACGAAAAGGGGGTGTTAGCATGTTCGATCTTATTCCATCACGACGATTGAAAGTCGATGTACCGGATGTTTTCGGGGAAATGGAGGATGTTTTCCAGAGAATATGGAAAGGGGCTATGCTTCCTGACCTGATCCTTGAGTCTGAACGAGACTGGTCTCCTCGGCTCGATGTAAATGAAACGGACACGGCGATTGAAGTAATAGCCGATCTTCCCGGTCTGGAGAAAAAGGATATCGAAATTTCCCTGGATAACGGGGTGCTGGTTATCAAGGGTGAACGGAAGGAAGAGCATAAGGAAACTGATAAGCATGTCCATAGAATGGAGCGGCGGTATGGTTCTTTTTGCCGGGCTTTACGGATTCCTGCTGAGGTCGAGAGTGATAAGATTGATGCCTCCTTCAAAAACGGTGAGTTGAAAATCACTCTGCCGAAATCCGAGGAAGCGAAAAAGAGAATCACCACGATTCAAGTCCACTAGCAAGATAGTTTCCTTATAAAAAAGGCCCGCAGCAATGCGGGCTTTTTTATTGCTTGACAAAAATGTCTTTCCTGGAGATTAATGAAAGAGTTATTCCTTATTCGACGGTAATGTCTTGCCGGATGGCATGAAGTCCTTAAAGGCGCGGCGGGAGAACATTCCCCAGCGCCGAGTCTGATGCGTGTATGGCAACACCTTGCCCCGTACTTCTTTTCTGTCCCCTTCGTGATAAAAGTCTGACAAACTGACATGCGAATCCATGATGGCTTCGGAGAAAGGTCCCGGCAGCGAATTTCGGTGATGATAAATCAGCAAGTTATCATGCACGGGACGGCTGCCGGGCGGTTTTTGGCGAGACAGTCGAGCTATGGCACACGAAGAAATATCTCCCGGTAAGCATGCCGGCAGCCTCGAGTTGCAGCAGGAGCGCGAGAAACTCGCAGAACGTATCCGGGAACTGTCCGGACAGGTTGCCAAGCTGACCCGCCAGCTTGATGAGGAGATTGCCGCCCGCAACGAGCTTGAGGAGGCGATTGCCGAGAGGGACAAAAAATTCCGCATTGTCAGCGATTTCTCCTGGGACTGGGAATACTGGGTGGCCCCTGACGGCAAGTTTCTGCATATCTCCCCTTCCTGTGAACGCATAACCGGCTACAGCCCCTTAGATTTTTACAATAACCAGGACCTTTTTCTGTCCCTAATCCATCCGAGCGACCGGCAGCGGCTTGATTCCCACCTCAGGGAAGAGATCCATGAGGCTGCGGAATTCCATTTTGATTTCCGTATTCTGACCAGAAGCGGAGAGGAGCGCTGGATTGCCCACAGCTGCCAGCCGGTATTCAATGAACATGGGGAGTCTCTTGGCCGGCGGGCGAATAACCGTGATATCACCCGGCGGAAACGTGCCCAGGCAGCCCTGCAGGAAAGGGAGAAATTTTTCCGCATGGTGCTTGATGCCACCTCAAACGGGGTATGGGACCGCAATCTGCAGACCGGTGAAGTCTATTACGGGGAGAACTGGGCCAAGATGCTGGGCTATACCCTTGAAGAGCTGCGGGAAAGAAAGATAACCTGGGAGAATCTGTTGCACCCTGATGACAAACCCGCTGCCCTGGCCGCGGTGCTCAATCATCTGCAGGGGATCACCTCCAGGTATGTGGCGGAATTCCGGATGCGGAACAGGTCAGACGGCTGGCAATGGGTTCTTGCCCGGGGCAAGGTGGTGGAATGGGATGAGAAAGGCCAGCCCCTGCGTTTTGTCGGCACCCATTACGATATTTCCGACCGCAAGAAGGCTGAAGAGGAGCTGCGGGAAAGCTCAAAAAAAATCAAGGAGTTTGCCTACTCCGTTGTCCATGATCTGAAAAATCCGGCTATTTCCATTCATGGCCTGGTCAGGCTCCTGAACAGTAAATGCGGGCACCTGCTGGATGACAAAGGGAAAAAATTCTGCGCCCAGATCCTCTCTTCTTCCGAGGAGATCGCCTCGCTGGTTGACAAGATCAATGTTTTCATTTCAGCCCAGGAGGTGCCCCTGGTTCTGCAGCAGGTCTCTCTACGGGAGACGCTGAAGATTGTCCGGGAGGGATTTTCTCTGCAGCTTGAGCTGCGCTCCATTAAGTGGCTTGAACCGGAAAACCTGCCGGAGATAACCGTGGACCGTTTATCCCTGCTGCGGATCTTGCGCAATCTGGTTGATAATGCCCTGAAGTACGGCGGCGAGAAGTTAAGTGAGATCGAAATCGGCTATAAGGATGCGGGGGATTTTCATGTTCTTTCCGTGCGGGATGACGGGGTAGGTCTGGGCAACAAGGAATCGGACGGCCTTTTTTCCATGTTCATGCGGAAAAAGACCGCCCTGGGCATTGAAGGCGCAGGCCTTGGCCTGGCCATTGTCAAAGAGGTGGCAGCTCAGCATAAAGGCCAGGTGTGGATCGAACACAATCCGCAACAAGGCATTACCTTTTACGTCTCTTTTTCCAAGTCGCTGGGGGATGGCAGCTGAGCAGCCGGCGGCCGCTCCTTTTTTCTCCATTCGCGAGCGGTAGAAGAAAACATCTTTGCATCTTTGCAATTTTCTGCTTCATTTTCAGGCGGTTTTCAACCATAATGCGACAGCCCATGAAACGTTCATGACTGAAGGGGTTGCCATTATCATCAAAACGAACAGGTAAATTGTCCGCCAAGGAATCATTGGTAGAGGTGTACGGGTATGGAAGATTGGTTGAGGTCGATTCAGGAACTTGTCGCTATCTCCAGCATTAATGTGCTGGCCGCGTTGGCAATCTTTATGATTGGCAAATGGGGCGCCAGATTTTTCCAGCATCTGTCTGAAAAACTCATGACCAGAAGCAAGGTGGAACCTACCCTGGTGAAGTTTGTCGGCAATCTGATTTATGTCGCCCTCTTTACCTTTGTCGCTCTTGCCGCCTTGGGCCAGATAGGCATCCAAACCACTTCATTCATTGCCGTGATCGGCGCCGCAGGCTTAGCCGTGGGCCTTGCCCTGCAGGGTTCGTTGTCCAATTTTGCCGCGGGCGTGCTGCTTATCCTGTTCCGTCCTTTTAAAAAAGGCGATTATATTGAGTCAGCCGGCACGGCAGGGACCGTTGATGAGATTCAGATATTCACCACCATGCTGGTCACCCCTGATAATAAATTGATCATTGTGCCGAATTCAAAAATCATCAGTGATAATATTGTCAACATTTCCGCCAAAGCGACCAGAAGGGTGGATTTCGTCTTCGGGGTCAGCTATGCGGATGACATCGACAGGGTAAAGACGGTGATCCTGCAGGTGCTGGGGGAAGACCGGCGGATTCACCAGGAGCCCGAGGTGTTTGTCGGGGTCCTTGCCCTGGCGGACAGCAGCGTTAATCTTGCCGTGCGGGTCTGGGTGAATGAGGCTGACTACTGGCCCGTATTCTTTGACACCAATGAAAAGATGAAAAAACGCTTTGATGCCGAGGGGATCACCATTCCCTTCCCCCAACGGCATATTCATCTTTTTGCCGAAAAAGAAATTGCTTAGGAGCCGTTACGAAATAACATGGCCATTTTTTTTAATTTCGTTACGGCTCCTTATACCCTCAAGGGGGTACTGAAAAGAGTGCCGTTGGGGCGCATTTCTCTGGCCATGTTATTTTTTTACCACGGCTTAAGGCGGGACATCGGTTTTTTGTCGTAGTTTGCGCGTATTTTGCTTAAAGTGGCCTGCTGTCAGTGTGAAAGCCGGCCATTTTTTGTGCCGTGGCAACCGCCGCTATGAAAATCAAATAATAAAGTTTGCAAGCTGAGTCCGAAAGTAAAGGAGACATCTTTTGACAATCAACAAGGAATTAACAGCCGGGGATGATATTGATTCCCGCTGTCTGAAGTGCAAGCATGTCACCAACCATACCATCGTGGCCATGGTTGGCAGCAAGGTGGTCAAGGTGCAGTGCAATGTCTGCCGGGCGCTGCATAACTATCGTCCGATTCAGGTGGAAAAAAAGGCCACTGTGCGGCGCAGTGGGGAAAAAAGCGGGCAGCCCGGAAAAACCGGCCGGATATCCAGGGAGTTAAAGGCGGAAAATAATTTCCGGGAATTGCTCGGCGGCAGGGATCCGGTTGCGGCCTTGGAGTATGCCATGACCGAAAGTTTTACCGACGATGATCTGGTCAGCCATCCTGTGTTCGGGATAGGGCTGGTAACCAGGATGATTCCCCCCAACAAGATCGAGGTGGTTTTCAAGGAGGGAAGCAAGGTTCTCATCTGTGCGCCCAAGGAGAAAAAGTAAGGAAAAAATCCAGCGCCGCGTAAGGGCAGATTGCGTGCCCGCCCCGCTTCAGCCGCGCAATTTCGGCGGGCTCGGCACAAGGTTTCTGAGACTGGTGAGCAGCTGCCGGGAAGAGGGGAAATAGGCAAGGGCGGCGCCGTTCTCCTCCAGGGCCTGCACCGCCTTGGCTGCCATTTTTTCAGCCCCCTGCCGGTTGCCGCCTGCCAGCAGAATGTAAACCCCGGCTGCACGTATCAGACCCTGCAGGGCGGCTTTTTCCCGGCCTTGTGCCGTCAGCCACAGCCCTTCCAGGATTTCGTGGACTTCAAAAAAAAGTTGCGCATCCCACAGCACAAAACTCTGCTCAAGAATGGTTTGCACCCCCTGCTGTTCAATGGTGGTGATACATTCCCTGTAGCGGGCAAGACGGTCCAGAATGTAAGCTTTTTTGTCCGCGGAAATATCCTGCCTGAGCAGCAGCTCGGCTGTGGCCGCAAAGGCGGCGGGGTTCCGGTCTTTTAAGGACTGCACAAAGGCGGTAGAAAGGCTGTTGCGGATCAGGCGCGCCTGTCTGTCCCGGTACGGGTCAAAGTTTTTTATCATAATAACCAATGTTTACCGAAAAAATGCAGAAAAGCAAACAGGAAAATTGCTGCGGTGGGGTTAGCAATGAAAAAACTGGTGAACGAAGTCAGGCAATTCCGGGAGGAAAGGGACTGGGAGCAGTTTCACAGTCCGAAAAACCTGACCATGGCCCTGATGGTGGAATGTGCGGAACTGGCGGAACATTTTCAATGGCTCACCCAGGAGCAGAGCAGAAATCTCTCGGCGGAGAAAAAAGAGGCGGTGAAAGAAGAGATCGCCGATGTCCTGGTTTATCTGATCAATCTTGCGGAAAAACTGGACATTGATCTGCTGGATGCAGCCTGGGAAAAGATCGGCAAAAACAGAAAAAAATATCCGGCGGACAAGGCCAGGGGAAAATCAGCAAAATATCATGAATACGAGTAAAAATCCCGCCAGCGAAGAAATGGTGGATATTGTCGATGAGGAAAACCGCGTGGTTGGCTGTGTCAGCCGCAAGGTCATGCGGCGTTCCAATCTCATCCACCGGGCCGTTTATATCCTGCTTTTTAACAGCCGGGGGGAGCTTTTTGTCCAGCAGCGCACCGCAGGCAAGGATGTCTACCCCGGCTATTATGATATCGCTGCCGGCGGGGTTGTGCAGGCCGGGGAAGATTACGATCTTTCCGCCCGCCGGGAGCTTGCCGAGGAGGTGGGCATCAGCGGCGTTCCCCTGACCCTGCTTTTTGATTTTTACTGGCAGGATGACCACAATAAGGTGTGGGGCCGGGCATACAGCTGTATCGCCGACGGACCGGTTACCCTGCAGGAGGAAGAGGTGCAATGGGGCCGGTTCATGCATATGCAGGACGTCCAACTGCTGCGCGCCGAAAAACCGTTCACCCCGGACGGGCTCTATCTGCTTGATAGATATCTTGCCGGAAAATCAGAATCCGTTTGACATGGCAGCGATCTATAACTATCCTCAGTTTAAGAATAATTATTAATTGGTGCGTTTTTTGTTTTCCGGGCACTCTTAACCGCGTTAACCAAAAGCCTGACCGGTTTTAGGCATACTTCATATTATTTATCTCACGGAGGGACTTATGGCTGCAGCAGCACCTTTTTCGTATACAGCGGAACAGCTCTTTGACTGGATAAGCGGCAAACCCGATTTTGTCCTGCTTGACGTGCGCAACGAAAAGGAATTTGCCAACTGGTATGTGGAGGGGCCGTCATTTTTCCCATACATCAATGTCCCGTATTTCAACTTCATGGAGGACCTGCAGGAGAGTATCCGCATGGTCCCGGCCGGCGAGAAGATCCGGATTGTCTGCGCCAAGGAAGGTTCGGCGAAATATGTGGCGGAACAGCTGACCGCCAATGGTTTTGCCGATGTCGGCTATCTGCGGGGCGGCATTGTCTCTTGGGGCAACGCCCTGGCCGCGCGCCTGGTGACTCCTGTCAGCGCCCCTTACAGCCTTTATCAGCTGATCCGTCCGGGCAAGGCCTCCTGCAGCTATCTGCTCATCAGCGGCGCTGAGGCCATGGTTTTTGATCCCTCGCGCAATGTGGATTTTTATATCCGGCTGGCGGCCAAAAAAGGCGCGCAGATCGTCAGAACCTGTGAAACCCATCGCCAGGCGGATTACATCTCCGGGTCCACCCTCCTGGCGGAAAAGACCGGGGCCGCCATCATGGTCAAAAAAGAGGATTTCCTCGGCGCGGATTTCGTTTTCAATCAGCTGGAGGATGGCCAGCTCCTCTCCTTTACCAGCGGCGGACCGGCCATCAAGGTGATCCATACCCCCGGCCATACCATGGGCAGCACCTCCTATCTGATTGACGGCAAATACCTGCTGAGCGGCGATACGGTTTTCATCAACACCGCGGGCCGTCCCGACCTGGGCGGCAAGAGCGAGGAGTGGTCCCGCTTTCTCTACCTGACCCTGACCCTGAAGATCCGCAATCTCAGTGATGACATCCTGATTCTTCCCGGTCATTATACTGCCTGGGACGAGGCGAACGCGGACGGCATCTTCATGGATACCCTCGGCGACCTGCGCCGGAAAAACATTGCCTTTCATCTGCCCACGGAGCATAAATTCGCCGAATTCATCAAGGCGAATCTGCGGCCCCAGCCGGCGGTTTATGCCCAGATCCGGCGGGTCAACGGCGGCTGGCTCAGGGTTGCCGAGGAAGAGGCCGATGTCATGGATCTGGGCAAGAATGAATGCGGGGCCAGCAATTACGGCAAGGTCGGGGTCAGCGCCGAGAAGAACCGGACGAGCGATTGACCACCCGGCTGTGGCCGGGGGAAAAGCGGTGCGACGGGCTGCCGCCTCAGCTGCCGCCCTGCCGGGGCTTACCGCGCTCTGCCGGCTGTTTTTCCAGTTCGTTCACTCTGTTCTGCAGCTCCTCGCTGAGTTTTACCTTGCCCTCAAGCACGCAGCCGCGCCGGCCCGGAATGCACGCTGCTTTTAATTTGGCGCAGGTATCCGTATCGTAGAGGTAGTTTTTACATGAAAAGGTCATCTCTGTTTATCACCTGTCCGGTTGAAATTTTATCAGGAGGCATCCGCTACCTTGAGGATCAGCCCGGCAATCGCGCTGTTTGGGCTTCATGGCAAACTCCCTGATGCCCTGGGATTTTGCCTTTTGTTCATCCGCCAGCGCACTATATATACCCCGTACACGGGATAATTGGTATACCGGGACGAATCTGCGGCATCCTTCCCGCCATAATGACATGCCGGGCATGGTCTGGTCGGCGATGGCCAGGGCGAAATCATCCAGGGCATGATTCCGCAGCTTCGATTTCCACGGATGCGGTGCCAGGTAATGCTGTTTGGGCAATACCCGGACATCCTGCTTCCGGCGAATTACCAGCAAGGATATGATGAAAAAACTTATTTTACTGGCCATTATTCTTCTTGCAGTTTCCTCGGCCGGATGCCGCAAAGAGCCTGCGCAAGCCATGCTGCCCACGGCGGACTACGTGGATATGAACAGATATGCCGGCCGCTGGTATGAGGTCGCACGGTATCCGCACCGGTTTGAGAATGGCTGCCTGGACGTAACAGCGGATTATGAGATGCAGGATGACGGGACCATTCAGGTTGTCAACCAGTGCCTGCTTGCCGGTGAAGGGGGGAAAATCAAAAAAGCCCTGGGAAAGGCAAAGATAGTTGATCATTTGAGCAACGCCAAACTCAAGGTCTCATTTTTCTGGCCTTTTTCCGGTGATTACTGGATTCTCTATGTTGATCCGGACTATCAGCACGCCATTGTCGGCGCCCCTTCCCGAAAGAATTTATGGATCTTGAGCCGGCAGCCGCAGATGGATCCCTTGCTTCTCGCCGGGCTGCTGGAAAAGGTGCGCGGCCTGGGGTATGACCCGAGCCTGCTTATTCTGGCCAAATAACGGCGGGAAATTTCAGGCCCGCAATGAAAACATGGGGCCTGGCTGACAGGATGAGATTGCCGATCCGCAGGCTGCCATGCCTGAGCAGCAGCAGGACAGGGCCGGGCGGGGTGGTCACATGAAGACCCCCTGTACGGCCGGATGGGTCTCTTGAAAGAGGGCCAGGGTTTCTTTGATTGCCATATGGTGATTGCCGTCGGAAAAAACTACCAGCCCGGCGCCCGGCGGATCCCCATGCAGATCCAGGCAGATGTTTGACCCTGGATGGTGCCATCGGGGTACCGCGTCATTGACAGCCGGTATTTCCTCAGGCCAGTTCAGCATGGCAAACTCCTTGTGTTGCAATAAAAAAGAGGGTGCCTGGCCGTTTAGGCGGCGGTCTGCAGCCAGTTGAGAGCGTCCTCCTCGTTTTTGAATACCTGCAGCCCTTTATAGTAGCCGGCTGACACCCCCTCCCACATCCGGCTGGTGGCGAAGTTCAGGTTCGTATCCGCCACGATGGCCCAGCGGCCATGGGATTTTCCTTCTTTATCCTGGGTTTCCAGCCAGGCGCGAAACCTGATGAGATCCTCATAGGAGAGCGTCAGCAAGGCATCCCTGGTATCGCAGATTCCGTCATATTCTGTTTTGAATTCAGGATGCTGCACTAAATTAGTCATGAACCCGATAAGGGCATCATAGTCCATCTTGCCGCTGAAGCGCAGGGAGATGATTTTGCTGCGGTGATCAAAAGTTACGTCAAAACTCATGCAACTCTCCGAATTTCCGGTGGGAAGCCGTCAATGGTACTTTGGGTGGGAGAATGGGGAAATTTACCTCACTATTGCATGAATTTGCCGGAGATGCAACAGACGGATAGAGATCTCGGTTAAAAAGCGGGGAGGGGGCGGAAAATCCATGGCAATGACCATGGCCCCAGGTGAGCATCAGCTACCCGCCGAGGAACAACACCTTTGCGCCCCGGATCTTGCTGGCCTTGAGTTCAGCCAGGGCCTGATTGGCCTGGTCCAGCGTGAATTCCTGGATCTCCGGTTTGAGGGGAATTTCTGCGGCCAGCCGCAGACATTCGCTGATGTCCGCCCGGCTGACATTGGCCACGCTCTTGATCTCCTTTTCCAGCCACAGATGCCTGGCATAATCGAGTTCAAGCAGGCTGTTTTTGTCCCGCTCCTCCTTGCGGATGGCGTTGATGACCAGCCTGCCTGCCGGCTTGAGATTGGCGAGGGCCTGGACCACCGGTTTCCAGGCCGGGGTGGTGTCGATGATGCAGTCGAGTTTCTCCGGCGGGGCCTCATCCGTATCACCGGCCCAGACGGCGCCCAGCTGCCGGGCAAATTCCCTTTCCGCTTCGCTGCGGGCAAAGACGAAAAATGAGGAGGAGGGGAAGCGGTGCCGGGCCATCTGCAGCACCAGGTGGGCCGAGGCGCCGAAGCCGGTGAGGCCGAGGCTCTGGCCGTCTTGCAGTCCGGTGAGCCGCAGGGAGCGGTAGCCGATGGCCCCGGCGCAGAGCAGCGGGGCGGCCTCCGCATCGGGAAAAACATCCGGTATGGCATGGGCGGAAGTCTCCGGCACGGTCATGTACTGGGCATAGCCGCCGTTAACGTCCCGTCCGGTTGCCGCAAATTGCGCACAGAGATTATCGTTGCCGGCCAGGCAGAAGGCGCACCGGCCGCAGGAGGAGTAGATCCAGCCGATGCCGACCCGGTCTCCGGCCGTAAACAGTCTGGTGTGTCTGCCGGCCCGCTCCACCCGGCCCACGACCTGATGGCCCGGGATGACCGGGAGAACAGGGGGCGGGGTTCTGCCCTCGATCTCGTCGAGTTCGGTGTGGCAGACCCCGCAGGCCGCAACCCGCACCAGCAGCTCATGGTCCGCCGGCTCGGGCACGGGCAGCTCGGCTGGTTCCAACCGGGCTTCGCCTGCCTGCAGGGGGCCGATTTTTTTGAGTAACATTGCCTTCATCTTTGCCATCTCTTATGCAAAGGCAGCGCTGCTGCCTCTGGGCGATCAGTCCGTTGTTTTGGAATCCAGTCGCGTGAACAGTTTGGTCTGGGTGAAGATGCCGACGGCTACCAGCAGCACGAAAATCACGGCACCCATCAGCTGTCCTGTGCCAATCGCCTTGACAATCGCTCCGGCGCCGATAAGGCAGGACAGGATAATCAGGGCCGGGTCCAGGATCCAGGCGGACAGGGCCGCGCCGATCAACCCTCCGACCAGCAGAAAGATCAGGATGGCCTCGGAGGATATGAAGGGCTGGACCAGCAGCAGGGTCAGAAAGGTGCCGGCATAGAACCCGGCCAGGGCAAAGGCGAGGCGCTGGGCGAAAATCGCCACGATGGCGCCGAAGCAGCCGGTACAGAGCCCGATCAGCACCAGGACCCACTCGGGTCTGTCGGCCAGGAACATGGCGGCAAATTCCAGACCGACAATAAATCCTGCAACCGCGACAAAAAGCCAGAAAAGTTTCCTGCCGAACAGCAGCAGAATGATTCCTAAAACGATATTAAATATTTCCATTATACATCACAGTTAATTTTAAATGAATCGACTGGGCCACCGTGCTGGTCTCGGGAAAGGTGATTTCCGCAGCAGGTATCCGCCGCTGACATGTCATCCCGCTGGTACCGCTGATTTACAGAATGCACCGCCGTTTCGTGAGATGATGGCTTGGCGCAGGTGACGGATCAGGGCGGCGGGGGTTGCCGGCTGTCATGTCCGAAAACGGGCAGGGCCGTCGCTTTTTTGGTCTATTGCATGGCGCGGATGCGCACCTCAATGTCCTTGTCGTCTTTGAGCAGATCGACAAGTTTTGCGGGGTCGGTTTCGCCGTAATGATAGGGGTAGAGAATTTTCGGCCGGAAGGCCCTGGCCGCATCAGCCACCATCTCGGGCGTCATGGTGTAGGGCAGGTTCATGGGCAGGAAGGCCACGTCGATATCCCGCAGGGCCTTCACCTCCGGGGTGTTTTCCGTGTCCCCGGCCACATAGATGCGTTTGTCGCCGAAGGTGAGAAGGTAGCCGTTGCCCACTCCCTTGGGATGAAAGGGCTGGTTGTTGTCCCCCATGTGGATGAGATTGTAGGCGGGCACGGCCTCGATCTTTATCCCCTGCACGGTTTTCACCTCGCCGTTGTGCATGACGATGCCGCCCTTGACCTGTTTGGCGCAGGTTTGCGTCAGCACCACCTCGGTATGTGGCGTGCGCACACTGTTTAGGGCCGGCAGGTCAAGGTGGTCGTAATGGTCGTGGGTGATCAGGATGATATCCGCCTTGGGCAGGGCGGTGTAGTCGGCCACCTTGCTGAAGGGATCGACCTGGATGATCTTGCCGGCAAAGTCGAACATCAGGCTGGCGTGGCCGATAAAGGTGATGGTCAGATCGCCGGCCGAGGTTTTGATGGTATCCGCGGCAAATTGTTTCTGGGCAGAGGCGGCAAACGGGCACGTCAGGATGAGGAGCATTATCAAGGCAATTATTCTATTCATGATCAGACCTCCTTGGTGGGCGGATTAAAAAAAGAATTCGCTGTTGCCTGATGGACGGGGCAATGCACGGCAGTCGCCGTACAGGAAAAGCCATTGGATTGCATGTCTCTTATTTTTGATCTCATGGTTATGACCTGGCACTAATTTAGCAGAACCGGCTGCAATGGGCAAGCCGGTAATGTGGTCATTTGTGGTTAGGGGCTGATCAGGCAGCAGGCGGCACTATTTACTGCAGGGGCAGCTGATTGTCAACAGGGGAAAATCCGCAGTACGTTCGGCGCGGTTTTCCGGTAAAAACCTGTTTCGCGCACGGTGAATCCCGGCGCAGGGGCGCCCCTCGTGGGTGCCCAACTGGCCAGCACGGGTACCCGAACCGGGACAAGGCAAATACCGGGCAGCAAGGTTGGGGTGAGGAACGAACCCCAACATTGACGGACATTGCCAAATGGCAACATGATCCGCATTCTGGCCAAAACCTGTTTGGTTTCGCGGTGCTCAACCCAACCTTGTATTTACGGGACTATGGCAAATACCGGGCAGCCCGGCCCAGGGCACCCACAAGGGGCGCCCCTACAAAACATAACAATTACCGCCCACTGATTACATTGACGATACCAGAAAATAATTGGCAATATTCTTTGGTGCCCTGCGTCGTTGCCAGACAATCGCGGCGCCCGTGTTGGTGAAATATATCCTATAGTTTCGCCAACATAACAAGAAGTTACTGCTTGCCAACGGCCTGAAAAAGGGATACAGTCGAAGAAGGTTTTAGGAGTTGGTAAATTGTCTGTATATCTTCAATTTGCAGTGATAGACAAATCTGTTACATTACTTATAAAGCGAAACAACTAAGGTAACCATGGGATTGAAAAGGGATTTTCGAGACTATTTCTATAAGTACTGCAGAATGGGGCATATGCTTTATTCAAGCCAGGGGCCTGTTACTGAGAAAAGGTGTACTCGATGCGGAAGTGAATTTCTTGATTTTTGCCCCAATTGCAACTCGCCTATTCCCGCCCGTTTTTCATCACCATCTTACTTCACTTCCGGACAGCCAGTGCATCAGCCAAATCGTCCAGATTTCTGCCGTGAATGCGGGGAGTCTTTTCCTTGGTATGAGCTACAACAAAAGTTGGAGGATCAAACATTGGATTCCACAAACGTTTTTGTCGTTCATGGGCGTAACTTGCCGGCGAGAGACTCAATGTTCCAGTTCTTGAGGTCTGTTGGCCTCAAGCCCATCGAATGGAGTCAGGCAACTATTATGGCTAAGAAAGGCGCTCCGTTTGTAGGGGAGATTCTGGATGCAGCTTATTCGAATGCTCAAGCTGTAGTAGTTCTCTTAACTGGAGATGATGAGGCGAAATTAAAAAAAGAGTTCTTGACGAATGACGACCCTATGCATGAAAAAGAGTTGTCTCCTCAGGCAAGACCAAATGTTCTCTTTGAAGCTGGAATGGCATTTGGTGTCCATCCTGACCGAACGGTATTAGTTGAATTAGGGCAAATTCGCCCTTTCAGCGACATCGCAGGCCGCCACGTCATCAAAATGAACAACTCAACAGAGATGCGTCAAGAACTTGCCAAACGATTACAAACTGCTGGTTGCGCAGTCGATCTGTCGGGTACAGACTGGCATAAAGCCGGTGATTTCCAGAACTGCGTTGGTCCATCCATAACGCCACTGGCACCTGAAATGAAATTCAGATCACCATTTTACTATATATCCGGTGATAGCATTCCTTTTTGTCCTATCTGTTGGGAATCCGATAAACGACAAATCCATTTAGATGGACCTCACAATATCCCCGATGAAAAACCGTTTTACAGGTGCTTAAAATGTAACAACAATTTTTGAAACACTCGAAAGGATCAGGGCAGGTATTGCGAAAAGTAATTTTTCAAGACCTGACCCGAAGCTCCGAAGCTCCTGTGACCCGAAGCCTCTGCGTTGATTGTCAACAGGGGAAAATCCGCTGGAAAATGAAAAGAGGACAGGTTTTAGTCAACGGCATAGTGAAAAAAATAAATCGGTTTTCCTTTTCTGCCAGAATTTTGCTTTTCTTGTTCTTCCCCATGGGATCAGGTAAGATAACTGCATGCTGTATTGTGAGAAAATAATTTTCAGCGGACATGCCATTCAGCGCATGTTTGAGAGAAAAATCAGCAGGGAAGATATCCAGGCAGCACTCGCTGACGGCGAAATCATAGCTGAATATCCGGAAGACCTGCCGTTTCCCAGCCTGCTTGTCTGCGGTAATCCAGCAGGTATGCCGCTGCATATTGTGGTGGCAATAAATCATAAGAATCAAAGCTGTTATATTATTACCACTTACATTCCGACCGCTGACAAATGGACTGACAGCTTCAGGACACGGAGGGAAACATGAAATGCGCGATCTGTAAAACCGGCGAGACCCAGCCGGGCGAAACAACAGTAGTGCTCAACCGCGGCAATACATCAGTTATCATTAAAAACGTTCCCGCCGATATCTGTGACACCTGTGGCGAATACTATCTGTCCGACAGTATCACGGAACACCTTTTAACCCGGGCCGAGGAAGCGATTGCCAAAGGTGTTGAGGTGGAAATTCTCCGCTATGCCGCGTAGTTTTGTTGTAATTTGGGGTCAGGTCTTGCGACATTAGAAAGTAATTTTGCAAGACCTGACCCAAAGCTCCAAAGCCCTTAAGCCGCGCCGCGGAGGCACTGATGACGAAACTTGAGTACCTCTTCAAACAATTCGAGACGATACTCGGCTGGTACAAGCAGTCCGAGGAGAAGGCCAAGTTTCTCGTCGGCCTGAACACCCTCGTCGTCGGCGTGGTGAACGGCCTGGTCTTTGTCGGCGCGGATGAGATGCGGGCGGCGCGAGACGTTTACTCCATGCCGATCTGGCTGTTGCTCGGGCTGTCCGGTGCTGCTCTGGTGGCCTCATATCTCTTTGTTCTGCGGGCCATGTGGCCACGGCATCATGCGCGCGATCTTTCGTTGCAGACCAGCGAAAAGTTCTGGTTCTTTGGTGATATTGCCGCGATGTCCAGGGAGGAGCATCGCACCGCCATGGCCAATTGGACCGAGCAGGATCTGGAGAACACCATGGTGGCCCAGAACTACATCCTGTCGAAGAATGTGTGGGTCAAGCACGAATCGCTGAATCGTGCCATCGCGCTCACGATCATCGCCCTGGTGCTCCTGTTTGCGCTCGGCTTGGCATACAGCATCGCCGTGGCAAACAGTCCGCGCCTTTAGGCGGTGCCTGTTTACGTGCCCCAACACAAATAGATGAACCACAGATCGACCTTCCTCCTCAAACCTTTATGCGTGTTCCCGGCCGCTCTTTGACGAATTGCTCTTGCACCCCCTCCCTTACTCCCGTGCAGGGCAATGCCAAACAAAGTAACTCATTGTTTTTCTTTGGTTCTCCGGCAGAGCAGCAATTAAAGCAAAACAAAATATTTCAGGTAATTGTTTTTTTGTTTAGAATGTTTATGTTATTTTCAAAACAGATAACTTTTATCAATAAAAAACATTGATAGAAGACGTGAATGAAGAGGTCACCGAAATTCTTGCTGCTGAGGAGGGTTGAGGGGAGTTTTCTCCTGTCTGACTCTGGAGGCAGCAAAAAACCGATGACAGGAAATAATCCTGAAAACGAAAAAGATGAGGTGTGCCATGAAAAAACTGCTAACCAACTTATTCGCGATTTCTCTCGCAACCTTTTTCGCAAGTTCCGCGATGGCCGCCGGAAATATCCATTATTTTTCCGAATATCTCGGACGTGATACGACCCCGCAGGAAGCCGCAAAAGTCATTGCCGCTGATCGAGAGACCCAGAGGTTACCAGTGGTCATCACTACCGCTGGCAGCAATGAATTGAAATATTCTTCAGAATATATGGCGGGGGATACCACGCGCAGCCTGGAAGCACGGACCGAGAAAATGGACCGGGAAGCAATGGCTAAACCGGCTGTCATTACGAACACTGGCAGAACTTGTTTCGCAAAACTTTATTCAGAGTATGACAGCGCATACAAGTGTTTATAGTTAGCTGGCTCGCTGTTTCACTCAATGAAAAAATAGTGTCGCTAACCAGCGGGGCAGGCTTGACATTTTGATGTCGTCTTTTCGACAACAGTCAGATTTTTAAAGCCTGCCCCTCTTTCTCTGATCGTTACCTCCTTGTTGAGATCGCAACCTCACTGCCCCTAAAGGATCAAGAACATCACCAAGTGTCTTGAATCGGGCCTGATTCCAGTTTACAATCAAGCTGGCACTATCATGCCATTCCCGCCCCCGCCTTCGTGGGGATAAACTCCAGAGGGAGTCCGGAAAAATCCATGGATTCCGGGTCGCGCTTCGTTTGCCCGTATGACGTCTTGGTTGCCTGTTCAAATAACGGCCGGGGAGAGGTGCTGCTGGTGGCCATGTATGACAAGGACCTGATGAGACTTGCGCCAGAGGGAAATAAAACCCTTTTCCTTTGCCCGAGGCCCTTGGCGCGCGATGCCGTTACCAACCATGAAGAGTGAGAAACGCCGCCGATGAGCTCGGTCATAATATATCGCCAGCCGGATTCCGGTAACCGCCAGCAGCAACACAATAAAAATAACGGTGGTCAGGGCAGCGGCTTGCAGATCATTGGCTGGATCATATTAACCGGCATAGCGCTGTATATCGCCTGTTTCCTGCTGGCTGCCGCCTATAGCGCGATTTTCATCCTGGCCGCCGGTTCCCTGTCCGCCTTGTATGGCATGGTTACGGGTGGGACAACCGCGGTTTCAGTGGAAAACATTTTACTGGAAGGTGCCTGTGGCGCGGCTGCCGGTTTCCTGGTCGGGGCAATAAGGCGAATATTTAAGCTCAGGAGGAGACTTGGCGAATCCTTTGTCAGCGCCGTGATCAGTCGCCGGCTGTTCTCCCTTGATCATCTGTTCGTGTAACCCCTGAACGGGATGGGGGAGAGCAAAAAAAAGCGAGACAGCCGAAAGTCCGGCTGTCTCGCTTGGCTCTCAGGCATTTACCTTATTAGGCATCAGACGTTAAACATAAATACAGGTCCAAGATTTCTGTATGCCATCCGGATCTTGTCTGACATTTCCTTAACCCGTGCATCTGCCACAAATGCAGATGGCTCGCTGCCTACATCCTGCAACTTTATTTCCAGTCGGTCAACCTCCGGCTCCAAGATTTTGCAAAACTCGGTACGGCATATTGCAGTCATTTCCAGGGTATTTTCGATTTCATTTTCAAGATTGATAATCTGGTTCGTTGTCATAGAAGCCACCTCCTTTTGACCAATTACTTTAATTAAATAATAATGCCTATCAAGTGGAATGTCACGGGTCTGGTGAAGAAAGAAAGGGGCGGGAAGTCGGGATTCCCCTACTGTCAACGGTTGCTGCCGGATCTTGCAACCTTGTTGGGCAACAGCTGGAATAATTACGGGATGTGGCAGGATGAGTTTGGTGTTTTGGCGGTGGGGAAGGGCTGCGCCGGTAAGCCCGCAGCCGCATTTGCCGGGATGGCTCAGGCCTGTCCGGATTCCTCCCGGGACTGGGCCCGGAAATAGGCAAACCAGCATTGCCATGGCAGGGTTTCCAGGTTGCATTCCTGCGGACAGGGAATGTTCTCCACCACCATGGGGCATAATCCGCACTTTATCGTGCAGATATATTTGGCCGCTTTTTCAAGGGCCTTGAGTCCTATCTCGCTCTCCGACATATCGACCTGCCGCCTCCCGAAAGGAAGGGCCGGGGTGAAGGCCCCGGCCGCACAGCTCCAAAAGCATTCTGCAAGCCCACCGCGCATGATAATTTTCTGATTTATCGGCACGTAAATCCGCGGCAGCAGGCTTTTAGGGAACCCGCCATTTTTTCATTGAATAACTTCGGGAGCTGTAAATTTCTTGGGTTGAGCGGATAAATCCGTGACCAAAACGGAAGCCACTTTCCGCCTCTCTGATGCATTAAGCTATAGCAACAGCCGTGCCCGCTGGCGTGAAAATAAATTTCTTGTCATTCCGGCTGGTTCCTGGATGGTGTGACTACGCGGGCTGGCAAAGTCCCACGGGAAAGGACACCCTGTCCCGTAAAATAAGACAAAGGGAGAAAGAAAAGGAAACGCCACCGGGCAGCCGGAGCAAGTCGGTCGTCATGAGTGCGGGAAAAAGGGCCAGGCGTTTATTGTCTGATTGCCAAAATCCCAGGCCGGCTGCAGACAACACTTCCCCGGCCCTTATGCCGCCCTCCACGTCATTTTTTGCCAACGGCTGCGTCAGCAGCACTCGTTCATAGTGTAATGTTTGCCATCCAGGGTGACAAATTGGATGCCATCGGGTTTGGGCAGCCCGGCAATCTTCCACGCTTTCATGGGATCGATAAATTCCTTTTCAAGGCATTTTCTTTCCTGGCCGGTATATTTACAGACGGCATCCAGAATCGGAAATGCGTTGAATCTGAGGTAATAATTCCGCATGAATTTAACTATCTCTTTTTTTTCGTCGGTAAAATCCTCATATCCCTCGTCAGCCGCCAGAATTTCGGCTACCTCATCATTCCAGTCTTCAGTATGAAGCAAGAATCCTTCTTTGTCCCTTGCCAATTTTCTGCCATCACATTCAATGTTAAACATATTTCCACCCCCTTACGTGAAACCGGTTGAGGATCGGATTATAAAATTGGTAAAAATTATCTTTTCTGTAAATAATATAAGCATATTATTTAAATAAACAATTAAGTGGGCGCCAGCTGACCTCAGCAAGATCTTGCTCGCCTTAATGGTTAAAAATGAATACAATAGTGCGCCTGACAATAATTACAGTTACACCCGCAATTTTTCTGGTTTTGATAACTTGCTGAAATTAAAAAATACTTTTTGTAATCCGCAGCTTTTTTTCGGCGGGTTCAGAATTTCGCGTGAGAGGGGGAAGCATCCGGCCACGCCATGATTAATGACCTGATCAATCAACTTCTGCCGTCCATCGAGCACTTTCGGGCCGGGGGCTATTGGCTTGCCTTTTTGGCGGCCCTTAGCGAGACAACGGTGGGCATCGGCCTGATCATACCGGGCTCAACGATCATTCTTTTGCTGGGGGCCCTTTCCGCCCGCGGCTATTTCGATACTGGGGACCTCATCTGGTTTGCCGTCATCGGCGCAATTGCCGGCGATAATGTAAACTACTATCTCGGGAGAAAATATGGCAGCAAATGGCTGAAGGATGGTTTCTGGCTCGTGAAGGCCAACCATATGGACAATGCCAAACATTTCCTGGACGCGCATGGCGCCAGGAGCATTTTCTTCGGCCGGTTCATCCCGAGCGTCAAGGAGGTTGTTCCCTTTATGGCCGGCAGCCTGAGGATGAGCCGGAAAACATTCATGCTCTGGAATGTTCTTGGCGGGGCGGGTTGGGGATTTGTCTGGGTCCTTGCTGGTTACATTTTTGCGCAATCCCTTAATCTCGCGCAATTGTGGCTGTCCCGGGCAGGGCTGTTTTTTGCCTTTCTCCTGATATCCGGCGGCATCCTTTACCTCCTCAAGTGGCTGCTGGCCAGGAAAGGCAAACAATTCCTGACCATGGTCATCTCCCTGTGCCGATCAGGCAAGGAGGCGGCAATTAACAATGAACACATGCGGCCGTGGCTGCAAAAACATCAGCGGATCATCTCGTTTTTGCAGGCCAGATTTGACACCACACGATTTTCAGGGCTTACCCTGTCCCTGTCTGTCCTGGGGTTTGTCTATGTCCTGGCTTTGTTTGCCGGAGTGGTGGAAGACCTGATAACCTCTGATCCCATTATCATTGCCGACAGCCGCATCGCAAATCTTTTCTTTGTCTTCCGCACGGCTGGACTCACCACTGTTTTCACCTGGATAACCCTGCTGGGTAAAAGCCAGGTCGTGCTGGCCTTCATCTTCATCGCCGTGGTCATCCTCCGGTTATGGCGGAAAGAGTATTGCACGCTGCCCCTTGTGGTGGCGGTTGCCGGCAGCGAGACGTTTACCTATTTAGGGAAACTGGCTTTTCACCGCCCGCGCCCGGAGCTGGCTGTATATGCCGAACATTCTTATTCTTTTCCCAGCGGGCATGCAACGATCGCGGTGGCTTTCTACGGGTTTGCGGGGTACCTCCTGATCCGTTTTTGCCAAAGCTGGAACAGGAAGGTAAATATCTTTGTCAGCACAATCATTATCATCATGGCCATTGGCGCCAGCCGGATATACCTTGGCGTACATTATATAAGCGATGTGTGGAGCGGTTATCTGGTCGGCGCCATGTGGCTGATCATCGGCGTCTCTTTCTGCGAATGGATCAGCCACGGGCAAGGGGATGGCCAAGCCTTATCCCCGGCCAGGGGGGCCCGGCCAGTCTCTTTCCTCCTGGTCATCAGCGCCGTTCTGTTCTATGCCGGATTTGCCATGAATTACCATCCGCCGCTGGCCGCCGCCCCATCACATGGCGCCGTTGTGGTCTCGGAAAGCACGGATATTTTCACCAGTGAAAAGATGAGATATACCGAGACCCTGACCGGTGAGAAACAGGAGCCGATCAACTTTATTTTCCTCGCCGGCAATGACAGCCGTCTGGTTGCAGCCCTCCAACAGGCAGGGTGGATTTTAACCGACCAGGAGAATGTATCGTCATTTCTCAGGGCGGTGAAGGCCTTGATATTGCAAACGCCGCATCCTGCCGCGCCGATTTCCCCATCTTTCTGGAACGGGAGAATACAGGATATCAGCTTTGCCCAGGTGGCTGGCCCGAATTGGCTCAGCAATGCCCGGCATGTGAAGATATGGCGGACAAATTTTTCGTTGAAAAATGGCAATACCATCTATGTGGCTATGGTTAATGCCAATGATGGTTTCAAATGGGGTATTGTGCCCAGAATTGTGCCTGATCTGGATGCCGAACGGGAGCGTCTGTTTCAACAACTTGCTCTGACGGGAAAAATAGATCCCGGCCTGAAGATACAACTCGTAAAACCGCAAATCGGGGAAAATTTTATGGGGGACCAATTTTTTACCGACGGCAAGGCTTATGTCCTTTCAGTGCGCTAAAACCGTGGCAATAAAATAATATTTCGCAACGGCCCCTTCAAAGACATGGGTAACGCCGGACAAAAAAATCCTCTCTTCTCACTGGAGATTTTTTTTGTAATGCGAAGAGCCTTCGCGCCTGAATTGTCAAGCAGATCGCTTTACTTTTTCCCCTGACTGCACTTTAATGCGGAAGGATACATCTCTATGAAAAACAAAATCATTATTGATATGCTGCCGCAGCCGGATGACACCACCTGCGGCCCCACCTGCCTCCATGCCGTGTATCGCTATTATGACGACCCGATAGCCATCGGAGACGTGGTCAGCGGGGTGACCCATTTGGAGAGTGGCGGCACCCTGGCGGTTTTTCTCGCCTGCCACGCCCTGCGGCGCGGCTATTCGGCCACCATCTTCACCTACAATCTCCATTTTTATGACCCCACCTGGTTTCATCCTCCCGGCCAGAATCTGCGGGAGAAACTGATCGCCCAGGCGGAGTTCAAAAAAGATGATGCCCGGCTGCAGGTCGCCACCCAGGGCTACCTCGACTTCCTCGCGCTGGGCGGCAAGATCTTTTTCGAGGACCTGACCCGCACCCTGATCCGCTGGTATCTCCGGCGCTCCATGCCAATCCTCACCGGCCTCAGTTCGACTTATCTTTACCAGAGCATCCGGGAATACGGAGTTAACGGGGACGAGGATGATGTGCGGGGCGAACCGGCCGGACATTTCGTGGTGCTGAGCGGCTATGACAAGGCGGCCCGCACCGTGTCCATTGCCGATCCCTACCATCAGAATCCCATGTCCGGCCAGCAGTATTACACCGCAAACATTGACAGGGTCCTCTGCGCCATCCTGCTCGGCGTGCTCAGCCATGACGCCAATTTTCTCATCATTCAACCAAGGAAGAAATGAAGGAAGTCTCCCCATGCAGACGCTGATTGTCGTTAATGATCCCAAGGACTGGCCCCTGGAAATCGAGGGCATCGAACTGGTTGCGGCCCGGGCCTATCTGACCGATCCCCATTATGCCAAACTGCGCAAGGCCACGGTGTTCAACCTCTGTAAGTATTACCGTTACCAGAGCATCGGCTACTATGTGTCGCTGCTGGCCGCGGCCCGGGGCCACAAGCCCCTGCCCGATATCACCACCATCCAGGACCTGAAAAGCCAGACCATCATCCGCATCGCCTCCGACGAGCTGGACCAGTACATCCAGAAGAGCCTGGTCCATATCCGTTCCAAGGAGTTCGTGCTCAGCATCTATTTCGGCCATAACGTGGCCAAACAGCATGACACCCTGAGCCAGCATCTGTTTCACCAGTTCCAGTCCCCCTTTCTGCGGGCCTTTTTCGTCTATAATGAAAAAAATGAAAAGTGGTTCCTGCAGAACATCAACCCCATCCCGGCCAGTGAAATTCCCCCGGAACACCGGGCCTTTGTGGTGGAGGTGGCCCAGGGCTATTTCATGGGGCGCCGGCGCATCGTCAAACGGCGCAGCCACTATCGCTACGACCTGGCCATCCTGCATGATCCCAAGGACCCGGAACCGCCTTCCAATGCCCGGGCCCTGCAGCATTTCATCCATGCGGCGGAATCCCTGGGCATGAACACCGAACTCATCACCAGGGATGACTACGGCAGCCTGACGGAGTATGACGCCCTGTTCATCCGCGAAACCACCAGCGTCAACCATCATACCTACCGATTTTCCCGGCGGGCCGCGGCCAAGAAACTGGTGGTCATCGATGATCCGGAATCGATCCTCAAATGCACCAACAAGGTTTTTCTGGCCGAACTCTTTGAGAGAAACCACGTGCTGGCTCCGAAAACCGTCATCGTCCACAAGGACAATGCCAGGGAGGTGGTTGACCAGCTCGGGCTGCCGTGCATCCTCAAACAGCCGGATTCCTCCTTCTCCCAGGGGGTGAAAAAGGTGGACAGCGCTGATGAACTGCGCCAGCAGGTGGGCCGGTTCCTGGAAAAATCCGATCTGATCATCGCCCAGGAATTCCTGCCCACCGCGTTTGACTGGCGGGTGGGCATCTTTGACCGGCAGCCCATTTACGTGTGCAAGTATTTCATGGCCGAAAAACACTGGCAGATCATCAAACGGGATGCCAGCGGCCTCAAGACCGATGACGGCCTGTTCACCACCGTGCCGGTGGAGCACGCCCCGGACCAGCTCATCCGCGCGGCGCTGAAGGCGACCAATCTCATCGGCGACGGGCTTTACGGGGTGGATATCAAGCAGGTGGGCAAGAAGTTTTACCTCATTGAAATCAACGACAATCCAAATCTCGACGCCGGAGTGGAGGACGCGATCCTGCGGGACGAGTTCTACCTGCGCATCATGCGTGTTTTTCTGCGCCGCATCGAACATAAAAATGAACGGGGGCAGATATGGTAAAGGATGCAACGCCGCATATTTTTGCGGGTTTCGGGGTCGAGCTGGAGTATATGATCGTAAGCCAAGGCAGTCTCGATATCCTGCCCGCCGCCGATGAGCTGCTGCTGGCCGCCGCGGGCAGGGTGCAGAATGAGGTGGAGATGGATGATTTCGCCTGGTCCAACGAGCTGGCCCTGCATGTGGTGGAGCTCAAGACCAACGGGCCGGTGGCCACGCTTAATGGCATGGCCGGCCGCTTCCAGGAGCAGGTGGGCCGGGTGAACAGCCTGCTGGGCGGCCTGGGGGCCCGGCTCATGCCCACGGCCATGCATCCCTGGATGGACCCGCAGCGGGAGACCAGGCTGTGGCCCCACGGCAGCCGGGTCATCTATGAGGCCTATAACCGTATCTTCGGCTGCCAGGGGCACGGCTGGTCCAATGTGCAGTCCACCCACCTCAACCTGGCCTTTAACGGTGACGAGGAATTCGGCCGGCTGCATGCGGCGATCCGCCTGCTGCTGCCGCTGCTGCCGGCCCTGGCCGCGAGTTCGCCCCTGGTGGAGGGGCGGGCCAGCGGCCAGCTCGACACCCGGCTGGAATATTACCGCTGCAACCAGCAGCGCGTGCCGTCGATAAGCGGGATGGTAATCCCTGAACCGGCCTATACCAGAAAGGACTATGAGGAGATGATTTTAAGCCGCAGCTACCGGGATATCGCTCCCCATGATCCGGACGGCATCCTGCAGTTTGAGTGGCTCAACTCCCGGGGCGCCATCGCACGTTTTGACCGGTCGGCCATGGAGATCCGCCTGCTGGATATCCAGGAATGCCCCATGGCGGATCTCGCGGTGGCGGCGGCCATTGTCGCCGTCCTGCGGGCCCTGGTGGCGGAGCGCTGGCAGCCTTTCAGCAGGCAGGCGGCCTTTGGGGTGGAGCCCCTGGCCGAGTTGTTTATCGCCGTCATCCGCGACGGGGACCGCACGGTGATTGCGGACCGCAACTTTCTCGGTCTTTTCGGCCTGGAGGAGGAAAAAATGACGGCCGGTGAGCTCTGGCAGGCCCTGGCGGCACAGACCATGACGCCCGACGACCCATACCGGCCCGCCCTGGAGGTCATTCTCCGCCAGGGGCCCCTGGGCCGGCGGATACTGAGAGCGGTGGGCAGCGGCTTCTCCCATGGGAAACTGCAGGAGGTTTACGCCAGGCTCTGTTCCTGCCTGGCCGCCGGCGAGATGTTTACGGCCTGAGACGTTTTTTTCCCAGCATAAAAGCAGGCTGGACAGAGGTACAGTCATGACTACCGTATGTTTCCGGCCAACTTTTGAGGAGTTAACTTTTGGGGGGTAGCAAAGAATTAAGATCGTCGATGTGGCTATCTTGATTTTCCGGTTCCAGCGGAGGCACACCGTCCGCTGGAACCGGTTGTTGACTGATCGTTTTTTCGCTGCCTGTCAGAAGTCCTCGAAGACTCTGCTGCAATCAGGCGAGGTCGAAACGGTCAAGGTTCATTACTTTGTTCCACACCGCAACAAAGTCGTGCAGGAATTTCTTCTGGGAGTCCTTGCAGCCGTAGACTTCCGCCAAGGCCCTGAGTTGGGAGTTCGAGCCGAAGATGAGATCGATTCGGGAGCCGGTCCACTTGAGTTCGCCGCTCTGGCGATCACGGCCCTCGAACACGTCTTTGTCTTCCGAGGTTGCCTTCCAGGTCGTGCCCATGTCGAGCAGATTCACGAAGAAGTCATTGGTGAGCGTCTCTGGCCGCTTGGTGAAGACACCGTGCCGGGACTGTCCGAAGTTGGCATTCAATACGCGCATGCCGCCAATGAGAACCGTCATCTCAGGAGCTGTCAACGTCAGCAGTTGCGCACGATCAACCAGAAGCTCCTCAGCCGATACGGCGTATTTGGTTTTCTGGTAGTTACGGAACCCGTCTGCAACCGGTTCGAGTACGGCGAATGACTCCACCTCGGTTTGCTCCTGGGACGCATCCGTGCGACCGGGCGTGAAGGGAACGGTCACATCGTGACCACCATTCTTGGCAGCCTGCTCGACACCTGCGCATCCGCCCAGGACAATCAAGTCGGCAAGCGAAACCCTCTTCCCGCCAGACTGCGCGCTGTTGAACTCCTTTTGGATTCCCTCAAGGGTTTGCAGCACCTTCGCAAGTTGCCCAGGCTGGTTGACTTGCCAATCCTTTTGCGGCGCAAGACGAATGCGCGCTCCATTGGCGCCTCCGCGCATGTCAGAGCCCCGGAATGTGGACGCCGAAGCCCAGGCGGTCGAGACCAGTTGGGAGACAGACAGTCCCGAGGCAAGGATCTTGCCCTTGAGGGCTGCGATGTCCTGGGCGTTAATCAGTTCATGATCGACTGCGGGCACCGGGTCTTGCCAGATCAGTTCCTCCGTCGGGACCTCCGGGCCGAGATAGCGCGAACGGGGTCCCATGTCACGGTGCGTCAGCTTGAACCAGGCCCGGGCGAAGGCATCGGCGAATTTCTCGGGGTTCTGTTGGTAGCGCCGCGCGATCGGCTCGTAGATCGGGTCGAAGCGCAGCGAGAGGTCCGCCGTGGTCATCATCGGCCGGTGCTTCTTCGACGGGTCATGCGCGTCAACCACCAAGTCCTCTTCGTCCACGTCCTTGGCCAGCCACTGATTCGCACCGGCCGGGCTCTTGACCAGTTCCCACTCGTATTTGAACAGCACCTTCAGATAACCCATGTCCCATTGGGTCGGGTTCGGCTTCCAGGCGCCCTCGATGCCGCTGCCGATCGTATCGCCGCCTGTGCCGCTGCCGAAACTGCTCTTCCAGCCGAGTCCCTGTTGCTCAAGGGGAGCGGCCTCGGGTTCTGGACCGACATGGGACGCGGGGCCGGCGCCGTGACACTTGCCGAAGGTGTGGCCGCCGGCAACCAGCGCGACGGTCTCTTCGTCGTTCATGGCCATGCGCGCAAAGGTTTCGCGGACGTCACGGCCGGAGGCGACCGGGTCCGGGTTGCCGTCCGGGCCTTCCGGGTTCACGTAGATGAGGCCCATCTGTACGGCGGCAAGCGGATTATCGAGGTCCCGATCACTGGAGTAGCGGCTCTTGGGCTTGTCGCTCGTAGCCAGCCATTGCTCTTCGGCGCCCCAGTAGATGTCCTGTTCCGGCTCCCAGACGTCTGCGCGCCCACCGCCGAAGCCGAAGGTCTTGAATCCCATTGACTCAAGGGCGCAGTTGCCGGCGAGGATCATCAGGTCGGCCCAGGAGATCCTGCTGCCATATTTCTGTTTGATCGGCCAGAGCAGACGGCGTGCCTTGTCGAGGTTCACATTGTCCGGCCAGCTGTTCAGGGGTGCCAGGCGTTGAGAGCCGGACCCCGCTCCGCCGCGGCCGTCGCCCATGCGGTAGGTGCCTGCGCTGTGCCACGCCATGCGGATGAAGAGTCCGCCGTAGTGGCCGTAATCAGCCGGCCACCAGTCCTGCGAGTCGGTCATCAGCGCATAGAGGTCTTTTTTTACGGCCGCCAGGTCGAGTTTCTTGAATTCCTCAGCGTAATGAAACTCCTCGCCCATGGGATTGGACTTGTTGGAGTGCTGGTGCAGGATGTTAAGGTTCAACTGGTTCGGCCACCAGTCCCGGTTCGACATACCTCTGCCGGCTACTTGTTTGCTCGTTCTGCCCGTTACCGGACACTTGCCTTCATCATTCATTTCCGTCCTCCTTTCATGTAATGTTCGGATTGGATAGCTAAAACGGGAGAATCTACGACTACGGTGTTGCTTCTGTTTCATGAGTCATGGCTCATCAAAGGCAGAGTCGGTTTTCCACACCCCAGACCTTGCCGACCAACGGATCAATCCTCGGTTTCAGGGTCTGTTTAGGCGGTTTCCAGCCTGATGGAGTTGTACAGGGCTATGAAGTCTTGACCTCGCCGGATGGGAGAAATGAAAATGAGACCATCTGGCCTTTTATACAGAGCGACATAAGTCCGATCCATCCCATCAGCTGGAAGAGTTTGTGTGGTTGGGTGTGGTAATCGTCCTCATCCTGTTGCTTATGTTCAGCAACACAACTTGGGACATGAATTAAGCCCAATGTTTTTTGTATATAGTATGAGATAGGACTCTCTTTATTCTTCTTTAAATGACAAAAAATTTCTATCAATTATTTTCTTCATTTTACGTATAGCAGTAGTTATGTGAAGTTGATGATAAATTGATTTTGTTAGATATTTGATGGGGCAATATAAAGGGATGAACGGCGCAAATAACCGGTGCACATGGAGCGCAGCGGAATGTGCATCCGCGTTAATTTGCCTTGTTAGGCATTTCCTATTTGTGTTTCTTTAGAATCTCAAATACTGCTTCCACATAACCTGTTGCCTCTTGCAGTTGCATCCATGTGCTTTCGCCGCACCAATCTTTGCATACTGTGTATACCCTCTCAAGTCTCCTTTTTGATTTAGGGTGTGTGCCCAGTGTCTCTGGGAAATTATCGTCTTCGCATAAATCAAAAAGTAAGAATAGCATCGTGATTGAAGTCATGTGTAAGACGTTGTGAACTAAATTCCTCTCACCTTTGAGAAGAATTCTGCGAACAGCAAATTCATCGGCCTCGAACTCTTGTTTGTGAGATGTCAAATAGATATCAACATCCCTTTTCCCGGCAGACATTCTTCTCGTGAGGTTTATATCTAGATGCCCATGATGTATATGCCCAAATTCGTGCAATAATATAAAAGAGAGGGCATATTGTATGTTCTGTGCAACCATCTGTTCCGGCCATGCGCCATCTCCAACGCAATCGGCGATTGAGTGCTCGCCAGTAGTCGTCATTATGATGATGCTTCCGCTTTTCATAGCGTTCACAACCGAATACAAATTTGCTGCGTATGTCTCATTTGAGTGATGAGCGCCAATTGAGTACTCTGTCTTCCGATACATGATCGCAAGTAATGCATAGAATGCAATCTTTAAGAATAGCCAAAGCCCTGAATATAGGGCTATCGCAGCTCCCCCACGAGGCGTCCGAATAGCAAAAGCATTCATTTCAGGGATACTCAGCATTCCAACCGGCACTACTTCGAAAACAGCTTCTTCACCGGCTAAATAGGCCAACGTTCGAGACTTTAAGGATGTTAATGCGCTACCCTGGAAGGCTGTCTCGGGATTTATGTGCGCCAAATTAAAGTCAATGTAGTATTGCCTGTCTTTGGGATCAATTCTTCCCTTCATGATGAGTTCGTCGACTGATTCGCTCGCTCGTTTTTCTTGCTGCGAGACTATTGCTTTTGGCAAACGCAGACTTAAATCTCGTATGAGCGTCTTTAGATACTGTTGGTCAGTTGGCAAATCGTTTTTGGTCATTGTTTTCTTAATAATTACTTAGGATCAACTGCAATCGCTCCAAATTTACAGGCATGTATACTGTAAGTGCCTAACGACAAAAGCTCAGCGGCTGGCCGACAAAGCCTTCCGCGTCAGCGCCGCCGCGCTCCATCCAGTCCGCTGGAGTGACTGGTTAAGTTTTTGACTTTTAATTTATTCCGTTACAAACCCTTCTTCCCACTGGTCTTGATCAAGGAAATACTCTGAAATGACAAATTCACCCTCTGGCTTTTTAAACCCTGGTAGTTTTTTAAACTTCTTTTCTATCTTGTGTTCAGCCAGAGTTCGAGAAGAGTAAACTCCTAATATTTTTTCATCCTCGTTGCCATCTGATAAGTGATGAATATGCCACAATATATAAACAGTTTTCATTGCATTTCACATGTTTTGTCACTTTCTATCCACTTGCCACCAGCATCGAGACATTCATCAATTTTCATAAACTCTGAGTGAAATATAAAATAATACAGACATCCCAATAGAAGAGCTACTGATACCAGGAAATAGAGAGCCTTATGTTTATTGAGCATAAGATTAATTTGTGAAACTTAACAAGTTATTAGCTGAACGGAATTCGTCCTATCAATAGCCATATTTGTGGTGTTAGCGATAAAAGCAAAATACATACCAATATTTCAAGTCGACTAAAAATCCAGCCCGGTAGGTTGGGGTGAGGAACGAACCCCAACAACATCATTCTCTCTCGCCATAGCCGCTTGTATCGTTGCCGCAGATTCCTCCGCCCCAGCCGTGGCCCATCATCCCCGCCTCGATATACCGGTTGATGCTCGAATACGGCCAATCCGCCGCCCAGGTCACCTGGCCGTGTTTTACCGGATTGAAATGGATGGAATCCACATGTCTCGCAAAATCTCCTTCGTCGCGGATAGGGTGTTCCCAATACCGGCGTTGCCAGATGCCGCGTTCTCCTTTGTTCGCCCGGCTGCCGCTCCGGCGTTCCCTCTGGGGGATATGCCGCGAGAATCCCGTTTTGCTGAGCATCCACCGTCCGGGGTAGTCCGCGTCCCCCGGCGGCAGGGTCCACACCGCATGCAGGTGTTGGGGCAAAATCACTATCGTCGATGATGAAGGGATGCCGCTCTTTCACCAAGCCTACCACCTTGCGGAGGACATCAACGTAATCTACCAGCAGGGACCGGCTCCGTTGGGGCAAGATTCACGGTGAAAAAATATGTGCCGCCATCAATCCCTGCGCGCCGGTACCGCATTGCATCCCTCCGGTTTCATGACACAATGTTGGGGTTCGTTCCTCACCCCAACCTACCGTGCTAACGCCTCCATCTTACCCAGTAAGCGCCCCTGCCGGTGACGAGCCTCGGCGAGTAATGACGCAAGGGCTTTATCGTCCCAGATGAAATTTGGCCAGTCTTTCTTTTCATAAATCCACATGCATAATCTCCGTATCATATGCGGTGATTATAGCGAGTATTTGCCGCAATGGCGATGGGAAACCGCATATCGTGCGGTGAATAGCAGCCTTAACCGCCGCAAATACTCTCCATTACGAATGATAAGGGGGATGTTTTTGACTTTTTGCAACCGCGAGCTTCAATATTTACTCGGTCAACCGGGAAGGGGAAGGCGAGGTGGATGGCACCGACCTGGCCTGCGGCATCAACCTGCTGCCGGTTGGGGAGTTTGCCGGATCGTTCGGCAGCGGCGCATTGTAAGGAATCTTGAATAATTGCCTTTTCGCCTGATCACTGTGCCGCAACGCAAGCTCTCATTATTCAAGCCAGCCTGGAGCGCGGGGCCGCCCTCAGGCCTGGCCGTTTGCCCCTTTCTCTTTGTCCGATTTTTTCGAAACCGGCAGATCCAGGGTGGCAACCGTGGGATTGCCGGGGGTGCTGGCCAGGGTCAGGTGGCCGTGGTGATCCCGCACCAGGCCTTTGCTGATGCTGAGTCCCAGGCCGGTGCCCTTGCCCGGGGGTTTGGTGGTGAACAGGGTATCGAAAATATGGTTGATGACGTCCTGGGCGATGCCGGTTCCCCAGTCGGTCACCGTGGTTCTGATAAAATCACGTCCTTCCAGATGGACCACGGAGCTTGCGATCTCCAGGCGTTTTTCCGGAGCCCGGCCCGGGAACTTCTGGTTCAGGGCGTAGCAGGCGTTGGTCAGCAGATTGACCAGGACCTGCTGCAGCTGCTGCGGGTTGCCTTTCAGGGTGGGGAGGTTTGCCGGAACATTGACATTGACCTGAATGCCGTCCTTCTGAAACTGATGCATGAGCAGGGAAAGGCTGTCCTTGATGATATCATGGATATGGATGCCGTCGATAAACTCATCCCGCTGCCGGGCAAAGGAGAGCAGGTTTCTGACGATAATGGCGATGCGTTCCCCTTCCTTGATGATGCGGCTCATGATGTCCTTGTGGGTGGGATCGCTTTTTTCATCGAATTCAAAATCATCCAGCAGCAGCTGGCTGTAGTTGATAATGCCGTTGATGGGGTTGTTGATTTCATGGGCCACCCCGGCGGCCAGTTCACCGATGGCCGCCAGCTGCCCGGCCCGCAGCGCCTCGGTTTTTCTGATTTTTTCTTCGGTGATGTCCCGCACCGTGGCGATCAGCAGCTGGTTTGACCCCAGCGCCATTTCGCTCAGTGAAATGGCCAGGGGAAAGGTGGAGCCGTCCGCGCGTTTGCCGGTCAGCTCATTCTGGGGCTTGGCCGCATCCCGGATGTCGAAATCCGGCTCCTCCAGCTGCACGCCGTTCCATTCGTGGGCTGAAGGAAATTCGATCAGCGTATCGATATCCCTGCCGATAAGCTCTCCGGAGGTGTAGCCGAACATTCTGCAGGTGGCGTTGTTCACCGATTCGATGATGCCCTCGGGATGCATGGTGATCAGGCCGTCCAGCATGTTGTCGATGATGGACTTGGTTCTCGCCTCAGCCTGGTCCTTTTCCAGGATGGACTGGTTGATCCGGTAGGATTCCAGGAAGATCCCGAGCAGCCCCAGGATCCACAGGGAGCCATGGGCCAGGGAAAACATGAAGATGTCTTTGCGGTTAAGGGAAAAGAGCAGGCACATGGGCACGGAAACGCTGATGCCGCCGCGGACGCTGTCCAGATGATAACCTTGCCGGGCATGGCATTTCAGGCAGCCGCGTTCGGTAATCATCGGCCGCATGAGGCGCAGATAGGGCTCCCCATTGATCTCTTCAACCGAGTAGACCTCTTTTACCCCCCTTTCGAATTCCTGGAGGGCCTTTTTCTCCCATGGGTCGGCGGCGTTTTCCGGACGGATCGGGTTCAGGCTGGTGATGTGGCCAAGAATTCCCGATGCCGGGGTCTGCATTTCATAGACCTGGCGGATCATGTATTCCGGATTGACCATGGTCAGTTCCGTGCCGGAAGCGGTTACGCCCTCCTCGGACGGCATGATCTGCAGATAAGGATTGGGCTGGGTCTTGTCCGTGATCGGCACAAAGACCATGCCGTGTTCGGTGGCCCAGCGGTAATAAACCAGATCCTTCTGGTAGATGGTTCTTGCCTGGTTGAGCCCCACCTGCAGGGAATCCTGCTGCTGGCGGACAATATTCCAGATCAGGGAGGAGATGACGATGAGGCTCCAGAAGGCGGCGTAAATGCCCACATAGGCCTTCAGGCGGGGAGTAAGGGTGGAGGTGTTTGTCGGTCCCTGGATATAGCTTTTTTCGATCAGGACGCAAAGGATCATGGTCAGAAAAGACAGCATGCTGCCGACAATCCAATGTTCCTCATGGAAATAGGACAGTTCCGGGTGGCGCACCAGGTCGACCAGGGGAATTAAGTTGCCCACCAGGACGGCCATCAGGAAATAGGTCAGAAATCTGAGGGGTCTGCGGGTGGTCCTTAAAAAAATCCTTAACTTGCGTCTGTCCATGTTACGTTCATCCGAAAGAGAGTAAGGAGTGCAAGCATTTTATCTGATAGTTCATCTACTAGAAAATACGCACAAAAAGCTACATTTTTTTGTCTCTTCGGTTAATTTCTCCAGAAAATGCCACGAACTGATGCCTAAACAACAACTGGCGGGCGAACTGTCAATTTCAATTTACGATTGTATACCTTTGGGAGTATTTTGCCAAGCGCCATCAGGTAGTTATTGCCTGACTGGCCTACGGCTGGCGATCCGTTAAATTGATATAATCAGGCAGTAATAAGGGACTCGGCAATTCTAAATATACCGGTTATCGAGTCTCAACGCCGTCATTCCCGCAATGCTGTTGAGCGGGAATCCAGGATTTTTGCTGGATGCCCGATAAAACCATTCGGGCATGACGATAACGATAAACGGTAAATTTGTAATTTCTATCTCCCTAAGCTGAATTCGTAAAAAGTCTATTTTCACCACGCGGCTCACCGAGATCACAGAGAAAATATTTTTGATTACGATTTGTTATCTCTGTGGACTCTGTGCTCTCTGGGGTTAATTTTCAGTTTTTACGAGTCCATCAATAACAGGTGCGACAATGTCCTTCACCTTATCGCAAGTGGTCCCCTGGGGCCGCTCCTATGATGAATATCTGGCGATGTTCTCGCTGACCCCCGCTGATCTGCGGCAGAAAATTCTCGGCTGCGGCGACGGTCCGGCAGGCTTTAACAGCATCCTCAGCGGCCATGGCGGAAAAATCGTTTCCGTGGACCCCATCTATGCCTTTTCCGCCGGCCAGATCAGGGAAAGAATTGATGCCACCTTTGCCCTGGTGCTGGACCAGACCGCCAAAAACAGCGATGAATTCCGCTGGGACACCATCCCGTCGGTGGCGGAGCTGGGACGCCTCCGCCTGGCCGCCATGACGGAGTTTCTGCGGGATTTCGACCAGGGCAGGGCGGAGGGCAGGTACCTGGCCGGGGCTCTGCCGCGGCTGCCGTGGCAAAACCGGGAATTCGGCCTGGCCTTATGCTCGCACCTGCTCTTTCTCTACAGCGAGCAGCTTTCTGCGGAGTTTCATGTCGCTGCCATCAGGGAACTCTGCCGGGTGGCCCATGAGGCGAGGATTTTTCCGCTGCTGGAACTCGGGGCGCGAAAATCAAGACATCTGGCCCAGGTCATGGAGAAATTGGACCAGGACCATTACCGGCTGGCGATCCGCCAGGTGGCGTATGAATTCCAGAAGGGCGGCAATGAGATGCTGGTGGTGCGGCCGCCGGTGGGCCCGGCCCTGCCAGAGCTGCCCTGAGAGCCGGCAGGCCCGGCCTGCGTGGCTGATTTTTTCCGGTTGGCATTGGCCTTTGTCACTTCGGGTCTTGACAACCGGCCGCGCTGGTGGTAGTAAAGTGGTCATACCAATTTAATATCCAGAGGGGATGGCATGACCACTTTATTTAAACCGATTCGTCCCAAAAAGCTGTCTGAAGAGATCGTTGAACAGATCAAATCCCTCATCACCGGCGGCCAGTTGAAGCCGGGGGAAAAAATCCCGTCGGAGCGGGAAATGGCCGCGCTGCTCGGCGTCAGCCGCCCCTCGGTGCGGGAGGCCATCATGGTGCTTGAGACCATGGGGCTGCTGGAATCCAGGCAGGGCGGCGGCACCTACGTCCGCTCGCTTACCGACGGCACCCTGGCCCCCCTCGCCGCCATGTTGGAGGATAACCCGGAGCTGCTGAAGGAGCTGCTTGAGGTGCGCATGGGAATGGAATGCTGGGCCGCCTATCTTGCGGCGAAGCGGGCCTCGGAGGCGGAGATCAAAGAGATCGGCTCCAGTGTCGAGGAGATGGCCCGCCAGGCGCAAAGCGGCGGCTGGAGTTCGGAGGTGGATTCCCGCTTCCACTATGCCATTACCACCGCCACCCATAATACCATGCAGCTCCATGTTTTAAATACCATCCACGGCCTGTTCCTGGCCACCATCGAGGTTGCCCTGACCAAACTCTACAGCCAGCCCCGGTACATTGAGGTGCTGCTCGGCCAGCACCGGGCCATTTATGAGGCCATTGCCGCAAGGGACGGGGACAGGGCGCGCCGGGCCATGGCCGAACACCTGGAATGGGTGCAGGCCACCTTGCCCCAGCTCGCCTAAATTAAAGATTCAACTTTCTGAGTTGTGGTGGCATGTTGAAATGAAATAGATATTTTCAGGTTGCCCGAAGTTTGTTTCCAGAGAATTCAGAAGCCAGAATAAAACGTAATAAAATCAATCGTTCTGAATTCTGTCTCCTGTCTGCTGGATTCCCATGACGGAGATCAGAGCGGCAACAATGTCACAAAAAAACACCGTTATTTCGACAAAATAGATCAAGTCAGAAAGTTGAGTTAAAGAAAGACGGGCCTGCCTTGTCATGGCAGGCCCGGGCCGCCCCTCTGTCGCCACTTTGCTCATTCTCTCTGTCCGCCCCATCTTCGCCCTGCTGTGGTCTTACCACTTCTTTCCACCCTTCTGATAGTTGCCAAAAAAGCCGCCTCCAGCCGAGAAATTGCTTGCGCGCCTCTTTTTCTTTGACAGGCTGTAACTGTTTTTGATAAAATCTGTGAGGCTACTTCAATTATTTTTTTTGTGTTATTTCAATACTTTTTGCATAAATGTCGTCAGCTCCCGCAGTTTGTATAAAAAATATTCTCCTTGTATAAAAAAAATACCTTGACAGTGGTCTTACCAATTGATACATGTATGGTAAAGACAGTGGTAAGACCAATAGCCACTCTCGATTGTGCCTGATTGCCCCGAGCTTTCCCGATGGAAAGCAGTCATGCTGCCTGGGTGACTTTCCCGGCTCCGGCGGCAAAAGAAAAAAGGAGGATTGCATGAAGCAAAAAACAAATCGCACGGAAACCGCCGGACCTTTGGGCGGCAGGCCATTACCTGAAGAATCGCTGTCCCGGCCGCCATATCCGGCAAGCCCGGCTTGTCCTGATCTGAGGCGGGATGATTTTCAAAATCGCAACATTTTTATGGGGTGCTGATATGTCCTTGGAACTGCTTGCAATTATTGCTGTGCTGCCGATCCTGGCGGCCCTTGTTCTGATGGTCGGCCTGCGCTGGCCTGCAACCAAAGCCATGCCCCTGGCCTGGCTCATCGCCGCGGCCGCCGGGGTTGCCGTCTGGGGCCTGCCGGTCAAGTATGTGGCGGCCCTGACCCTGCAGGGGTTTGTGACGGCCATTGGTATCCTGATCATTGTTTTTGGCGCCATCATCATTCTCTATACCCTGAAATACAGCGGCGGCATGGAGACCATCCAGCACGGCATGCAGAACATCTCCCGTGACCGCCGGGTGCAGGCCATCATCATCGGTTATATGTTTGCCGCCTTTATCGAAGGGGCGGCAGGCTTCGGCACCCCGGCCGCCCTGGCTGCGCCGCTGCTGCTGTCATTAGGGTTTCCCCCCTTGGCCGCGGCCGTGCTGTGTCTGGTCTTCAACTCCTTTCCGGTCAGTTTCGGCGCTGTGGGCACCCCGATTATTCTCGGCCTCAAGTTTCTCCATCCCCTGGTCAATCAGGCCATCAGCGACGTGCCCGGGCTTAACTACGGCAATGTGGAACAGTTCAACCTGGTCATCGGCCAGTGGGTCTCGGTCATGCACCTCGGCATGATTTTTATTCTGCCCATTTTCATGCTCGGCTTCATCACCCGCTTCTTCGGCGCCGCCCGCCGCTGGAGCGACGGCTTTGCCGCCTGGAAGTTCTGCATCTTTGCCGCGGTTTGCTTTGCCGTGCCGTATATGGGCTTTGCCTGGCTCGCCGGGCCTGAGTTCCCGTCGCTGATCGGCGGGCTGGTCGGTCTCGGCATCGTCATCTTCGGCGCCAAAAGGGGTTTCTGCGTCCCTAAGGATGTCTGGGATTTCGGTGACGAGAGCAAATGGGAGCCGGAATGGACCGGCGACATCAGCAGTTCAAATTTCTGTGAATTCAAATGTCACATGAGCCAGTTCCGCGCCTGGCTGCCCTATATCCTCATCGGGCTGATTCTGGTGCTCACCCGCATCCCGGAACTGGGGCTCAAGGGTTTCCTGTCCGCCCAGAATATCGCCTGGAACGGCATCCTCGGTTATAAGGATGTCAGCGCCTCCATTGACTACCTGTATCTGCCCGGCACCATTCCCTTCACCCTGGTGGCCCTGCTGACTATTCTGCTGCACGGCATGAAGGGTGAGGCGGTGAAAAAGGCCTGGGGAGAATCCATTGCCAAGATGAAAAACCCGACCATCGCCCTGTTCTTCGCCGTGGGGCTGGTTTCCATCTTCCGGGGCTCCGGGGCAAGCGACGCGCTGCTCAATCCCCACGGTTATCTCTCCATGCCCCTGGCCATGGCCAAGAGTGTCGCCGCCATCACCGGCAGCGCCTGGCCCATGTTCGCCTCTTACGTGGGCGGACTCGGCGCCTTTATCACCGGCTCCAACACCGTGTCCGATCTGCTGTTTGCCGAATTTCAGTGGGGGGTCGCCTCCCAGCTTGACCTGTCCCGCCAGATCATCGTATCCGCCCAGGTCGCCGGCGGCGCCATGGGCAACATGATCTGCATCCACAACATCGTGGCCGCCTGCGCCGTGGTCGGACTGTCCGGCATGGAAGGCACCATCCTGAAACGCACGGTCTGGCCATTCCTGCTCTACGGCATGGTGGTGGGCCTGCTGGCAACCCTGTTTAGTTTTGTTTTCTTCCCCACCCTGTTCTAGCCTGGCAGGCCGGGACGCACAGATACCGTAAAAGGAGAAATGCAATGAACACCTCAATCATCAAGGAATTCGCCGCAGTAGTCGGAGATGACAACGTCATGGCCAGTGAAACCGACCGCCATGCCTACTCCTACGATGCGGCCGTGCTTAACTCGGTGATGCCTGCGCTGGTGGTAAGGCCGGAAAACAGCGAGACCCTGGGCAAGACCGTCAAGCTGTGCAATGACCACGGCCTGCCGCTCACCGTGCGCGGGGCGGGCACCAATCTCTCCGGCGGCACCATTCCCCATCCCGGCGGGGTGGTGGTGCTGACCAACGGGCTCAACCGCATCCTGGAGATCAATGCCGAGGATATGTACGCCGTGGTGGAGCCCGGCGTGGTCACGGCCAAGTTTGCCTCTGCCGTGGCCGCCCTCGGCCTCTTTTATCCGCCGGACCCCGGCAGCCAGGCGGTCTCCACCCTGGGCGGCAATGTGGCGGAGAACGCCGGCGGCCTGCGGGGCCTCAAATACGGGGTGACCAAGGATTATGTCATGGGCATCGACTTCTGGGACGTCAACGGCAATCTGATCAAGACCGGCTCCCGCACGGTCAAGTGTGTCTCCGGTTACAACCTGACCGGCTTGATGGTGGCCTCGGAGGGAACCCTGGGCGTATTCGATAAGATCATCTTAAAGATCATCCCGCCGCCCAAGGCGGCCCGGTCCATGATGGCCACCTTTGCTTCCATGCAGGCCGCCTCGGAGACCGTGGCGGCCATTATTGCCGCGAAAATCGTGCCCGCCACCCTGGAGATCATGGACAATTTCACCATCCGCACCGTGGAAAACTTCCGCCACGCCGGACTCCCCACTGAGGCGGCGGCCCTGCTGCTCATCGAGGTGGATGGCCATCCGGCCCAGGTGGCGGACGAGGCGGCCCTGGTTGAACAGATATGCCGAGAGCACGGGGCAGGCGAGCTGAAGGTGGCCCGGGACGCCGCCGAACGGGACGCGGTCTGGCAGGCCCGGCGCGACGCCCTGCCGGCCCTGGCCAAACTCCGGCCCACCTGCGTGCTGGAGGACGCCACTGTGCCGCGCTCCAAGATTCCGGCCATGATCAAGGTTCTGGAGGACATCAGCCGCAGGTATCAGCTGACCATCGGCACCTTCGGCCATGCCGGGGACGGCAACCTGCATCCCACCATTCTCACGGACCGGCGGGACACAAAGGAGTGGCAGCGGGTGGAAAAGGCCATTGACGAGATCTTCAACCGCGCCCTGGAGCTGGGCGGCACCCTGTCCGGCGAGCACGGCATTGGCCTTGCCAAGGCCAAATACATGGTGCTTGAGACCAACCGCGGCACCCTTGATTACTGCCGCCGCATGAAATCCGTGCTCGATCCCAAAGGAATTCTCAATCCCGGCAAAATCATAGGCTAGGAGGTTGTCATGGCTGATTTGCATCAACTTGCTCAGATGTTCAGGGAGCTGGACGACCAGCTGGTGAGCTGCATGCGCTGCGGCATGTGCCAGGCGGTCTGTCCGGTGTTTGCCCAGACCGGGCGCGAAACGGACGTCACCCGCGGCAAGCTGGCCCTGCTGGACGGGCTGGCCCGGGAGATGCTCACCGATGCGGCCGGGGTCAACGACAAGCTGAACCGCTGCCTGCTGTGCGGCACCTGCCAGGCCAACTGCCCCAGCGGGGTCAGGGTCATGGATATCTTTCTCAAGGCCCGGGCCATCATGACCGGTTATTTCGGCCTGTCCGGGACCAAAAAGGCCATCTTCCGCGGCATGCTGGCCAATCCCCGGCTGTTCAACGCCCTGACCGGCATGGGCGCCACCTTCCAGGGCCTGTTCACCAAAAAGGTGGATGATATGCTCGGTTCCTCCTGCGCCCGCTTTAATTCACCCCTGGTGGGCGACCGCCATTTCAAGACCCTGGCCGCCACCCCGCTGCATAAGCTGGTGCCGGAGCTTGATACCCCGGCCGGGGCAAGCGGCATCAGGGTGGCCTTTTTTACCGGCTGCGTCATTGACAAGATCTTTCCCCGGGTGGGCCAGGCGGCGCTTGAGGTGCTGGCCCGCAAGGGGGTGGGGGTTTTTCTGCCCGCCCAGCAGGCCTGCTGCGGTATTCCGGCCCTGTCCAGCGGCGACCAGGCAACCTTTGACAAACTGGTGGCCATGAACGTACAATGGTTTACCGCCCGCGAGTTCGATTATCTGCTTACTTCGTGTGCCACCTGCACCTCGACCATCAAGGAACTCTGGCCGCGCATGTTCAAGGGCGATCCGGCCCTTGGCGCCGCAATCAAAGAGCTGGCCGGCAGGACCATGGACATCAGCCAGTTTCTGGTGGATGTGCTGGGGGTGACGGAGGCGCCCGCGGCAGGCGGCGGAAAGGTCACCTATCACGACCCGTGCCATCTCAAAAACGGGCTGGGCATCACCGCCCAGCCGCGCACCCTGATCAAGGCGGCGGGCTGCGCCTATACGGAGATGCGGGAAGCGGGCAGCTGCTGCGGCTGCGGCGGCAGCTTTAATGTCGCCCATTACGAGCTGTCCAAAAAAATCGGCAGCCGCAAGGCACAGAACATCATGGATGCCGGGGCGGACATCCTGGCCACCAGCTGCCCGGCCTGCATGCTGCACATCACGGACATGCTGTCCCATAAACAGGCGGGCATCAAGGTCAAACACGTCATCGAACTCTATGCCGACTCCATGAAAAACCAGGGGTAAATTCAGCACGAGGAAAACGCCATGGCCAAGAATCTTTACGTAACGGCAACCGAGGAACTGAGCGGCAAATCCGCCGTGGTGCTCGGTGTCATGCAGATGATCCTGCGTGAATTAAATAACGTGGCCTTCTTCCGGCCGATCATCAACGATCCGGCAGGCGGCGAGCGGGACCATGACATCGATCTGGTGCTCAGCCATTTCCGCCTGGAGGTGCCCTTTGAGGAGACCTACGCCTTTACCCTGACCCAGGCCCGGGAGCTGATCAATTCCGGCCAGCAGGCGTTTCTGCATGAAAACATCCTGAACCGATACAAACAGCTGGAAGCCAAGTATGATTTCGTGCTCTGCGAGGGCACCGACTTCAAGGGCAAGGATGCGGCCTTTGAATTCAACATCAACGCCGATATCGCGGCAAACCTCGGGGCCCCGGTGCTGGTGGTCTCCTCCGGCCGGGAAAAGACGCCGGAAGAGGTGGTCAGCTTCACCCAGCTGACCATCGACACCCTGGAGGAAAAGGGAGTGGACCTGGTGGCCTGTGTGGTCAACCGGGCCCCGGCCGGTTTCACCGAGGACATGATCAGCCTGATCCAGGATAAAATACGCTGCAAGGGCTGCAGCCAGCCCCTGCATTTCTATACCATTCCGGAGAGCGATACCCTGGGTAAACCCACGGTGGGCGACGTCAAGCGCTGGCTGGACGGCCAGGTGCTCTATGGCCACAGCGGGCTGAGTTCCCTGGTGGACAACTACGTGGTGGCGGCCATGCAGATCGGCAACTTTTTGAAGTACATCAAGGCCGGCAGCCTGATCATCACCCCGGGGGACCGGTCGGACATCATCCTGGCCAGCCTCTCCTCCCGCCTGTCCAGCCTGTACCCGGACATCTCCGGCATCGTGCTCACCGGCGGCCTGCAGCCGGACGCGAGCGTGCACCGGCTGATTGAAGGCTGGACCGGGGTGCCGGTGCCGGTGATCTCGGTGGAGGGCCACACCTACCAGACCATCCAGCAGCTGAACAAGGTTTACGGCCGCATTGAGGTTGGCGACAGCCAGCGCATCGCCACCGCCCTGGGCGGCTTTGCCCGCTACGTCAATGTGCCCGAGCTGCGGCAGCGGGTGGTCACCCGGCGTTCCCTGCGGGTTACCCCCAAGATGTTCGAATACTCCCTGGTGGAGAAGGCGGCCCGCAACCGCCAGCGCATCGTCCTGCCCGAAGGGTCCGGGGAGCGCATTCTCCGCGCCGCCGACATCCTGCTGCGCCGGGGGGTGGCTGACCTCATCCTGCTGGGCCGGGAAGAGGAGATCCGCAGCAGGGCAGCGAGCTTTGGTCTCAACATCAAGGGGGCGGAGATCATCAACCCCGGCGTATCCGCCTATTATGAGGATTTTGTCACGACCTACGTCGAGCTGCGCAAACACAAGGGTGTCCTGGTGGATATCGCCCGGGACCGCATGTCAGACCCCACCTATTTCGCCACCATGATGGTTTACAAGGGACTGGCCGACGGCATGGTTTCCGGTTCGGTGACCACCACGGCCCAGACCATCCGGCCGGCCTTCGAGTTTATCAAGACCAAACCAGGGGCCTCCATCGTCTCTTCCATCTTTCTCATGTGCCTCAAGGACAGCGTGCTGGTCTTCGGCGACTGCGCGGTCAACACCAACCCCGATGCCCGGGGCCTGGCCGAGATCGCCGTCAGTTCGGCGGAGACGGCCCGCATCTTCGGCATCGAACCCCGGGTGGCCATGCTCAGTTACTCCACCGGCACCTCCGGCAAGGGTGAGGACGTGGACAAGGTGGTGGAGGCCACGGCCATGGCGAGACAGCTCATTGCCGAGCGCGGCCTTAACGTGCCCATTGCCGGTCCCCTGCAGTATGATGCCGCCATCGACCCGGAGGTGGCGGCCACCAAGATGCCCGGTTCTGAGGTGGCGGGCCATGCCACCGTGTTCATCTTCCCGGACCTCAACACCGGCAACAACACCTACAAGGCCGTGCAGCGGGCCGCCAATGCCGTGGCCATCGGCCCGGTGCTGCAGGGGCTGAAAAAACCAGTCAACGACCTGTCCCGCGGCTGCACCGTGCCTGATATCGTCAACACCGTGGCCATCACCGCCATCCAGGCCCAGGCGGAGAAAAGTGCCTAAAGTACTTGAAGTGCCTAAAGTTGCGGTACTATCTGATTAGAAACAACCTTTAATTTTATACCCTCAAGGGGCACAAGGGCACTTTAACCCAAGTTTAACACAAGCGAAGCTATTTTAGCGATTTTTGCTCCATTTTGCTTCAAAAAATCTAATAATATCAATGGGGACTTTGTTAGAGGCAGTTTGTAGTGCCATAAAATTTGTAAG
>Ga0172380_10000509_pt1 | contig 75784 bp, 48 predicted proteins | sample Leawe162metaG_FD_119747 | JGI IMG/M metagenome (GOLD analysis project Ga0172380, IMG submission 119747) | Leachate microbial communities from a municipal landfill in Southern Ontario, Canada - Leachate well 162 metaG | ecosystem: Engineered > Solid waste > Landfill > Unclassified | place... | reverse complement strand
GGCCATAGGAGAGGGGCAACACCCGTTCCCATTCCGAATACGGAAGTTAAGCCCTCTACCGGCGATGGTACTAACGGAGCAATTCGTTGGGAGAGTAGCAAACTGCCGGGATTTATTTTAAAAAAGCCGTGCCTGATTTATCAGGTGCGGCTTTTTTATTTATGGATTGGGAGGCAGTAGTCCCAACGCCCCCCCAAATAATAAAAGTTGGGGCAAACTGCCGTGTTTTTTTGTATGTAGTAGGTGGTACGTAGTATGCCGTTCGGGAAAAAGTTATCGAAAAAAATCTTTTAAAGCGTTACACTATCGCCCTCGACATACAACATACCTGCCTGCCGGTAGGCAGGCGACATACGCTGTGCGGAGGTTTAAGTGGCAATCCAAAAACAACTTTCCGTTTTTCTTCCCAATCGCCCGGGGATCATGGCGCGCACGTGCTCGATCCTTTCGGATGCCGGCATCAATATCCTCGCCATGGCCGTTCATGACACCGTGGATAATGCCGTGGTTCGTTTCATTGTCGACCATCCCACCAAAGCCACGCTTCTTCTGGAACAGGAAGAACTTTACGTGATGGAGCAGGATGTTGTGGTGATCGAGATCGACAACAAGGCCGGGGCGCTCTCGCGCATCGCGCAGAGCCTCGCCGAGGCCGATATCAATATCGCCTACGCTTATTGCACCGCGACGCCGAATCAGGAATGCGGGTGCCTTGTGATCCGCACCGACCAGCCTGAACGCGCGCAAGAAATCCTTTCGAAATAAAGCCTCCTTCCATGAAAGTCCTGTCCTGGAATGTTAATGGTATTCGCGCCATTCAAAAAAAAGGATTTCTGGAATGGCTTGCGAGGGAGAAGCCGGATGTTCTTGGCGTTCAGGAAACCAAAGCAAAGCCTGAGCAGTTGGACATGTTCCTGATGCACCCGGAAGGCTATCACACCTATTGGAACTCCGCTGTTCGGCCGGGCTATAGCGGCGTCGCGCTCTTCACGAAAGAAAAACCCTTGAGTGTCACGAATGGTTTCGGGATCAAAAAGTTCGACGAAGAAGGTCGCGTGATCGTGGCCGAGTATCCGAATTTCACCTTCCTTAATATTTATTTCCCAAATGGGAAGTCCGGTGACGAACGACTTAAATACAAAATGGATTTTTATGCCGAGACGATGAAATTCACAAAAAAGCTCAAAGCTCAGGGGAAAAAGGTTATTATCTCGGGCGATTACAACACCGCGCATAAAGAGATCGATCTTGCGCGGCCTAAGGAAAACGCAGACGTTTCCGGGTTCCTTCCGATCGAACGGGCGTGGATGGACAAGTGGGTCGAAGACGGCCAGGTGGATATTTTCCGGCAGTTCCACAAAGAGCCCGGGCATTACAGTTGGTGGGACCTGAAGAGCGGCGCGCGTGATCGGAATGTGGGTTGGCGAATTGATTATCATTTTGTTACGAAGGATCTTGTTTCCCAAGTCAAAAGCGCGACGATCCTGAGAGATGTGATAGGATCGGATCACGCGCCCGTTTCGATAATTTTAGATGTTTAAAATTATCGGGGCCGTCCTGATCACAAAAGATTTTGAATGGAATCAGGGTTGTCCGGTGGAAATTGAACTGAAATAAAATCATGAGTACGGCGTACGGTGTACGGCGAAAGACTTTTACTCCGTACGCGCAACGCCGTACTCCTTACTAAAGCTATGAATTCACTCACTAAAAAAATCTTGATCAACGCTCCTCTCGAAAAGATCTGGGCGATTCTCGCTGACGTTACTCGTACGCCGGAGTGGGTGGATGGGGTCAAGGACAGCGAGCGAATCGGCGCGGTCCGCGAAGGAAAGGGCATGCGCTGGCGCGAAAGCTGCGTCCTGGATCGCCAGCATATCGAAGTGGAGCACGAAATGACCGTCTGGGAACCGATGGCCAAGGCGGTCATTCAAAGCAAGCTTCCCATGAACGGATCCATGACGCGAACCCTGGTCTTTAGCCCAAAGCCGGAAGACGTTGAAATTGCCGTGGAATTTCTTTGGGACCTCGGGATCGCAGGAATGCTGCTGGGGGAGCAAAAAGTCCGCAATATCCTCGACCAAAGTTTCGAGAACACGCTCGCCAACTGGAAAGATCTGGCGGAAAAAGTTTCTTAGTCCGGCGAAAGATAAATCCCATATGTATAGGCCCGAACTCGTTTAAAATCAACATCTTGCGGTCGATATCCTCCAGGGTTCGTGAGCTTCCAAAAAATAGCAATTTATAGCAATCCATTCCATCAAAATCCTCCTTTAAGGTATGTTAAACACACCTTGATAAATCCTTTTTCAAAACCTTGAAATTTCAGGAATGTGTGTTATCTTTTCGTTAAATCTTCCACACGAAAATTCCGAAAGGGCAAACGTTCATTTCATGAACTATCTCAAGCGGTTACAGAGATTTTTTTCGAGCCTTGTGGTGGTCACTTTCTTTGCGACCAACACGTTGACGCCCGCTCCCATCGCCTTTGCCTCGGCCGAAGTGTTCGGCCGAGGATCTCAGATTTCAAATTTCACAATTCCCTCAGAGTTCGGCAAAGTCACCGACATTGTTAAAAGCTCCGAAGGCAGTCCTCTTCTTATTCATATCCAGGAAGCTCACGCGAATTACGACGCCCAAACGAACATCAAAAACATCCTCGAGCATCTGTCCAAAAATTACGGCATCCAACTGATCCTTTTGGAGGGCGCAGGCGGCAAGTTGCAGCCCGAGCTTTTTAATTTTTTCCCCGACGAAAAAAAACTAAACCAGGCCGTTACGAACGATCTGATGAAAGCGGGGGAGTTGACTGGCGCGGAAGTGTTCCTCATTGATCAAACGCCGTACGGAGTACGGAGTAAGGAGTACGGCGAAAAGAAGGAAGCAGGCGCCGTACGCCGTACGCCTTCCGCCGTACTAGCCGAAGGCTATGGTGTTGAAAATGCCCGGGCTTATGCGGAGAATCGCAAAGCCTACCAAAAAGTCTATGAGGGCCGCAAGCTGACAGAAAGTTTTCTCAAAGCTTTTTATCTTCAGTGGCAGAAATCCGCGGATCGGGCTCTGCAAAAACCCCTCAGAGAATTTTTGGATCGCGAAGTCGCCTTTGAAGAAGAACGTCTCCCGCTTCAGGACTGGATGACCTCTTTAAAAGCTGCTGCTGCCCGCGATCTCAGGTGTGATCTGGATGATGTCCGGGAACAGCAGGCTTGGCCGGTCTTGGTCCGTTATTTCCGGCTGAAGAAGATCGACTCTCAGATCGGTTCGGTTCAATCCCAAAAAGAGCAGAAAGCTTTTTTAACGGATCTCCGGACGCGGAAGGTCCCCGCGCCCCTCCTTCAGGAGATCGCGAAACTTCTCGAACATAAAAACGCCGGCGATCTCCCTCTTTATAAAACCCGTTTCGCTTTCGAAAAACTCATGGATTTTTTGCCGAAGGACTATTTCTTCGCGCCGTATCCCGTTTTCAGGCTTTATCTCCAGCAGCTGATCCTCTTAAGCGAATTGCAAAGCGAGCCGCTTCGGGAAGAAATCAGGACGCTAACTGAAAAAGTAACCGCGGGGCTCATCAAAACAAAAGAAGAGCAAAAGCTTATGGAGGCTCTTCGCCATTACCGTCTTCTCAGGAAGCTTTTCGCGCTCGAGCTCAGCCGTGAGGAGTTCCGGGGGCTTCAGTCCCAAAAGATCACGCCGGAAAAAATGGCGGTTGTTTTAAAACTCAACCCTTCGAAATTATCGCCCATTACTTCTCTGTTTGAAGAAGCGATCCGTTTTTACGAGGGGGCTATCAAGCGTGAAGATTTTATGATGAGCCGCGCCCGTGAGGTCATGGCCGAGCGCAAAGAGAAGAAAGCTGTGATCATCACCGGCGGTTTTCATACCGACGGCTTTAAAGAAAAGATCACAGCCTCCGGCAGCTCTTATATCGGCATCACGCCCGTGATCGGCGAGATCGCTGCCGATTCCGAAAAAAATTATCTCTCCGCGCTTCTTGGTTCCAACGCCATCGCCCTTTCGCATATCGCGCCGGAAGTAATCACGCAACCTTCTTTTTTTAAGGCCGTATCGCCGCGTTTCTGGCGCCGCGAGCTCGCGTTCCGTTTCGTCCGCGTTCGCGACATCGTTCGTCAGACCGTCGCTTCTTTTGGCGATCGCACCCCAGAGAACAGGCTCGCATTCGATGCGAGCTTCCGGCATTTAATTGCCTCTATCGTGGGAGTTCCAGTGCAACTTCAGCCCGTGCGGGCTGTCGCTCGCGCCGAGCTGAGAGAACGAGCAACTGTTCCTCAGGGAATCGATCCGGACATCCACAAGGGAAAAACCGTTTTTGTGACCGGTGGGCGGGGGTATATTGCCGGAGCTGTGATCCGCGCACTTCTGGATGCCGGAGCCAACGTGATCGCGTTTGACAATGAAGAGAAGAACCAGAGCGAATTGCCCGGACATCCCGGCGTCCGCTATGTTAAAGGCGATATCCGGGATCCGGAAGCCGTTCGTGCGGCTATGAAAGGCGCGGATGCGGTGGTTCATCTGGCGGCTTACATTGAAGCCGGAGTGTCCGTCCATAAGCCCGCCATGTTCTTCAATAATAACGTCATTGGTACGACGAATGTCCTGGGTGCGATGGTCGCCAATAACATTCAGAACCTCGCGTTCGCTTCAAGTGCAGGCGTCTACAGCGGCAAAGACCTGAAAGGCGACGATTCGCTCACCGAAACCGTTTATCCCGATCCGCAGAACCCTTACGGCGAGACCAAGCTGATGATGGAAAAGCTGATGGCGGATTACGGCAAAAAAGGTATTCGCTTTGGCGCCCTCCGATTTTTCAATGCGGCCGGCGCTTTGGAAGATCACGGAGAAGACCATCAACCGGAAACGCATCTTCTTCCTCTTATCATGTATGCCGCGCTGGGCGTGCGTGACGCGATCCAGATGTTCGGGGATGATTATGAAACGCCAGATGGCACCAACATCCGCGACTATATTCATATTCAAGATCTCGCCAATGCCCATTTAAGGATGTTGGCGCATCTTTACGCGGGACGGTCAAGCCAGATCGTCAATCTTGGGACGGGTAAAGGAACCTCCGTTAAAGAAGCCGTGGAGATCGTGCGTGAGGTTAGCGGACGGACGGTGAATGCCGTGCAAAAACCCCGCAGGCCGGGAGATCCCGCGATCTTGCGTGCCGGGCATGATCTGGCGACCCAGGTATTAGGGTGGACCCCGCTTCGCGATTTCTTACGGATCGTTCAGGATGCCTGGACCTATCACTCAAAAAAGCAACGGGCGGAAAAACAAAAGCCCGTTTCCGCAGACACCGATCTTTCGACCGAACCAACGGACCTCCTCAAAGTCCTCGACGGCATTCGCGCGAATAAAGTCGCCGGCCCCGAAGTCAAATTCGAGATCCTCTTCCGCTTGTTTATAGACTCCATCGACCGGCAGAGCAGCCTCTACAAAGACGCCCGGGAGCTTTTAAGCCAACAGGGATTGCCTATTGAGCTTTTCTCGCGCGAGGTGTTCTTTTTGCAGGAAATGGGCGCTTTCGTGGAGAAGATCAGGACAGAACAAGATCCCAAGTCTCAAGCCCTGTTCCAGGTCGCGTCATATTTGCCGGAACTTTTGAAAGAATTTCGGTCATCTCGTTCCGAGATCCGCGACACAACAAGACTAGAGAGCAGAGACCACAGACCAGGGACTGAATCAAGATCGGAAGCGAGAACGGAGCCGACGGCGAAGCAGAAATCGATTCTGGACCGGTTCGGGCTTTCCTGGGATCCGAAGACGGGGAACATTGTTTATACCGGAAATTTCAAGCCCCAGCATCTGAAGTCCAAGATCATTTTTTTCCGGCACGGCGAGACGGAAATGATGGGGCTGGATCGTCAGGAGGGCAAACTGCGTTATCAGGGAGACGCGGATAAAACAATCAATCAATTATCTTCCGCCGGTCGCGGGCAAGCCGAAGCCGCGGTTTCTTCGCTCGAACGTCTCTTGGCGGGAGATAAAGAGGTTGCCTTTTTTACAAGCCCTTTGACCCGGGCGCGCGAAACAGCAAAACCTTCCGAAAAACATTTTGGCATTCAAGCGACCGTTCGCCCGGCCCTTAAAGAGATGAGTTACGGCCGTTATGAAAATTTGACGGATGATGAGATCCTGGTCCGTTTTGGCGAAGAAGCTCTCCAGGAGTCCTTGTCTTACCGGAAAGATGGCAACGCGCTTATTTCTATGGGAGGCGGAGAATCATTCGTGGAGCTTTTGGAACGGGCTTGGGACGGGATCCTCGCGATCGACAGGATCCTGGATGGGAAAAAAACAGGCGTTATTATCGGGCACGCAACGCCCGGTGCCGCTGTGCGTGTTCTTTTGGATCCGCCAGGCCAAGGGCCGGTTCCATGGCGTGAAAAAATGCCGGAAGCCGCAGCGCCCTTTATTCTTTATGAGCCGTCACACGCTACGGAACTCAATGCCGTAAGGAAGCAAATTCACGAGGCGCTTCCCATGGAGTGGAACATGCCCCCGGAAGCTCTAAAAGCGCAAGAAAATGGCTTGAAACAAAAATTAGCAGAAGCGTCAGGAAAAATTCCAGCCCGCGCCGAGGCAAGGGCAGAAAAAAAGGCGGTTATCAAACGAGATATCAAGGAAGCGCTCCGTATCCTGAAGGCTTTCGAGCCGTTAGAAAAAGCCGTACGAAAAAAATCTGACCCGGACGCGGGAGACATGGTAGAGCGCTTCCGGAAAAACAGAGAAAGCCTCGAGTCGTCCCTGCGAGATCTCTTGGCGAAGACAGCGTCGCCCTGGAAGTCTCATCCCGTGCTCAGCCGCCGCATGTTGGTGGCCCTTGAACGATGGCACAGAACGGCCTTCTTTATGATGCATGATTCAGCGCTTGGATGGATCGTTGCTCGAAATCGCGGATCAGCCATACGGCTCAGGAATTTTTTAGTAAAAGGTTTCGGTCTTTCTAGCGAGCAGATCCGGGAGCGTTTCCCGGCCGAAAAACCGTTGGATGATGAAGGCGTCAAAGCACTGAAAACGATCCTGGAGCCTCTGGCCGTTGCTTTCGAACGCGATTATCCCGCCCTTGCTGCCCGGGTCAATGCCGTGGCACAGGCGAACGAGGTGAAGGATGGCCTGGCGGAGATCGCGGAAAAGATAGAAACCCAGAACAATATCGGCGGTGACAATTCTTCGGAAATGGGTCGCTCAGGAAAAGAGCCTTTAAAGACCGGGTCTTTACGGATTGAAGATTCGGCCGGACGTTCAGAAAATCGAAATGCGATGCAGTCTGTGATGGCGGCCATGAAAGGACTTCTGGATTTTCTTCATGAATCCAAAGAGCGGATTACGGAAGAGAATGCGGCGGATGTTCAGAAAAAACTTGAGATTGTGGAGGGGCACCTCCAGAGGCTTTTACGCCGTGCAGGTGATATTCCTAGTCCTGAACTTCAGACGATCCGAGCCATTGCCAGGCGCATTCGGGGGCTGCTCGGGGCCTGGAAGGAACGGCAAGAGGAACAGGATGTCAATCTTATCGTTAATTTTGACCCTCTTTTTGCGCTTCTCGAGGAGAACCTTGCCGAAAGAGAGGACTCCGATGATATGAACCTGCGTCTTGATATCGCCGACGTTTTGATAAAAGAGCTGGGTCTTGGGACCGTTGTGATCGATCTGATGGGGGAAGGCGACGAAGTCCCGATGATCTCGACCTTTCAGGAACAGGATTTCCGTGAAGGTCTTATGAGGATCATGCGGAAAAATCAGACGGATTTTACTCAGCGCGGGGTCATTATTTCCTTTGCCCCGGCTTTCGCCAAGCGGATCGGCGCGGAACTGGTCGCATGGAACCCCGTAAGCGAAAGCTCTCCGGTAACTCCGGAAGCGGGCGTCGGCATGCTTCTTTCCCAGATCGAGGCACGGCTTAAAACAGGGGATGGCCTCGGCAAGTTTCGTCTGGACGGTGAGATTCTTCATGTCGAGACGCCCGTTACGGCAAGTCCAACGGAGGTTTATAGAAATCTTGAGTTTATGACCCAGCCCGTGGCGGCCGGAGTTGCGGGTCTTACCCGCGGCGAGATCATCCGGAATATCGAAAGCATCATGTTTACCCCTGATACGCAGGAGCTAAACCCTAAACAGAAATCCGGCGTTCCTGCCCGGTCGGAAATTCGGAATGCCAGCTCGGAGATGCGGGAGCATCTTCTGATCCAGGGAGGACAGGTTGTAACGCCTCAGGGCGTGATCGAGCGCGGCTCTGTTCTTATTGATGGCAACGGTAAAATCCGGCAAGTGGTTGCGCCTTTCGAGGCAATCCAGTTTCCGTCGGGGGTTGAAGTAAAAACCGTAGATGCCACAGGGAAGATCGTCGGTCCGGGCTTTATCGATCTTCATATCCATGGCGCCGCCGGTGTGATGCCGATGAGTGGTAACGTTGAAGACGTGATACGCATGGCGAAGTTTCTGTATTCCTACGGGGTGACATACTTTCTTCCTACGGCCGTCGCAGCTCCGCTTCCTCAATTATTGAAGTTCCTCCAGGCCATCGGAGAGGCGCGGAAAACCACTCCAGGGGTCGGCCCCGGACATATTGAAGGCCCGTGGATCAACCCGGCGGCAAAAGGCGCCCAGCCTGCCGAGCACATTCTTCTGCCCGAATCTCTCGCCATACGAAATTTTCTCGAACAAAGCCAGGGACTTTTGAGGGTTTTGACCCTGGCGCCCGAAATGTTCCTGCGCACCGGCACTGCGGACCTGATCCCGGACATGGCCCGGTACGGTGTGATCCCTTCCATGGGGCATACCTATCCCACGGAAGCCGAGATGGGACAGATCGATCTTAAGGCCTGGGGCATTTTAATGGGGACGCATCTTTACAACGCGATTGGAAAAAAAGAGGACTATTTGATCGATGCGCTTCTCGCCTCGGAGATCTTTTTTACCGTGATCCTGGATGGGGTCCATATGCCGCTCGAGGGCTCCCAAGGCGTACGGCGCATGCTGGCAAATGGCGCGAAGGTTGCTTTGATCACCGATGCGCTGAATGCCGGCGGCAAAACCGCGTCGATCGCCGGCACAACCTATGCGGCAGGGATCGATGCAAAACGCGGCCTTCACCCGGCCTTTTTCCATCCGACGCAAACGGACGCAAAAACAGGTCTGAGATTATTGGGCGGAAGTATTGCGGGCATGAGCGACATTTTTAGAAATGCTGTTGCCGGGCTGGGCCTGACTCTGGTGGATGCTTTCAGGATGACCAGCACGTTCCCCGCGCAGGCGATCGGGGAAAAAACATTAGGGTCCCTTGAGGCGGGGAAACAGGCCGACATGGTGATCCTGGATAAAGATCATCGCGTAGTCTCAACCCTGATCGGAGGCAAAGAAGTTTTCTCCCAAAAGCCCAACCGCTCCGAGATGAGGGGCGACAAAGAAACGGTGACTCATTTTGTTACTATGGGCGAAGAACTGATGCACGATTTTTTCAGAAATGCGTTGGCTCCTAAAGAGGACAGAATAGACCAACTGCGAAAAGCGGCGCTGGATCCCGACGCAGTTGCTTTTGTGGTTAAAAATATTCAACGGCTGATCGGTATGGCCGCCGGCAATAAAGAAACAGTAGAAGAGATCTGGTACAAGGGAAATGCAGTAGCCTTTTTGTATTTTAAAAAGCGGGAAGATTTTATCCTGCAGGCAGCCCGGGAGATCGTTTTGAAGGCCGGCACGCCCCTGAAGCGTCTTCACGGGGAGGTCAGGGCTTTTGACAAGAAATTCGTGTTGGATATTTATCCGAGGTCCGAAGCGAGGGACCCCAGACGATCGGAAATGAGGGCCGAAAAGGACGACGCCCTCGCGCAACAGAACGCCATTTGGACTGAAGAGCTTGAGCGGTATGTTGAAATGGGGCGGTACCCGTTCAATTATGAGGAAGTGTTGTTAGACAATTTTGAATTCGTAAAGAAACTCCTTCAAGGAAAGGCCTTTCCCCCTCCAGAAATAGAAATTCATCCAACCTCCCGGTGTAATTTTAAATGTGAATTTTGTCAGGGTGCCGACAAAAAACTCTCGCAGGATTTTTCGTTAAGCGTGGCACAACTGCTCAAGTTGATACAAAACGCGAAGGAATACAACGCGGCCTCCGTCCCCGGCAATTTGAAAGTAAAAAGGATCAGATTCTCTGGGATCACCGGGGAGCCATTGGTCAACCCCGCCACGACAGAAGCCATGAAGAAGGCCATCGAAGAGGGTTTTGAGGTGGGCCTCGTGACGAATGGGACCTTGCTTTCGGATAACGTAAGACAGGTCATCGTTCACGGCAAGTTCATCCACGTCAGCCTCGATGCCGCGAGTGGGGCCGTCTTGCAGCAGATAAAACAAGGGGCCGGCCCGAAGACCTTTGATCTCATCATCAACAATATCAAAGAATTGGTCCGGTTAAAGAGGGAGAAAGGGACCGACCTCGAAATCGGAATGGGATTTGTGTTGAGGCCCGCGAATTACAGGGAACTTCCGGCCTTTATCAAAATGGCAAAGGGCATCGGGGCTGACTATGTAAGGGTTAGGGCTCCTGAGGGTGTCGCGGCGAACAGTATTACAAAGGCCCAGGGGCGTGAGATCGCCGTCTTTTTGGAAGAGCTCAAATCTCTGGAAGGGGACAACTTCAGGATCCTCGTGACCAATGAAACAAAAAGCGGCACCGAAAAACCCAACTTTAAATCTTGCCCCGCGCATGCCTTTTTGGCGATCCTTGGCCCTCAAGGAAATATCTTTCCTTGCTGTCACGTTGCTCACTTGTCGAACACGAGTTTTGGAAACCTTACCGTAAAATCTTTTAAGGAAATCTGGGAGGGACAAGGCAGGAAAGACGCTCTCAATGGGATGGACCCTTCTAGAATGTGCCCGGCGTGTCCCCCGAGAGCGGCGCGCATCAATAAATTTTTGAATTTTTTAACAAAGGAATCTGAAAAAGACGCCGCTTTTCTGCCTTGGCTGGAAACGTGGGTCCGGAGACGTGTGGCCGTTCCGTCTTCACGTTCTGAAGCAAGGGTTGTCGCGGAGACAAAACCTCCTTCAAGGAACTTCCAGGACGAAACAGACCGGATGTCTCAGGGGAGTCTCCGGACGATGCAAAAGGCCTTTGCAGAAGCGGAAAAGTATGAAAAAGGCAAGTATTACGGAGAAGCGCTCGCCGCTTATTCCAGGGCGGCCTTAGAGTATCGCAAACTACAAAACAGTCTGAGAGAAAAATTGAAGATCCGGGGGCCGTCTGATATTGAGGGTGTACAAAAGACATCCAGGGAGATCGAAGAGAAGACGAGGCCTCTCCAAAGGCTTTTTGTGAACACAAAAAGACGCATTGGGTGGATCCATAATATGCGGTCTCCCGAGGAAGCTATGATCCGGACCGTTGACGAGGGGGAAGACGGGTCTTTGATTCTGAGTGACACCTCAGTGCCTTATGTTGATGCCCACCAAAGAGGGACGCTCCACGCTACGGTTCATGCCATTCTTACAACACTGGACGGAAAAGTTCTTATGCAGCGGGATTCTGAAAGCGAAAGGAATCTTTCCGCGTCCGGCCATTTGCGTGTCGGCGATCCCTCTTTCCGGGAAGCCATTAAGCGTTTGATTCATAGCGAAACAGGTGTGGCGGTGGATGACAAAAGGCTTTTGGAACTGAAGGACATTACCAAGGGAATACGGAAAGTCGCACGTTCTGATTTTGAAGGGCCCCCTTATTATGATGATAAGCACGGAATTTTCTATGCAAACTCGGTCGAAGTTTATGATCATGAGGCGAGCAGGTTTTTTGTCTATGTCCTTTCTTCCGAAGAAGAAGAGGCTGTCAAAAGGATCACGCGTCAACGGAAGAGAGGTGCTCCGAATCTGGAATTCTTGGATCTTCGCGCAACGGACAAAACCGATGGATTGGATCGGGACGTTCTTGCGGAGGACCTTGAAGGTGAAGAGCTTGCCAGCCACCTGGCTATTTATAAGAATACGGCTCTCCAGTTTTTTAGAAGTCCTCAAAACATAGCTATATTAGAGCGCGTCATGATGACTGCCGCGGTCAAAAAGCTCGGGACATCCGAGGATATCCGGGAACTTGAAGAGGCAAGCCGGGCTTTTGCGAAACTGCGCATATCTTCGATACCCCGCATTGCTACGACCCTGATACAACCCAAGACGTTTGAAAAAATACCTGGCGCCGTTATTCTGGATGTGGACAAAACGATCGCCCCGCACGGAGAACTTCTCTCCGAATCCATGCGCAAAAAAATCCAATACCTTTTAGAGCAGAACTTCTTGGTCGTGATCAACAGCGGTCAATCGGTCAAGGTCCAGTATCCGCGCGTTGTCAGCGATATTCTCATTCAGGAAGGGGAGGGAGCGGTTCGCGTCAGAAACGCTCACCGTTTCAAGGGGAGCGCTCTCGATCATTTGGTTATTTATGCTGTGAGGGGACTCCAAAAATATGTTTTCAAGAACGGCGTCTTGCAGGAAGTCGGGAATTACCGCAAAGGGGCGTTGGCGAATCCTGACAACAAAAGGAAGATCTATGACGATGTTCTCATTAAATTATTCCGTGCGCTTGAGAGTGACAAGCCCGAGGGATACTTGGTCAAGGGGGAAGCTTCCAAGAGTTCTTGGAACGAACTGGTAAAGCTTGTCCGGCTGTCGCCTCCGACGAAGCATGATCGTGATACTCAGCTCATGTTCCGGATCAATGGGTTGGAAAAAAGCGACAGACCTAAGGAGGTCCTGAGCTTTATAAAAGAGATCATTGCGCGTGAGATTGAAAAGCTCGGCATTTCCGGCCTGGGCGTCCTCGCCTTCGATCTGAATGGGATTGAGATTACGCCGGAAGGAGTTAGTAAGGCCGCCCCCATCGAGGATCTGTTTCAGGACGGACTGATGGATCTGAATGACGCTGTTTATTTTGGCGACGAGTTTAAAAAAGACGAAAGCGATTATCCGATAATCCAGTTTTCCAGAAAAAAGAAACAGCAAGAATCAGACAGGGGACAGCTTGTTGTTTTTTCCGTGGATGAAAGGGGCGGGGGAGAAAGGGCTCGGGGAGCCATCTGGTTTGGGAAAGGCCCGGCGGCGACCGAAGAAGCTTTAGGGCGTCTTGTTAACGGATTAGAAGCATTAAGAAATAAAACCTTTAAGGAAAAACAGGAGGCTTTCAAAACATGGAAAGCTGAGATCGGGCGATTAGCGACGGATACGTCAAGAAAAAGGTCAGAAGCGCGCGAAGAGGAGGTGAACGGCGAACCGGCGGTCAAGTTGCAGGTCGGGGAGCACCGGATCGAAGCGTGGACCAAGGATGATCTGACCCAAGGGCTCAAAGAATGGCAGAAACTCGGCATTTTACCTCCGGAAACAGAACTGGAGATCGATGTGGCTGCCAAGTACGGCGTTAAAGTTGGTCCGGATCAATTTCTCGTGGTCAAGCACAACGGGGGGGCAGAAAGCGATGGCGAGGTGCTCTTATGGAATGATCAGAGCAAGCTTGTGAGCTGGATCATCGGGATTATGAAGGAAAAGAGGGACCAGGAAAGAATGGCCCCGCCGGCGGCCCCTCAAACTCCCAAGATTTTCGGATCGCAGCAGCCTGTTTTCCAGAAGAGCGTGCAAGGCAATACGGTCCAGATCTTCCCTGTGGAAGGCCACGAAAAAGAACTCGCTGCGGTCAAAGACCCCATCCTTTTGGGATCCGGAGAACAGTCGTTTTTTGTTAAAGTGAAAGTGGCTGAAAAAAATCTAAAAAATAATCACAATCCTTTTGGATTTGGAACCTCCGGCGGCATTCTGACCGAAACCATCCTCAAGCAAAAAACCGACTTTGGCGTTGTCTTAAGCGTTGCGCGAGAGTGGCAGAGGCAAAGATCAGAAACGAGAAACGACGAACCGTTCCCCGACATAGAAAAGGATCTCAAATATCTCCTCAATCTCGGGGAGCACACTGCAGATACCTTGGCCAAGCACGAACACTATTTGGATCACGGCCGGAGAATAGATGCTGCCAGACAGAAAGAGGAGATTGTTCGCGCAATTTCCCGCGTCGAAAGAGCCATGCGGGAAGAGGCGGACCTTTTGGAAAAAGCGAAGCGAGGCTTTGACGCCCTTGAGAGGCAGGACCATGATTTTCATCCCGTGGATCCAGCCTGGCTTGATAGAAGAGATATCCCGGTCAGCGACGTGGCCAGGAGTTTTTTAGAGGCGGCGGCTTCGGAGGCAGGCATGTGGTTGAAGCAATGGATGAAAACCGAACCGGAGATCTTGAAAACGATCCCGCGAATTTCCAGGGAAAATACGGTTATCCGGGCGGAAGGCTTCCTGTCTTTTTTAAGAGCTGGAAACATGGCTTTGGATTTAAGTTTCCACAAACTAAACGCTACTTTCTTTGACGCGCCCACCCTGAAAAGGGACACGGGTGAATCCGGCGTGACGAGCTATTATCTTGCCAATGGCGTGCCCAAACCTTTTCTTTCTCAGGAAGAATTTTTCGGCCTCGCCTTGAAAGCTTATCCCGGCCATGAGGCCAGAGCCAAGGGAGTTGCCACAGTCGGAGACCTTTTAACCAAGGAAGGTTTTGGGGAAATCGTTTCCGAGGGATTGCCATTCATTCTTGAAACGTATTTCTTTTATGATGAAACTAGTTCAACGATCGAAATGGCAACGCGAGTGGTCAACCCAAAGCTGCTCGAAGATAAGCTCCGCTTTAATGCCCAAGGAGAGTGGATTCCCCCTGCCGGCAAACTCCCGATGCTTGAGAATGTCTCGGAAAAGGGAAAGAAGCTTGTTCTGATCGTTCACTATTATCCCTTCAAGAGTAGCGGGGAGCTTTCCCATGAAGAACGAGTTCCCTTGATCGTTCTTTCTCGAGGGAGAGAGGCCAAGATCTGGAGTCCCGGCACGGAAGAAATCCAACCGTTGACGGCGCAGTTGCCGGAAAAAGCGGTGCGCTCCGAGGTTCGCGGGGGAGAAACCGCTCAGGCCGCGATGAACGTCGCGCTTCGTGAAGCGTTGGAAGAGCTTGATGCGTGGATGCAGATCCGAAGGGATGACAAGAGGGCCCTTGATAAGGCCGGCGAGGTTCTTGGCCGGACAGCGAAAAATTCTCCTTTGTACCCGGGCTACCAAACGGCTCACGCCGGAGCCAAGAAGCTGCTTTATGATTCCGATATCAGAACCCAGGAAGTAAAAGCCAAAGTCGAAGCGTTATTGCAGGCGACCTCTGAAACGCTACCCGAGGTTCAACAGAAAATCGCACAAAGCGATCCTTGGGACACCACGGCGGAAGTTCAAGGCGATGAGATGCACTCATGGAAGCCTTATTTCGGGTTTGTGGATAAAATCGTATTTGCTCCCGGACTCGCCGGCGCCATTATTGTCCCGAAATCTTCCCTAGAAGAAGCAAAGCCAGTCGTAACCGCCTTGAGTTTTGGCCAGGAGATTCCGACAAGCGATCCTTTGGAGATTTCCCCCGAAGGGATTCCCAACGGAAAACTCGCAGGGTTCGATTTCCTGAACCGCCACACAAAAACCCGGGCCGAATTGCGCACCGCGAACTGGACCAGGCTGTTGATCGCGGGGCTTATCATGCTTTTTTCCTTGGTGCGCGAAATTTATGCGGGCACATTCGGCGTCCCTGACAAACCCGCCATTGTTTCCACCCAGCCCGGCGACCGGAGGATTTTTGTAAAGGAGCGGAATCAGGATGGGACCCTTGGAACGAACTACGCTTTTACCCTTAAAGGGGTGAATTGGAGTCCCTCTTCCACAAATTCCAACCCCGACGGCGATGCGGCCGGATTCCGCCAGGAATTTTTTAAATGGTACACGAACGATATCCCAAAAATGGCGGACATGGGCGTGAATGTGGCGCGGCTTTATTATGACATGGGGACAAATGCCCAAGCGAAGGCTGTTCTGGATATGTTCTATAAATACGGGATCAAGGTCATTCTTCCCGTCACCGCACCCTTTTTTAATGACACGACCAATTCGAGCAATATTCCCGTGATCGTGAACGCTTTTAAAAATCATCCGGCGGTTTTTGGTTGGGGCATCGGAAACGAATGGGATATCAATCGCTATTACGGAAAATTTCCAACCCTAGATGCCGCAGCTCAATTTACGGAGGAGACAGCTCAAACCATTAAATCCCTTGATACGAATCATCCGGCCGTTAGTTTTTTTGGTGACCCGCATATACCCAAGTCAGAAACAACCAAGGCATGGGGAACTTATCACTTTCTGGATCCTGATATCGCAGCCTGGGGCGTGCCGGCAGGGTATTATTTTTCAAGCACCATCATTAATTCTTGGACGCCAAGCGTCGACATTTGGGGACTTCAGCTTTATCGGAACGCCAGTTTTACCGATGCTTTCTCCCAATGGGCCAGGATCTCAACCAAGCCCGTGTTTGTCAGCGAATTCGGGGCCGACTCCTTTGATCACCGGATCTTGGCGGAAAATCAGGAGATGCAGAGGGATTTCAATATCGGTCTTTGGGATGAAATCTTTTTCAATCTTGCGGCTGAAAGAACGAACGGTATCGTCTCCGGCGTGCTTGGGTTTGAATTCCAAGATGAATGGCATAAAGGCGGGAACCCCGGAGTTCATAACTATTCAACCGAGTACAACTACGCCCAGCCTGACGGCAATCCCGGGTATAACGATGAAAAGTGGTTTGGTTGGTTTACCATTTCGCGCCAGCCCAAACTGGTTGTTCCCGCGTTTCAACAGCGATTTGCGCTGAACGGTCACGAGGCAATTCCTCTGGTGACCAATGCTGAGCTCTCGGTCTCCTCAGCCGGGGGGGAGTTCGGAAGCGCGGTTTTTAAAATTGGCGGAAAAACAGTCTACTCGAGAGCTGGCGGCGATAAGGGAGCCCGGGGATTCAACGTCGCGATTTTAGATGAAACGACAGGTATCAGGATAAAAGATTTCAAACATTTTGATACTTCGTACAGCGATGCAGAGCACACGGAATTCCAAAGCTATTTAAGCGAGTTACCTGCAGGGGCTATTGTTTTATTCGCAATATCGGATGACGCCGGCATGTGGAGAGGCGTTGCGAGCGCAACCCGCAACCTGCTTCGGACTTCCGATTGGGGCAGCCAGGAGATCCAAAATGTTGGCGTCACAAGCCCCTGGGCTATGATTGCAAAAAAGGGCACGGGCAGACTGGCTGAGACCTCGACCACGAGCCCTATTACGGCAACAACAACGCTGAATATCGAGCCAAACGCTACAAGGCGGCCGGGATTTGTGCCGACGGAAGCCCCCGAGGTCGAGGGGCTGAAGCTGACGAACGGAACTTTTAAAGTCGAATTCGCAAGCCAGGACGCTTTTGTTTATCGGATCGAATATCGCGATGATCTGAAAACCGGTTCCTGGCAGCTCGCTCAGCGGGGGATCGTCGCAGACGGGGATCAAACGAGCTGGATCGATGACGGGAGTTTCACCGGCGGCGTGCTTCCCGCAAAACGTTTCTATCGTGTCGTTGCCATTGACCGTGTTTCCCGTTCTGAAGCGCGTGAGGATGCCGGGACATCGAAAGCAGCACCGGCAGCGCAAGATCTGACCGAAAAGATCCGGGAGATCGAAAAATCCCATTGGCCGCACAATTTTTCAAGACTCGAGATCGCCCTCCATAACGGGCTGCCCCAGGCGGCTGCGGATCTGGTGGAAAAACTCGAACTTTTTAGACGAACCGGCGCGCCGATCGTGGAAGAAACGATCGACCACGTCAACGCCTTGCGTTCGGAGGCGAGAGGGGATCAAGAGAAAGCTTCTTTAAATGCCGGGATGGCCTGGAAAATTCTTTGCAACATGACCGGCGCTGAAAATGCGTTAAGGTTCCACGGTTATGTAACTCTGAGAGAGCTTCAATACGGGTTGAAGGAATTCGCGGCTATTTTGGGAATAAAGGCCGATCTTTCGGAGCCGGAGCTTAAAGAAGCGATCGACGGGTTACTGGCCCAGCAGGCCGATGGAAAGCGCGGGATGGGGTATCTTCGCCAGGCTCCGATCATGGCTGGCAGGGCCGAAATCTGCTATTTCTTTACAGATGCCGGCCGCGACGTATTTTTAACAACCGCGAAGGATCTGAGAGCCGCACGTAAGACAGGCCAAAAACAAAAAAATACAATTTCTCTTCTTCCGGTGGTCGGTCAGGCTCCCGCGGTTGTGCCGCTTCCGGAAAAAGCAACAGCTCTTCCCGCGACAATTAATATGGCTCTCATGGCCGCAGCCATAGGTGGACCGGAAAATCTTGTTACCATGGTCTTGAGCGACGAAGCGTCGGTTGCAGCCCTTCTTGGAACGCAGATCTGGAATGATAAGAATGATCTTCGCGCGACCGTGACCAATGTGTCTTTCGGGCAACCGAATGATGAGACGATCAAGGCGGCGCGACAGCTCGTGGCCGTGATCGCTTCCCGGAATCCGAACTCCAAAGCCGCGAAGGTTGTGGCCAATGTCCTTATGGACCGCCGGATCGATGCTCCGAGATTTATGGAGATCGCCGACGAGCTTCTGCGGCGAACAGATCCGGACCTTGCGGAGAATCTCGAAAGCCTTCTTAAAGGAAGCCGGCAGGTCCAGTTCCAGAGTTTCCAGTGGCTTTTTGACCGGATACTGAAGGAAGCCGAAGAAGCTTTGCGCGATCCGGAAAATGGCACCCAGCATCTCCTTGGCGCGCGGATCATCCTGAAACAGATCAACCGCGTTGTCTCTGCCCTCGACAAGAAGGATTGGACAGCTCTCCGGCTGCATATTTTAGTGCGTTTCGCGGAACGACTGAGCGCCGAAGCGCGCCGTGATGACAAACTGCTTATGTCGGTTTTCCTTGCGCTTTATCCGGATACGGCCCGCGATTTCTTTCTTTCGGTCGACACGAATTTTGCCCAGCTTTCGGAAGTTCTTGAAAATAAAGATATCGAATCGCTTCTGGCACAATACGGCGGGTTCGAGAACTTCTCCCAGGCGATCGAGACCCTGCTTTCTTTCGCCTGCATGGCGTGGCCCGATAGCTTTTTTGATTATCTAAAAACGCGTTATCCCCACGCTCCGGTCCAGATCAAGGCGTCCTATTTGGCCGCGATGCGATATGGCGTCGCGTCCGGCGTTAAAACCGAAGGAGCGGATGGGGCGGCGCGGGGGACTCAACGCGAGATCGTTCCCGAACGGCTCTTGTTCGTTCTGGAAAATGCGATCATTCTTGCGGAAGAAACGGGACCGCTCGTTCAGAGAAGGGTCAAGATGGTTCTCGGCGGGTTCGGCGAAGCCTTCATCGCTTATATCGGCCAGGGAAATCGTTATGCGGCTTATAGCGATAACCAGCGCAGTTTGCTCGTCGAAATACTTCTGGAACTTGCGGCGGGCGGGCTTATTCCGGACGGGAAGCAGAAAGTCCTGCCTTTTATCCTTGATGAAATGTCCCGCGAAAAGAACGAGGTGATCCAGCAGAAGATCCTTTTCGCGGATTATTTTACGAACGATTTTATCGGGACGCTTGCGGAAGAACAGGGAAAAGCTGTCCGCAAGGCCATCATTGAAGGCTATGCGATTTTCCGGAAGAACGATCTCCTTGTGAAAAATTGCCAGCGGATCATGGCGGCTTTCGGGATGAAAGCGATCGAGGAATGCTACGAGTTCTTCCGCCAAAGGATCGAGCTGGATTATGACATGGCGATGGGCGTGCTGACGCTCGGCGCCAGCGCCGCAAGCATCTATCAGGCCACCACCGAAGCCGACCGAAAGGCGTTTCACCGCATGGTCGCGACGGTCACACGGCACACGCTCGAAGCTCTTCAGGCCAAGGAAGCGGCCATCGAGGATTACTACAAACTTCGAAAAAAGATCAGCGAAACCTACCGCGATCTCGAAGGCCTTGAAGGACAAGTCAAGACGGCGACTGAGAACAATAAGAACGTGACCTACGAGGTCAACAAGTTGTCCGAGGAGCAAGACCAGGCCGAAAAGAAGAATAAATATCTGGAGTCGCAGCGGAAAGCGCTTGCGGATCACGTGGCAGCCGGCCAATCCCTTATCGAAGCCATGGAAAGGCAAGTAACCTGGCGTCAAGTGATGCGCCAGATCGCTAAAGATATCCGCCGCTTTTTCTCTCGTCCAGCCCGCCAGATCGGGACGCCCGATATTTTTGCGGATGAAGATACGTTCCTGGAACAAGCCAAGCGTTTTGTGGGCGAACGGTCTGAGGAGGTTGAACAGTCGCTGGCCAAAAAAATCGCCATAAAGGTTTCCGGAAAACCGGCGGACAAAGAAAACAGTAAAAAAGAAAAAATTACGCTTGCGGATTTCAAGGGTGAATTTTCCGTTTGGCAAACGCTCGAGAACCTTAAAAAATGCCGGGGGGCATTGGCCGAGATGAGCGCCAGACTTAACGGCGTGGCGGGGGAAATGATCGCCAACCGCAAACGCTTGATGGATCTCCGGCCCGAACTGGACGAAGCCATCGCCCAGCAGGTCGCGATCGCGGACGATTTTGTTACGATCTCGGATCAATTCAAAAAGTTGACCCAAAACCTCGAATTCATGGAAGGTGATGGAAAGAAGAGGGTCGAAGAGAATAAACAAAAAACCTTCAGGGTTACCCGGGACCTTTTCGGCGTTCTGCGTCTCTTTTTCCGGGGGCCTTCGATCGATGCGAATACCGTGGAATCTTCGTATCGCGCGCTTCGGGCTGATGACGGGGAATTTCTTCTGACGTTCCTGCCGCTCTCCACGCGGGAACGGCTTTCAACCGCCGTACCGCTCCAGGAGATCGAAGAGGCGTTCGCGAAGAGAGTGGCGTTCCAGGCTGAGCACGGTATCTTTAAAGAGGAACTGCAGGAAGAGGTTGCTTTATTCTCAGAGATCTCCGCGCAGGGTCTGATGCTGCCCGTTTCTCCGGAAGCCGTTATGTTCAAGACGCTGATCGAAAATCTCCAAAAGCGGAAGTACCTGCTGGATCAGACAGCGGCGGTTGCCAAGATCGCCAACGAACTCGAGATGCTTCGTCAGAAAACCAGGAAGACCAAAGAGCGTTCCTTCGAGAATGTGCGCCGGGCCGCGGGCGTAGCGGATGCACTCGGCGATTATATGGAAGAGTTCTTGATGATGAAATTCAAGGGTGACACGAAAACGGTCGGGCGGCTCCTCTGTATTTTCGCCATGATCGAGCAAGAATTCGGGCCCGAGGCTGCGATCGAGGCGATCTTTGCCCGTCTTTCCGGAGAGATCGGAATGAATTTTATCAGGCCCGAGGAGGAAGTGTACGAAAAGCCCATGACCCGGGCCCAGCTCGTGGAAAAATGGTACCGTCCTTATTATTTCGCGATCCAGGAGCTCAAAGAGAAGGTCTATGAAACCCAGAAGAAGCTCCTGGAAGCCGAGGAAGGGCATGGTTGGGATTCCGGGACGAATGATGCGGTGCTCAACTATGCGATGGATCTTTTCAGGAATCCGGCGGTTGTAACGGATATGAAGCGTTTTATCGGAAATCTGGCGCATGAGCAGATCTTTATTCCGTGGGTCCTTGACTGGAAAAGGGAACGAGATCCGTCCAGCAAAGAGGAACAAAAAGAATTGGCGCTTGGGGCCTGGACGATTTTGGGAGCGATGCGCGTCTATCTTGAACAAGCCCCGCGGGTGACGACCAATGTTCTTAAAGATGTTTCCGGGATCCATGTTCCCAGACAAATTGCGGTTCTTTCCTACTATTTTGCCAAACGCATCAATAAGATCGCGGAAAAACTCAACCAGCGCGAAAGCGAACAATCCCTGAAGCTCCTCGAGCGGATGAGAGACATCATCGGAGAGGACATCAGCGTTCTGGAACACGGCGGGGAAGAGGTCCTGGTTTCTATCGCGATCCAGGAAGCGATCACGAAACTTAAAAAACAGCTCGAGCATTATACCGCTCCTCCGGCGAAAGGATTGCCGGGCGGGAAACCCGATATGCGGCTTCCGGGCCCGCAATTCGGATTTCTTGGGATCGGCGAATCGGTCAGCAGAGCGCTCCTGAACGAGCGCGAAGAATCTGAAACCCAAGACCCAACGAAGCGTTCTGAGCTGCGGGAAGACAACTGGTCGGATCGATTGCTCGAAGGGGTCGGAAAATATGATACTGATGGTTATGTTCGCGAGACCACGCCGGATTGGCACCGGATGAACGTTATCGCGGGCATTATTCTCGATGAAATTGATAGGCGGCCGACGGCTGTCAGCGAAACGATAATTCTGGATATTGCTCCGGGCAAATTTGAAACATTAGGGATCTCAGGTCCCGGGATCAACATAAAAGAGTTGTTGAGGCGGCTGGTAAAAATGGGGCTTTTGCAGCAGGAAGCGAATGCTTATGCGCTGGCGGTGCCGCGAGAAGTTTTTGAGATCAAAACGAACCAGATTCGCTTTATCAAGGAACGTCTGGAAGCGCATCTGGCCGCGCTTCAAGGGCAAAGTCATGCCGGCTCGCGGTATCTTTTTCAGCTCATAAGTTCTTATGGCAATGCGGTAACTCAATGGCCGCGCTTTCCCGTCGAAGCAAGCTGGCCCTTCCTTAAAGCCGTTGCGCTTTTAACGACGGATGAAAAAGCGCTCTTGGTCAAATTCATTGAAGACAACAAATCGCGTTTGACCCACGTTCCGCTTGCCGGGAAAGTTCTCTTGATGCTAAAACCGGAACCGGTGAAAAACTGGCTTTCGGAAAACGCCCCCAACCTCATAGGTCGTTCTATTTGGTACATTTCTCCCGAAACGTGGCTCGCGGCAGGCGGTTTGGGGCGCGTCGGGCAGTTCCATACATTGGGCGTCAAAGAATTAATCGGGGATCAGGCGGAACTGATCGCTTTCGAGCCGCGGTATCGTTACCGGTTCGATGCGCAGGGACAGCTCCGGCGCGATGTGGATTATGGGAAATTACCGGTGCCTGTGGAAGGGATCAGCGAAAAACCTGATGATATTTTAAACCTCAGATTGCGCAAAGGATCTATTCATGATCGGCGGGACGTGCCTGTGGCTGTTTATCGGGGATACAATCGTTACGGCATTCAAGTGCATCTCGCGGAAGATCTTCCCGCTCAGGACGGGGGAGATCCTTATTACACAAAGCTTCTTTACCGGTATGGAGCGGAGTATGGCACCGCGGAATGGTGGGAATTTGCGGAGTTTTTGGCCAAAGCTTCGCTCATTGATCTTATTAGAACGGAAACTCCCATTAAAAAAAAGTTGGGGGCGGAGTATAAATATCCGGTGATATGGCCCAATGATGGCCAGTCCGCTTTCATCGCGGTATTTAAACGGGTTTTGGACGATATGGCGCGAATGCCCTCGGATGAAATAAAACGACTCCTGGGCGACTCCGGGTTTGAACTCAAGGATCTGCTCAAGGCTCTCGACGAAGGGATCTCCCTGGAAGCCGCGCTGGTTCACGGCACGACGCATACGTTCCGGAACAGGCCGCCTAATATCGGTGAAGACAAGATTGATGGTATGCGGATCGATCCGAAATGGAAATATCTTTTCAGGCGTTTTTATAAAACCGATCCGACGAGTGGTTTGATCAGATCCGCGGACAGCGTGAACGGCGTGGCGGCCATGCATGTTCAGGGGATCGAACACCTTGATCCCGAAACAAGGATCTTGGCCATTACCAATGGCGATGATCTTGAGTCTTCCAGCAGGGTTTTCCAGGAGATCTTCAAAGAAGAATCCTTTCAAAAGAAATTCCCCGGGGCTGATCCGTGGAATCCGAAACCGGAAGAAATCGTAGAAGCGAAAAAGATCGCCAAAACGATCTTAAAAAATGATCCGCGGTTTAAAGAGCTCGATCCTGAATTTGAAAACCTTGATCCCGAAAAAATTGTGATCGCAACCTCAGGACGTCTTGTCCAGGAAAAGACGGGACTGAATCGTGCGTTTACGGATGAAAACATCGAATATCTTGTGCTCCAAGGCGTCCAAGTCATCATTTTTGGAAATATTCAGGCGGGATATGAGTCCCGGGCGATGTATGACCATTTGAAAGGCTTGCAGAAAAAGGTCAACCTGATGGGGCCGGGGCGTTTGTTTGTGGCCACAGGGTGGGGCATTCCGGAACAAAGGGTTGTTTTGGCGGCTGAAGACGTGCAAGTGAACGATTCTGATCCCGTGACGGAAGCGGCCGGATTTTCCGAAACGGACGGCGCTGCAAACGGCGCTCTTGAGATCACGCTTCCGACGCCTGAAGGCATTTATCAGCAGCAGGGGGAGATCCTTGATTTTGAAAAGCCGGCTTCTGGAAATACAGTTTTAGCGACCGAAGAAAGCGCGTTGGGTTATCGCAAGGCTTTTGAGCGCGTCATCCGTAAATACAAAAGCAATGTCAAAGAATTCGCATCCTTTCAGGCGGCTTCGAAACTATTGAGCCAAGTATTGAATTCCCGATTAACCGCGGCTGCTTACTTGACGGAATTCAGCCGGAGCTTTGCAAGAAAGGAAGATCCCCTTGGCTCCCTGATAGATTATGTTTCCGGAAACGAAGGGGAAGGGCAATTCTTCAGAAGCGAGTGGTTGAGAAGCTCGCTTGTCCGCGCGATTGAGACTTCCAAAGAAGCCGAGTCTGTGGGTTCTACCAATGCTCATTTACGAGCATTTGCCATGCAAAGTATCAGCGCGATTAATGACCATAATATTGTGGCGGTGGAAACAGGCATTCGTGAAGTGACAAGAAGCTCCGGAGAAACCTGGCTTGATGGTTTAAAGATTTCTCAATGGATCTCTGAAAAATTGGGCCTTCAGGATGAAGAGCGTATCCAGATTCGAAATGCCATGACAGGGGAAGTTTACAATACCTTGACGCTCCAGGAGTTAAAAACTAGAGGGCTTTACTTGAAGCTTCCTGCAGAAACGCATGTTCAGGTTTTGAAGATTACCCGGGCTGCGGTCGAGCTGGAAGGTGGGATGCCCTCAACGAAACAGTCGCTTTTTTATGATTATGCGATGTCTTCTAAGGACCGTGAAACCATTTCCGGGTTGATCCCGGAGGAATTTCTCGGATTGTTCAAAAAAGGCGCAGAAGACATTGTGTTCTGGTCCCCGGGAAGCGGTTATTTCCCAAGAGAGAAAGCCCCCCGGAGTTATGACCAGACAGGATTTTATGCCATGGTCAATAAAGGTGGCGGGCGCCTTTTTATTACGGTGGCCGCTTTGCCGTGTGAGGTGATCCAGCAGGAGGTTTCTAAGGAACAGTTGGCGGGTTACCATGCTTTTTTGCATATTCCGCTTTCCGTCGATCGCAATGATCTGGTGCTCGGAGTGGGCTTTGGAAGGTATGAGCAGATCCCAGGCAATCACATAGATGTAACGACCGAAGTTGCTGAGCGCGTCTTGAAATATTGGATCGAAAACCATCTTGTGCGATTTGCCCACGCTTATGGCTTTGAAAAAATACGAATATTTCAACACCGGGTCTCGGATTCTTTTTTAGAGAAAACAGGGTTTGTTAAAGCGAAAGAGCGATTCAACGGATCGCCGGCGTTGTGGGAGATGAAAATTTCCAAGAAGATAAAAGAAACGGCAAAGCCGGCGAGCGACCTTGGTGAAATCCGGTCTTCGCTCCGCAGTTTACGCTCCGAATCGGAAAAGAAGGATGTTCGCTCCGAAATGCGTTTGCAGAATCTCAAGCTTATATCTGAGGACAAGATCCAGATCAATTCGTGGGACGAGCTTCTCGCGATCGCGCCATTCATTTATGAACGGATTAACAGAGAAACGGGAGGGCCGGTTCGCTGGACCACTTTCACGATGAATCGAAAGTACGGGATAAGCCATGCCGGCTTAGGCGGCGGTATGATCGCTAACGGGAATGATTTTCGCAAGATCCTCGCCGAAAAGATTCCTTCATCCCCAGAGATCGGGGAAGAGATGTCTTTTCCCGCAGCGGTTCATGTGAAGGAATGGGGCGGGGAGGCTGAGCTTTGGGTTACGCACGGGCGTCCGGCCATTGAAGCTCAGGTGATCATGAAGGTGTTTGGACTCCAGGCGCCGGCACGGGAGCCTCGAGATCAGAAAGCAAAGATCGAAAAATCACAAGCGGACAATCACGCAAAAGCATTAGCCTGGATTAACAGGGCTATTCCATTCGTTGAAAACGAAGCCAACGAGGACCTTACGATCCGGGACATTGATTACAAGAAACTGCAGGGCATTTTACAGGCTCTCAAGCGGTTCAAGGCGGATCTTGAGACTATGCCGCAGAAAAAGGTCGCTGATCCGGGAGATGTTGAGTTGTGGAAAATGGTCCTTCGCGTCTACATGGAGCAGTCTGACGTCGAAGAGCTTATGGCGAGCCTATCAAGAGGCTCAGCGGTCGTTCAACCGCGAGACGAGACGCTCGAGCAACTAAGAAGCTTGTTGCGTAGGGAAGCATTAAAAAGCAAGGAAGCCGAAAAGCTCACACAACAACCGGAACAACACAAAACTGTTTCTCCGGCGCCGCAAGCCCAGGGGGAAAGGCGGCAAAAAGCGCTCAGATGGATTGCTCATGCCATGGCGCGTGCCATTGCGGAGCGTAACGCAGCCCGACATGCTTCCGCCCGGTTTGCCGGCAATCGTCAGGAATTTGAGAAATGGGAAATGGAATATGCGGAATGGAAGGATATTTCGCAGAAGCTTGGAGAATTTGAAGACGTAGCCAAAACAGAGCCGGAAGACCGGATCGTTGCCCCTGAGAATCGCGCGGCGCTGGAAGAAAAACTCAACGGTTTAATGGGCCGGGCATACGCGCAAAAACTCTTAAGTGCTCTTTATCCTGTTTCATCCGCTACACCTCCGGTACAGCAGGCAGCAGCTGTTTCTGAAACGCTAAAAAAGCCGGGTGCCTATGCGATTTTGAATGATCAAAATGGAGCCCGCCCCCAACAGGCAGTCTCCACTGAATCTCCGGAAAGTATGATCCAGCGGGCGAACACGCTGGGGGTCACCATTTCCGGTTACATGCGTCAGCACGATTACAATCCCGCAAAAGAAGAACGTCTCAAAAGCGTTGTGACCGCAGGTCATGCGCTGCTCGGGGAAATGAACGAATTAAGCTTTAAAGCAAAAATACATGTGGGGCCTAAGCTTCCGACCGGATTCAACGAAGCTATGGAACGTCTTTCAAATTCTCTCAAGCTTCGTTCCGAAGCGCGGGAAGAAGGGGCGAAAAAGCCTGTCAATACCCAGGCCGCGGAGCTTATTGCTGAGGCTGTTTTGAGTTATTTTCCGGATTCTGACCCGAAAACGATGAGCGGACAAATGGCGGGTTTTATTTTTGCCGGAAAACCAACGATCAATGAGTTGGCGACAGTTTTGTCCCGAAGTCCCGCTCCCCAGGATTTTGATTCTGCCAAGGCCATGCTGACCGCGCTTTGGGCTGCAGTGACCTACGGGCTTACCGAAGGCGCCCTGCCAACGATCGCAGGCGAACTTCTCAGATCTAATTCTCGCGACGAAAGGCTGCGGATTTTTCAGGAGTATTTGCTTAATAAATCGACGGGGCAGAAGCTTTCGGCGGAAGTGGTCGAAACCGTTCTGGACCAGGCAGAGAAACTCTATCGCACGGATAGCCCGAAAATGTGGGCGGAAACTTCTGCGCTAGAACTTTATTTAAACAGGGCCTATGAGGTCGTGGAAATTGATTTTGCGGATCTTGATGAGGCGCTGATCGTCGAAAGCATCCGCAGCGGAAAGATGCTCAAGCTGGATCTACGGAATATTCCCGAAAAAGACGCAGAGAACACCGACCGTTTCGGCGTTTTCGCCGCTCGCCTCGATCGATTTGCTCATCTTTTCGAAAAAGAAGTTGCTTCTAAGATCGGATTTAGGGCCATGGGCCTTCACCTCACGGCCACCGGAGAATTATTGAAAAACTCCTTTAGGCATGGCAGCAAACTGGACTTTCAACTCCCGATCTTTCTTTGGGCGGATCTGACAGGCTCGAAAATAGAAGCCTATAATCTGGTCAAAAAGGAGGATGGAAAAAGTGCCGAATGGGTAGAGGCGAAGAAAAAAGCCGGGAAGTACCTCCTGGGGGGCGCCGGAGAGGGGCTTCACATTATTGAAGAAGCCGGTCTTTTATATCAGCGCATACCGATAGTAAACCGCACCACCGGGACTGAGTTCGGAGCGCGTGTGACCCTGTGGCCTAATGCCGATTCCCGCTCTGAAGCGCGCGGTACGGAAGAGACTGAAAAAACTCTTTTTTCCCACGGGATCGATGTTACGGCCTTGGCCGAAAAATGGAACGCGGCATCGCAAGGGGAATGGGTCCTTGTGGTCGACGACTCGGGTGTGTTCCGAGAGGCTGTTGTTGATCTTGTCCGTGGGGAAAGGTATTCGGTCGTTGAAGCCGGGGACGTTGTTTCGGCTTTAAAAAAGATCAAAGACAAGATCGCAGCAAAGCAAGGGCGGCCCTTGATCGTCACCGATAATTCTATGCCGCTTGTCAGAGGATCCGAATGGATCCGTCTCATGCTTGAAAAATTTGATACTCCGAGAATGGTCCTTCTGAGCGCTTTTGACGAAACCGATGCTCGGAAGATGGCAAAGGCGTTAGGCGTGGAAGGCTCCGCCACGATCCGTCTTTTAGAAAAAATAAAAGCCTTTGAAGAATTGCCGCCTCTTTTGGTTCGGATCAAAGCCGCTCTTCCCGAAAAGACGAGGGAAGAAGATCAGAAAAAATCCGACGTTGCTAAAGCGTCCGAACTTATTGAAGAAACCGCTTTGGGTTATTTCACGGCGCTTGATCAGAAAACAACGGTCGTGCAGATGGTCAGCTTTCTTTCTTTCGGAAGCCCTACGATCAATGATTTGGCGACGACGCTGTCCCAAAGCCCCTCGATTCAGGACTTTGATTCCGCCAAGGCCGTTCTGGCCGCGCTTTGGGCTGCTGTGACCTACGGGCTTACCGCAGGGGCTCTGCCGACGATCTCCGGTGAACTTCTTAGCTCGACTCATCCTCGCGACGAAAGACTCCGGGTTTTTCAGCATTATTTACGAAAAATGAACGGTCAGGAACTATCGCCGGAGGTGGTCGAAACCATCTTGGCGGAGGTTGAGAAACTCTACGCCACACCCCGCTCCGAAGCCCGCCTACCGGACGGGCAGGCGCGCCAGGAACTCGGCGCAACAAACGAAGCGCAAAACACCAAGAATGCCGGGAAAGTCGTTTTGTTGGTGGAAGATCATCATGGAGAGATGCGCTTTTATTCGTCCGCAATAAAGCAACTGTTCCCTGCGACGCTTGTGTTAGAGGCCTCCAACGTAAAAGAGGCGAAATTGCTCTTAAGAAAAAGGGGAAGCGAGATTAACGTGGTTGTTTTGGATTATCATTTGGTCTTGGTCGAAAAGTTTCAAAAAATGAGTCTGAAGGCGCAGCACGCAAATTCAGCCGCGGCAGTTCTTGATGAGATCAAGCAACTCGGATTGACCATGCCCGTGATCGTGCAGTCGCGTATTCCCGAGGCGGCGGTTGCGGCTCTTGGAGAGCATGGCGGGAATATAAAGATTCAAGCCAAAGATATTGAAAAGCTCATTGGCGCATTGCGAGAGACCGAAGCTTTAACTTCCACAAAACCCCGCTCGGAAACGCGGCAATTCTCTGAAAAAGAGAAATCACGGATCCTTTGGGATCTTGCGTGGTTCGGTCAATATAAAAAAGAAGGTCTTGAGAGAACAAAACCAGAAATTCGTGAAGCTATTGGCCGGCTGCAAAACACCTTAAATGAGAACCGTCCTGCGATGGAAGCATTTTATAAAGAATTAACCATCGGCCGATTGGATGGTCGGGTGGAAATCATCCTTGCTCTTGAGACGATAAACGGAAAAGAGATGGGGAACCTGCTTTTCTTGACAAAGCTCTTTGGGGAAGCGCTTGAAGCAAAAGATTTTCTTAAAGAAAGTGAAAAACCCCGCTCCGAAATGCGCACTAAGGTTTCGGATCTGCCACTGCCGGCGAAGTTGCAGGCTTTTACCATGGAGAAGTTTGTTCAGGAGAACGCGCGTCTTGGCGGCGGCACGGAACAAGGTCTCCGCGGCGTGACGGAAAAGATCATGGACGGGATCATTTCTCTCTTTGCTTATACGCTGAATGCAGCCGAGGCAGCCATTGCTCGCTTGCCGGTCTCGTTTGCCAAGAAAGCGCAGGAGACTCTCATGCGGGCACGTTTTGACGCAGCAAAGAAGGCGCTTGGCATCAAAACAGTTCAGTCCGGGGATGCGTTCATTCTCGGCCGCGAATTTGCGCTGGGCCAGGGCTTTTTAGCGGCGGTCAGAACGATCCTGGGGGATGCGCCCGTGGCCGTGATCGCGGGGGATGTCACAGACCGCGCCTTTATAGAACAATTCAATGCCGGGCTTGCGCCGGACCGGCGCATCATTGTCGCCTCAGAAAAGAACCTTTCGGTCGCCAGAACGGCTCTTAGAAAACAAGTTAAAACAGAACGTATGGCCCTCAAAGCTCTTCTCTATGGCGCAGAAATTTTAAAAGACCAGCTTTCGGATATTACAGTTCAACGCATCACCCCGAGAATGTTCCAGAACTTCCTCAGTCTTGCCGGTGAGCGTATTCATTTCCTCGTTTCCGAGGTTCAGGCGCAGTTTGCCCTCTTACGTTCTGCGTAAGGCGTACGGAATACGGCGAAAAAGTTTTTACACCGTACATGGTTGATAGATTGACCAATCCTTGAACTTCCCCTATATTCCTCTCCCATGAAGACTCCCGATACTAAGCTCATCCGAGTCGGCCACAGCCCGGACCCCGACGACGCGTTCATGTTCTATGCCCTGGCGCATGAGAAAATCGATATGCGTGGCTTCAAAGTCGAACATGTGATCGAAGACATCGAATCCCTCAATCAGCGCGCGCTTTCTACCTCTCCAACCTCCGAGGTTGGAATGCACGCAACCTCGGAGGTTTCCCTCGAGGTCACGGCCGTTTCTTGTCACGCGTATGCTTATCTGGCAGACCGATATCTCGTCATGCGGTCGGGAGCGAGCGTGGGGGACAATTATGGACCGATTCTCGTACGGCGTGAGGCGTACGGCGAGACGCATAAAACGAACGCCGTGCCCCGCACTCCGCACTCCGTGCAAAAAATAGCTATTCCCGGCAAGCTCACTACTGCTTATCTGGCTCTCCAGCTGTATGCAAAGTCAGAATCCAGGTCGCCTTCCGCCGTACTCCGTACACCGTACGAAGTTGTTTTTGTTCCTTTCGACAAAGTTTTCGACGCGGTGAAAAGCGGCGAGGCCGATTATGGTCTTGTGATCCACGAAGGACAGATCACGCACGCGGAGCATGGGCTGGAAAAAGTTCTGGATCTCGGGGGATGGTGGCACGAGAAAACGAAGCTTCCGCTTCCGCTCGGGATCGATGTGATCCGCCGCGATCTCGGAGAAGAAACGATCAAAGGATTTTCCCGCCTCTTTAAAGAAAGCATCGAATATGCCTTGAACCACCGGAAGGATGCCTTAGAATACGCGAGCCAATTCGGCCGTGGGATCTCTGAGGACTTGAACGATCGCTTTGTGGCCATGTATGTGAACAAGCGCACGCTCGACATCGGCCAAGACGGGGAAGCCGGCTTTCGAAAGCTGCTTGATGAAGCATATCAGCACGGAATTATTCCGAAGAAAGTAAATCTGGAATTCATTTAAGAAAGTATGTAGTAGGTAGTATGTGGTAGGTGGCCGTGAACCGAAACGGTTTTTCTACATGCTACTTACCACCTACTACTTACTATTTCATAGGGTGAAAATCATGGGTAACGATGAATTGCGAATAAAAACCGTTGAGATCGCCAAGCATCACAAAGCGAGCTGGATCCAGCTGGGTCAGCACCTCTTCTCCATCTATAAGAACAAGCTCTACAAAGAATGGGGTTATCAGGCGTTCGAGACTTATTGTCATAAAGAACTGAGCATTAAAGAGGCGACGGCGTCGAAGCTTATCAAGTCCTATTCTTTCCTGGAAAAAGAAGAGCCTCGGATCGTAAAGCCGGATTATACGGAAGAAGAAACGCCCAAGAAGATCCCGGATTATGAGTCGGTGAACGTGCTCCGGCTTGCCAAAAACAACAAGAACATCCCCACCAACGAATTTGCCGAGCTCCGCAATGACGTCCTCAATGAAGGCAAGGAGGTCAAGGAGGTCCGGGCGCAGGTGAAGAAGATCCTCGAGACGCACGCGCCGAAGGATACGCCGGAACTTAAGGAGCAAAAGCGAGGCTCCATTTTGAGGCGACTCATTGGTTTCTTGAATTCTGCGAAGACCCAGCTTGAAGAGGAAGATCTTGTTCCGGATTATCTTCTAAAGCAGATCGATGCCCTCACCGCAAAGCTGGAAGACCAATTGAATTAAAAGCGTACGGAGTAAGGCGTACGGCGATGGAAAAATTTTTACGCCGCACGCGCGGCGCCTTCCGCCTTGCAAAACGTCCCGCGTTTTCCGTCTCTCGATTTTATTAATTTCTCTTTCCTGGTTCGCGGCCATTCCTTCACTTCACATTCCCGGATGAGAGCGCTGGACCGGTCGCCGCATTTCTCCGAATAAAGCATCTCCACAGGGCCGTGGGAGCGGGTGTAGCGGGAAGCCTTGCCGGCTTGATGCATTTTGAAGCGTCGTTCGAGGTCGTTGGTGATCCCCGTGTAAAAAGATCCGTCGCCGCATTTCAGGATATAAAGGGACCACTTGCCGGAGGACGTTTTTTTACGGCGCGAGGCCTTCTTTTTTTTCTCAAGCCCCGCGAGCATTCTTTTATAGGTGGGATGCATCTAAAAGACCGTAAGGGGTACGGCGTACGGAGTACGGCGAAAGAAGCTTTTACACCGTACGCCTTCCGCCGTACTCATTTTTTGAATTTATGATGATACTTCACGGTCACGATGACGACCCCGGTAAAAAAAATAACGTTGGTCCAGCCGAAGGCGCGGAATGCGAAATCCTGCGAAGTGAGGGCCGCGGGAGACATGAGAAGGATGCAGATCCAAACTCCGAAAAGCCAGACCAGACTGATATCGTCAGCAGACTTCCGCTTGATGATCCGCATCATGAGCGGAATATTGAAAAGGGGAAGGACGGCGCCTGCCCACGCGCTAAGATGTATTAAAAATTTCATAAAGCCTTTCGCTTTAATAACCAAGCACCAAGAAACAATAACCAAGCAATATTCAAACTCCAATAACCAATTATTTAATCGTTGGTTTTTGGTGATTGGGGTTTGTTTGGATCTTGTATCTTGATTATTGGAGTTTGATTCCTTCTAGATCTCGAGTTGTCTCGGGAATTTTGTGAGGTTCTTGCAGCCTTTTTTTGTCACCACGACGACATCTTCGAGGCGTACGCCGCCGACATTTTTGTAATAAAGTCCGGGTTCGACAGTAACAACTTGTCCCGCTTTCAAAATATCTTCTCCCACGCTGATGCGGGGAGGCTCATGGATGTCGAGGCCCAGACCATGGCCGGTGCTATGGAAAAAGCCCTGCATGCGACCATGCTTAACCTCTGTTTTGAAGCCAAGTTGCGTAAACCTCGCCTGAATAGCTCCATGGACCTTTTTAGTGGCGATCCCGCCACGGATCATCTTGAAGGCGATGTTCTGGCCTTCCTTCACAGCCGCATACATTTCCTTGAGTTCGGGCGATGCTTTGCCGCGGACCACGGTCCGGGTGAAATCCGCGTGATAAAGTGTTTTCTCGCTACGCGGGAAAATATCCATAATGATCGGCTGGTGGGCGTAAAGAGGACCCGAGCCTTGATCGTGAGGGTCGATCGAATGATGGCCGCAGGAAACGATCGTGTGTTCGCCCGCGCAGCCACTTTCCAGGAGCGACCTGTGGATAACTTTTTTCAGGATGTCGCTGGTGAGAAGCTTCCCTTTAAAATAAAGTTTATTCTTCCGGATCGCCGAGCCTTTCAAGGTCTTGATCGCTTCCCGCGCGGCTTTTTCAGTGGCGCGCAGCGCTTGAGTGATCGCCGCGACTTCCCTGGGGTCTTTGATCAGGCGGTCTTCAAAAAAAAGCCCGTTTTTATACTGGATCCCGAGACCGGCGTGTTTTAGCGGGGCATAATATTGGACGGGGAAATTTCCGGGGACGAAAACGCTTTTGACGCGCAACTTTTCCAGAAAATAAAGAACAAGCTCTATAAAGGAGCATGCCTTCTTGTATTTTTGCTTGTATTCCGAGGCGAGGCGGGAGCTTGAAAGAACTTGGTGGACCCGGGCCTGTTTTTTGGCGCGGTCGATCTCAAGATCGCTCACCAGGATGTATTTCTTTCCGTGGGATTGGAGGAAAACGAAGGCGTCGGGCGCGATGAATTTTGTCGCGTAGTAAAGGTCCGAGTCTTTTTCGCTTGAAGCGATGATCAAAAGATTCTCTTTGGGCATGAGTAAGAATATCACGCTGAGACCCATGCTTCAATCCGCAAAACACACATGCGGGTACGGCGTAGGGCGTACGGAGTACGGCGAAAACTAAATACGCGTTACGCCGTACGCCTTCCGCCGTACGGAAGCGTTTTTATTCATTGACGACACCCAAGAAAGCCGCTAGACTTCGCTGTCTTTTTCCTCTATACAAATCAGCCAAGGCATTCATAAATTCATGGAAAAGCTTTCTGTAGAGCAACTTAAGGCGAAGGCAAAACTTGTTCGCCGACACATCGTCGAGATGACCGGAGCCGCGGTTTCGGGGCATCCCGGCGGTTCCCTCTCCGCTACCGAAATGACGGTAGCTCTTTATTTCAACCTCATGAATCACAATCCCCAAGACCCGCAGTGGCCGGATCGTGACCGTCTTATTCTGAGTAAAGGGCATGCTTGCCCCGCGCTTTATGCGGCCCTTGCCGAATCCGGTTATTTTGATCCCAAAACTTTGACCGATTTTCGCAAACTTGGCAGTCCTCTCCAGGGGCATCCGGATCGTCGCAAGCTACCGGGGGTGGAGGCTTCCACAGGGTCCCTGGGACAGGGTCTCTCCATGGGAATCGGCATGGCCCTGGCGCGGCGGCTGGATAAAAAAGATTATTACACCTATGTCATTACAAGCGACGGCGAAATGAACGAAGGCCAGACCTGGGAAGCGGCCGCGATGGCCGCGCATCACAAGGTCGATCATCTGATCGCATTCCTGGATTACAACAAATTCCAGCTGGATGATTCCACGAAAAATATCTGCGACATGGAACCTGTGGTCGCAAAATGGAAGGCGTTCCGCTGGCACACCTTTGAAATCGACGGGCACAATGTGAAAGAGATCCTGCGCGCCGTCGAGAAAGCCAAAAAGATCAAAAATCAACCGGTCATGATCATCGCGCATACCGTCAAGGGTAAAGGCGTGTCCTTCATGGAAGGGAACAATGCTTTTCACGGCGTCGCTCCGACGCGCGAACAAGTTGAAAAAGCTTTAAAGGAATTATCTTGACCTGCCCCGTTAGATCCTTAACCAAAGGAGCTGATGTGGAAATTTTTGGTGATTTTCAGGCGAAGAAATTGTTTTCGAATTTTACTATTTTAGAGAGGATCTAACGGGGTGAACAAAATCTTAGGCAAAGCTACGCGAGATGCTTACGGGGAGACGCTTGTCGAGATCGGCAAGATGAATCCGCAGGTTGTGGTCCTTGATGCGGATCTTTCCAAGTCCACGAAATCGGTTCTTTTCTCTGAAAAATTCCCGGAACGGTTCTTCAATGTCGGGATCCAGGAAGCGAATCTTGTCGGAGTGGCCGCGGGGCTTGCTTCTTGCGGGAAGATCCCTTTTATCTCAAGCTTTGCGTCTTTTCTGGTCAGCAAAGGCTTCGATCAGTTCCGCATGGGCGTCGCCTTTTCGGAGCTCAACGTAAAAGTCGTCGGTTCCCACGGCGGTATCACGGTCGGGGAAGATGGCGCTTCACAAATGTCGATCGAAGATGTGGCTCTTATGACGAGCCTTCCCGGGTTCGTTGTGATGATCCCTGCGGATGAAGTTTCCGCGCGGGCGCTGGTTCTTGAGACCGCGAAATATGTGGGTCCCGTTTATATTCGAACGGGCAGGCCGAAAGCCCCGGTCGTCCACAAAGCCGGCACGGATTTTAAGATCGGCAAAGGCGTCCGGTTGCGCGAAGGGAAAGACCTGACGATCATCGCCAATGGTTTGGAAGTTTTCGAGGCGCTCGAGGCGGCAGAACGGCTTGCCGACGAAGGCATCAGCGCAAGCGTGATCGACATGCACACCGTGAAGCCGCTGGATACCGAGCTCATTCTGGAAGAGGCCAAGCGGACCGGGCACGTTCTTGTCGCGGAAGAACATCAGATCTGGGGAGGTCTCGGAAGCGCGATCGCGACTTTCCTCGCGAAGAAACATCCTTGCAAGATGGGTTTTGTGGCCATCCAAGACACCTTTGCGGAATCCGGTAAAGCGGAAGAGCTTTTGGAAAAGTACGGCCTCACCCATCCGCATATTATCAAAGCCGCGAAAAAGATCCTGGGCCGCTAGCGCCGCACTTTCCTTGCCGCTTTAGTGACGGTTATTTGTCTCCTTTGGAGAAAACTTTCGAATGAAAATTCTCTTGGATACGGCGTACGGAGTACGGTGTACGGCGTTTTTTAAGAGCTTTTTTTTAAAAATTTTCTCCGTACGCCGTACGCCTTCCGCCTTACTTGTTCTTCTCCTCACCGTCCTTTTCTTTCCGGAGCTGCATGCCGCCGCAGGCGAAAAAGCCATGGTCATTACTCCGGATCCACGCGCGACGCAAGCCGCCTTAGAAGTGCTGAAACAGGGCGGGAATGCAGTCGACGCGGCTGTGACAGCCCAATGGGTGCTCAATGTGGTCGAGCCGCAGGCGTCCGGGATCGGGGGCGGCGGCCTTTTTCTTTTTTATGATGTGGGCACCCGGCGCATTCTCTCTTTCGATGGAAGTGTTAAGGCCCCCGGCAAAGCCTTCCCGAAGATGTTCCTGGGCGAGACTGGCAAACCACTTCCTTATCAACCGGAAAGAAACACAGGCGGGCTTTCGGTCGGTGTTCCGGGACTCTTAAAATTAACCGAAGAGGTTCATGCTAAATACGGAACGCATAAATTTCCTTTTGCGAAACTGATGGATCCGGCGATCCGTTATACGGAAGAAGGAGCCGAAGTGTCGCAGGCCCTTGCGGAAGCGCTTCGTGAAAATTCGAAAAGATTGGCGCTTTTGGACTCCGCGAAGTCGGTTTTTTTCGAGAATGGAATTCCTCTCGAAGCCGGGAAAAAACTCTCTCAACCCGAACTTGCCAAGGCGTTCCGTCTGATCCAGACGAAGGGGGCGAAGACTTTTTATAGCGGTGTGGTCGCGAAAGAGATAGCGCGCGCTGTTCGTAAGAATGTTTATCGGGCAGGCCTCTTGGATGAAAAGGACCTTGAGGGTTATACGATCGCGGCGCGGGATCCCCTTCATGTCACTTATCAGGGATACGATCTCTTCAGCGCGGGACCTCCGGCCGACGGAGGCGTGATGCTTTTTCGCGGGCTCAATCTTCTTTCCCGTTTTGGCATCCCCGGATTTGGGCAGGTGCCGGAGACATACCATATCCTCGGAGAAATCCAGAAGGTCGCCTTCTCGAAGCGCTCAGGGGTTGCCGACCCGGATCTTTTTGATATTCCGCTGAACGAACTCCTTTCGGAAACATGGGCGCAAGACCGGATGAATACCATTCAGTTTGATCGGGTTTTAAAATCCGATGAGATGAAAGTGGCTGGGGCCGAGAAAGGAAGGAAGCGCGCGGGATCTTCCATTATGATCGTAGACCCGCAGGGAAATATCGCGATCCTAACCGCGACATTGGGAGATGCCTTTGGTTCGGCGCTGAAGGTTCCGGGCTACGGTTTTTTTCTCAATGATCTGCTCACTGATTTTGCCGCGGATCCATCGTCTGTGAAGGATCCCCGGTCCGCGGAACTTATCTCCGGAGGGCAAAGACCCCGCGGATCCGAAGCTCCCACATTCATTTTTAAAAATGGGAAGCCCGATCTTCTGTTGAATGCTTATGGTCCGGATGATGCGGCGGCGGTGCTTCTTAATGTGATAGTCCAGAAGCTTGATCTTGGCGCGTCCTGCTCCGGAGCGGTGGAATCTCCAAGGCTTTTGGTCCGGGACACAGCGCTTCACATGGAGTCCGGGCTCTATGGTCAGGAAATGATCCGTTTGAAGCTCGCTCTTTTGGGGCATGATATCGAAAAAGAAGATCCGGTCGGACTTGCGCAAATGGTTTGTTTTGAAGAGGGTTCTGGTAGAATAGAGGGCGAAAGCGACCCCCGCGCGAGCGGAGAAGCTGCTGGTTTCTAACTTAAAAACGGGATGATGGAAGGAGGATGGTGGATGGAGCAAAGCGAAAAGCAAAGGTTGGACGCCTTCCGCCATCCTTCATCCGAGACCCTCGTTAAGATATGATCTTACACAAAGGAAAATATCTTCATCTGATCTCCGAAGACAATTGGGAGTACGTCAAACGGACTAATTGCAGCGGGATCGTCGTTATCGTGCCGATGACGAAAGAAGGAAAAGTTATTTTTGTCGAACAGTTCCGAAGGCCGGTGGAAGCCCAAGTGATCGAATGGCCGGCAGGACTTGTGAATGACCAGATGCTGCATGACCCGGAGACGATGGAGGCCGCTGCCCGGCGCGAACTTTTCGAAGAAACCGGTTATGAAGCGGAGCATTTATCATTTTTGGTGGAGGGTCCAGTTTCAAGCGGCCTGAGTTCTGAAACTATCGCCTTCTTTCAGGCTCTCGACGTAGTGAAAAAAGGTCCGGGGGGCGGCGATGCCTCAGAATCCATCCGGGTCCATGAAATACCGCTTAAAGAGGCGGATATTTGGCTTTATGAGATGGAAAAAAAAGGATTCCTTGTCGATCCGAAAGTCTATGTGGGGCTGTACTTCCTAAAAACCTAGTACGGCGTACGGAGTACGGCGTAAGCTTTTCCGCCGTACACCTTGCGCTGCACTCCGTACCTTGGAGTCTTTATGGCTGACATCACGATCTATCAAAAACCGACTTGTACGACCTGTAAAGAGGTCGCTCAGATCTTAAAAGAAGCGAACGTGGATTTTGATGCGGTGGATTATTTCACCGATCCGATCCCTAAGGCGAAGCTCAAAGAGCTCATCCAGAAGCTGGGTCTTCCGGTTGAGGAATTGATCCGCAAGAAGGACCAGCTTTTTGGAGACCTTCGGCTTGGCGAAAAGCAGCTTACCGAAGGCCAGTGGCTGGACCTCCTGGCGATCTATCCCGATCTTCTTCAACGCCCTATCGTGGAAAAAGGCGACAAAGCGATCGTTGCCAGACCCGCGAGGAAAATAAAAGAATTTTTAGCGTCATTGGCTCCGGTGGAGATACCGCCGGCGCCTCTATCTTGAATAAGCAAAAACTTTGGATAAAATATTTCATCAAATCTTTCTCTAACGGAGGTTTGCCCCGTTAGAGATTGTAGCGGCGGTGATGGTGGTATTTTGTGGAATGGGGTAAAGACAGTTTTGATAATGAATCGTTGCAATGCACGGAAGCGCTTTCGTAGCGCTTCCTATCTCTAACGGGGTGAATCATGAACGAGCAGGAAAATAAACCTTTTGCGTATTCTCAAGAAGACGTTTTCTCTAATTTTATGCAACGCGTGTATCAATGGATGGCCATGGGGCTCGCGCTCACGGGGCTCGCCGCTTTTGTCACGATCACTAACACCTCGCTCCTGAGCTTTCTTTTGCATGGAGGCATGTGGGCTTGCTTCATCGCGGAGTTTATTTTAGTGATATGGTTGACCCGGAGCCTTCAGAAGATCTCAGCTCAGGCGGCGACGATCGGTTTTCTGGCCTACTCGGCGCTGAATGGCATGACGATGTCGGGCATCTTTCTCGTTTATACTTCCGCCTCGATCTCCTCGACTTTTTTTATTACAGCCATGACGTTCGCGGGCGTGAGCGTTTACGGCTGGGTGACGAAGCAAGACCTGACCTCGATCGGGAGTTTCTGTTTTATGGCCTTGATCGGCGTGATCATTGCCAGCGTCGTGAATATATTTTTTCACTCGCCTGTTTTTACCTGGATCGTTTCTTATTGCGGCGTCGCGGTTTTTATCGGGCTTACGGCGTATGACACGCAACGGCTCAAGGCCATTCACCGGAGCATGGCGAACGCGCCCGAGCAACTCGCGATCGTCGGCGCTCTGATGCTTTATCTGGATTTCATTAATATGTTCCTGTTTTTGCTGCAGATCTTCGGCCGGCGCCGATAGATCAGTGTAAGTGGTAAGCTGTAAGTGATAAGTAAAAAATACTTGGCGCTTACTCTTCTTATCACTTACCACTTATAACTTATCACAGGGGATTTTAATGATTGAAGTTAAAGAACTCACAATGCATTACGGCCCGGCGATCGCGCTGGACCACGTTTCCTTCCAGGCGAATCCCGGAGAAGTGTTGGGCCTCCTGGGCCCCAACGGCGCCGGAAAAACGACCGCCATGCGGATCCTCACGACCTATCTTTTTCCCTCCTCCGGCACCGCGAAAGTTGACGGCTTCGACATCCTTGAAGATCCTATCGAAGTCCGTAAGCGCATCGGCTATTTGCCTGAAACGGTTCCGCTTTATGGTGATATGCGGGTGGATGAATATCTGACGTTCGTCGGCAAAGCGCGCGCACTTGAAGGGTCCAGGCTCGTGGAACGTCTTGAGTGGGTTAAAAGTGCCTGCCATCTCAAGAGCGTGTGGAAACATCTTTTGTGTGAACTTTCCAAGGGGTACGGCCAGAGAGTGGGACTCGCGCAGGCTTTGATCCATGACCCCAAGGTGCTGATCCTGGATGAACCTACGTCGGGGCTGGATCCGATCCAGATCATCGAGATCCGTTCCCTCGTGAAAAGTCTTGCCAAGGAAAAAACCATTATTTTTTCCACGCATATTCTGCCGGAGGTCGAAGCCCTGGCCGACCGCATCGTGATCATCAATGAAGGCCAGCTTGTGGCGCAAGGGACGAAGCGAGAGCTGGCGGAGAAAGTCCAAGGTTCCGGGAAAGCCGCGCGGGAACTAAGCCTGGAAGAGATCTTTATCCAGTTGCTGATCCCCACGCAGAAGGTGAGCGCATGAAAAAAGGCTCGAATCTCCTTACTATCCTGAACAGGGAGCTTGCGGCTTATTTTAATTCCCCGATCGCTTACATCTTCATGGTCATCTTTACGCTCTTGAACGGCGGCCTTTTCATGACGCAGTTTTTTCTGGTCGGGCGCGTGGATATGCGGGCTTTCTTCTACACGCTTCCGTTCTTTCTTTCGGTTCTTTTGCCGGCCATTTCCATGCGTCTTTGGGCCGAAGAGAAGCGCGGGAACACGCAAGAGCTGTTGCTGACTTTTCCCATGCAGGCGCACGAGCTGGTACTCGGGAAATTCTTTGCGAGTTTTCTTTTTTATCTGATCACGCTTGCCTGCACGTTCCCGATCCCGGTGATGCTCACCGTACTCGGGAGGCCGGATCTCGGCGCGATCCTGAGCGGTTATGTGGGCGCAGCGCTCCTGGGAGGTTTCTTTCTTGCGATCGGGATGTTGGTTTCAGGTTTTTATCGTGATCAGATCGTCGCGTTCATTCTTTCCATGATGATCTGCTTCGGCCTTTATCTCACGGGCACGGAATTTGTGGCTTCTTCCATCGATGGATGGGTGGGTGGGCTTGGGACCTTTCTCCGGCATTTTCTCGGAAGCGCGGATCATTACAGCACGTTTGCCAAGGGCGTGATCGATAACCGCGACGCGCTTTATTTTCTTGTCGGCAGCGCCGTGGCGCTTGTGCTAAACGGGTTTTGGATCGAAGGACGGATGCGGCCGAAAGCCGCCTCGATCTTTACGACCGCAGCCCTGATCTCGGCAGGGATCTTCCTCTTGAGCAATTGGCTTGTGGCCGGAGTCCCGCTCGGCCGCTTCGATATGAGTGAAGGCCGGTCCTATACGATCTCTTCGGCGACCCGGAAGATCCTGAGGAGCCTTCCATCACCCGTCATGGTGAAATTCTACATTTCTTCCGCGGACAAAATGCCAACTTCCATGAAAACGCTCGAGCAGGACGCGCGCGACAAGCTCGAGGAATTACGCGTTGTATCCGGAGGCCACTTTCAATACCAGGTCTTCCATATGGATGCCGCGACCGCGGTTGAAGGAACCAAAAAAGAAGACACGATGGAGGAAAAGCTTTCCAAAAAAGGAGTCCAGCCGTTCCAGGTCCAGTCCATCCAGTCCGATGAAGTGGGCGTCCGTCTTATTTATTCCGGACTGACGATCTCTTACAAGGAAAAACCCGAGGAGGTCCTGCCGCAGATCCATCCCGGGAATCTCGATGATCTGGAGTATGCCATTATTTCAAAGCTTTATCGCATGACCCTTCCCGGGATCCCGAAAGTCGCGCTGATGGCGCCTTATACCGAGAAGTCGGTCGATCCCAATCTGATGATGCTTCTCCAGCAGCTCGGCGGGCAAGTGCCGGCAAGCTACCGTGATGATCCTTACGAATATTTGCAGGTAGGGTTAGAGTCCGAAGGTTATCCCGTGTCACGCATTTCTTTAAATGAAAAATCCGGAATTCCCGCGGGGACGAAGACGCTGGTGGTGGCCCAACCGGGGAACTTGAACGAGCGGCAGAAATATGAAATTGATAGATTCCTTTGTCAGGGTGGTTCCGTTTTTATGGCCGTGCAGAATTACGAATTCAATTACAAGCCCGAAGGCATGGGGTCAATCGCACTTGTGCCGAGTGAGAAGAACCCCGCCGTGAATGACCTGCTTTCGGTCTGGGGATTCCAGGTGGAAACAAGCATCTTGGCGGATGAACAAAGCGAAGCGATCACGCTTTCGGGCGGCGGGCGCGAAGGGCTTTTGGGCATGTCCATCCCCGTCAAATTACCGATCCAGATCCTGCTGACAGATTCCGAAATGAATGCTCAAACTTCCATCACCGCGCGTCTTTCAGCATTCTTTTATCTCTGGGGCAGCGCGCTGAAAATAGATCAGGATAAGATCAAAGCTCAGGGACTCAAAGTACAGACGTTGCTTCATTCCAGCAAGCGTTCCTGGACCGTACCGTTCAAGTCGGGAGACCTGACGCCTCAGGCGCTTGCGCGTGTTGGGACAAGCGCGCGAGGGCCCTTTCTGCTAGCGGTGCTGGCCGAAGGACAATTTGCAGATGCATTCAAAGGCAAGGCCATGCCGGAATGGGCTCCGGAGGTCTCGACCGATGCGGCATTGCCCGTTCCCGTGGGAGAAATCAAAAAAGAAAAAACGCCAAAGACTCTCCTGCCCAAGCCAGGAAAACTTCTGCTGATCGGCGCCGCGACGCCTTTCCAAAAACAGCTTATGCAGAATGGCGGGCATCTTAATTTTTTCCTAAACGCTATGGATGTCCTGACGCTCGGTGATGCGCTGATTGGTATCCGCTCCAAAGGGCAGGTGGGACGCGCGCTTCCAAAAGTTTCGGCCCCGGCGAAAGTGGCTTGGCGGCTCTTCGTGATGTTCCTGGTGCCGGTCCTCATCGCTCTTTTGGGGTTTGGCCGGGCGTATATGCGTCGCCGCACCAAACAACTTTATCTGAAAAGCCTAACCGCCTAAACAAGGCCTGGTTTTGAAACAGTAAAAATCTATGAAACCAAAACAGATCATTGTCTTAAGTATTATTTTCGGCATCCTCGCAGCGGGGATCCTTTTGAAGTCCTTGGCGCGTTCCGCGGGCGATAACGCGGGGGCAGCGCAGGGAGGCCGTGTTGCTTTTGCAAGATTCGATCCGGCGAAACTTGAAAGGATCACGATCCGTCACGGCAATCAATCTCCGGTTGTAGAACTCGCCAACGAGAATGGTATTTGGAAAGTGAAAAGTCTTTGGGGCGCCCAAGCAGATCCCGTGAAAGTGGAAGCGCTTATTGAAAAACTTCGATCAGCTCAAGGCGAGCTACGCGGTTCCGGGAAAAAGCTCTTCACGGATTTTGGCATTCAGGACGCCGAGGCTTTTTCGATGCAACTTTTTGGGGCCGGAAACGTTTTGCTTCTGGATCTTCGGCTTGGGACCCAAAAGGCGGGTGAAAACGGCTATTTTATGCGTCAGGCTAAAAGTGAAAACGTTTATCTTGTAGACGCAAACATGGAAGAGCTCTTGGGGATCTTTGAAAATTTCAAGGAGGCGGTTCCGGCGAGCGCTCCTTGGGCCGATCTTCGTCTTTTCAATCTGGATACTGAGAAGGTGACCGAGGTTGCCGTTTTCAGGATCCAGGGTGAGGAAAAAACGAGGGTAGCAGGTCTCAAGCGTGAGACCGATCCCAAAGACCCGCTCAAAATTTCCTGGAAATTCCTGCGTCAGGATGTCTCTTCCTTACCTGACCCTGACAAAGTTCTGAAATTTATTGCGGCGATGAACAGTATTCAGGCGCAAAAGGTCGTGGACCCTGGCGGGCCGGGGTATGGTTTAGAGAAGCCCGTGTGGCAGTTGGCCGTGATCGAGGAGAGCAAGAAAACATTTCTCAATGCGGGATCCAAGGACGAAAAAGCAGAGCTTCTTTATGTGGCTCGCTCGGGAAATTCTACGGTTTTCGGGCTTCAAGCTTCTTTTTTTGACGACCTGAATGTCGATGACACGCATTTTTTAAAAGATGCTCCGCCCGTCGCGGAAACCAAGAAAGACATATCGCAAGACATCTCGACCGCCCTACAGGAAGAGCAGGAACAAGCCGCGCCACCAAGCGCTGGCGGGCAAGTGACATGAAACAATATCTGGATCTTTTAAGGCATATTCTTGATCATGGGACTGAGAAAAAAGATCGCACCGGCACGGGCACGATCAGCACGTTCGGTTATCAAATGCGATTTGATCTTTCCAAGGGATTTCCGCTCCTTACCACCAAGAAGATCTACACCAAGGCCGTGGTTTACGAGCTTCTGTGGCTGCTTCGTGGCGATACGAATATTAAGTTTCTGAAAGATAACGGTGTGACCATTTGGGATGAGTGGGCGGATCAAAACGGGGATCTCGGACCGGTCTACGGCGCCCAATGGCGCGCGTGGAAACGCATGGACGGCACCGTCGTGGACCAGATCACGCAAGCGGTGGAGATGATCCGGAAAACCCCGGACAGCCGCCGGATCATCGTGAGCGCCTGGAATGTCGGGGAGATCGACAAGATGGCGCTACCGCCTTGTCACGCCTTCTTTCAGTTCTATGTGTTGAACGGAAAACTTTCCTGCCAGCTTTATCAGCGAAGCGCCGATGTCTTTCTGGGCGTGCCTTTTAATATCGCTTCTTACGCGCTTCTGACGCTCATGATGGCGCAGGTCACGGGTCTTCAGCCCGGAGAGTTCGTCCACACTTTTGGAGATGTTCATATTTATTCAAATCACATGGAACAAGTGAAGCTTCAGCTTTCGCGCGAACCGCGTTCGCAGCCCCGCATGATCTTGAACCCCAAAGTCCAAAATATTTTCGATTTTAAGTACGAAGACTTTACGCTCGAACATTATGATCCGTGGCCTGCGATCAAAGCGCCGGTGGCGGTATAAATCAGACCACAGACTACAGACCACAGACTAAAGCTAAAAGCTTGGGTCTCCAGTCTTCAGTCTCCGGTCTCTAGTCTCGGAGGTTTATCATGCTTTATCATATTGTCGCAGTCGCTAATAAACGGGTGATTGGAAAAGGGAATCAGCTTCCCTGGCATTTTTCTAAAGATTTGCAACATTTCAAAGCGACGACCCTCGGACAGACGGTGATCATGGGTCTCAAAACGTTCGAAAGCCTTGGATGCAAAGCCTTGCCGGGGCGCACGAATATCATCCTGGACCGGAGTGGCGCGAAGCCCTACCCGGGGCAAACATTTTTCGCTTCCTTGGATGAGGCTTTAAAGAACGTCAAGACCGAGCACGCCTTTATCATCGGAGGGGCCGAGCTCTACCGGACCACGATCGATCGCGTCGACGCGATCTACCTGACCCGCATCCACGCCGATTACGAAGGGGATGTTCTTTACCCGGAGATCCCGCCGTCCTTTGTAGAAAAAAAGCGGCTCAAAATTCAAGATGATCCCACCCTCGAAGTGATTTATTACGAGAAAGTGAAGAATAAGAGCTGCTGTTGCTGTGGATAGCAAGAATCTTTATTTCAGACAGATCCCTGTGGGCTATATGGGGAATTTTGTTTATCTCATCGGCGATAAAAAGAAAAAAGAATGCGCCATGGTGGATCCGGCCTGGGACGTGGACGCCGTTTTAAAGGAAGCCGAAAAAGACGACATGAAGGTTGTGGCGGGGGTCCTCACGCATACGCACTTTGATCATGCGAATGGTGTTGAAGGCTTGATCAAAAAAACAAAGTGCAAAATTTATGTCCATGAAAACGAGGCGAAATTCCTGAAAGAGTTCAAAGAGCATCTTGTGGAAACCCGGGAAGGTTCCAAACTCCGGATCGGAGATCTGGAAATGACCTTTCTTCACACGCCGGGCCACACCGAAGGGGCGCAGTGCGTTCTGGCGGGCGACAGGATCATCACCGGCGATACGCTTTTTGTGGGGGCTTGCGGCCGTTGCGATCTTCCGGGCGGCGATGAAAAGAAAATGATGCAAAGCCTGAAGCGTCTTGCCGGACTGGACGGATCGCTCCAGGTTTTTCCGGGGCACGCTTACGGCGATGCGGATTCCTCGACGATCGGCAACGAGCAGCGCACGAACCCGTTCATGAGATTCTAACTCGTACGGCGGAAGGTGTACGGCGTATTGCGTAATGTTTTTCGCCGTACTCCGTACGCCTTACGAAATCCTGGGTATAAAAATGAATGAGTTTAATCCGAATAAAGACGAAGACGCTGCGAAACTTCTTCAAGACGCCTACCATCAACAGATGGCCGGGAAGGTGGATCTGGCCATCGAGCTTTATCTCAAGTCCCTTGCGTCCCAGCCCACGCCGGAGGCGCACACCTGTTTAGGGTGGGCCTATAGCGTTAAGGGCCGTTATGGGGACGCGATCCGGGAATGTGAAAAAGCGGTTCGCTTGGATCCGGACTATGGAAATCCCTACAATGATATCGGGGCGTACATGATCGAGACGGGACGTTGGGAAGAAGCCATTCCTTGGCTTGAGAAGGCGACCACGGCTGAGCGCTATGACGGAAGGTTTTATGCCTGGTATAACTTGGGTCGGGTTTGGGAGCACATGGGAGATTGGACCCAAGCGCTAGAGGCCTATCGCCATGCCCTCGAGCAAAATCCTGAGTACTCGCTCACTGCAAAAGCGATCTCAAGAATGCAGGCGATGTTGAATTAAAACAGGAAAACGGATGGCGGATGGTGGAAGGCGTCCAGCAGTGTTTTTCGCCATCCTCCCTCCTCCATCCATCATCCGATGTTCAGATTTTTCGCCACAAACTCCCAATTCACCAGATTCCAGAACGTCTCCACGTATTTCGCACGGGCATTCCGGTAATCAATGTAATAGGCGTGTTCCCATACATCGCAGGTGAGAAGCGGTGTTTGGCCGTTCGTTAGGGGATTTCCGGCATTCGACATCGCTTCGACTCCGAAAGAACCATCATCGTCCTTGACCAGCCACGCCCAACCGGACCCAAAGAGCCCGACGGCCATACTCGTGAAAAGTGTTTTAAACTCCTCAAAGCTTCCAAAAGAAGTATTGATCGCCTCGAGTAAAGCGCCGGTCGGAAGCCCGCCGCCTTGGGGCTTCAGGCAATTCCAGTAAAAGGTGTGGTTCCAGACTTGTGCGGCATTGTTGAACACAGGCCCTTTGGCTTTCTTGATCAATTCTTCCAGACTTTTTGAGGCCTCGGGTTTTCCGTCCGTGAGTTTGTTGAGGTTCGTGACATAGGCTTGATGGTGCTTGCCGTAATGATACTCGAGCGTTTCTTTGCTGATCTGGGGTGCGAGGGCGTCTAAAGCATAAGGCAGTTCGGGAAGTGTGAATGGCATGATAAATCCTCCTTTAATGAGCGCATAACTTGCGGAGCGAAGCGACATAAGTTATGAGCGCGAATTAAACCCCGCCGCATTCTTGCAGAATGCAAGAGGCGGGGTGACCTCGATCTTATCGCTTAGCTTCCCGTGGGTCGCTAAGTGATGATCTCGGGCATTATATCACGAGTCGTTTCGCAACGAAATCCGCTTCGCTGCGCAGAACCTTTAGACTTTGGCCTTTGGTTCCGGGAGGTTATAATCCTGGCATGCAAAAAACGGACCGGAAAAAATTCCTTCCCATCTCAAAACAAGACCTCGCGGAGCGAGGCTGGGATGCGTGTGACATTATTCTTATTACGGGCGACGCCTACGTGGACCATCCTTCCTATGGCACGGCGCTGATCGGGCGAGTTCTGGAGGATGCGGGTTACAAGGTCGGTATCATCGCGCAACCGGACTGGAAAACCACTCAGGATTTTCTTGCGCTCGGGCGGCCGCGTCTTTTTTTCGGGGTGACGGCCGGCAATCTGGATTCCATGGTAAGCAATTACACCGCGAGCAAAAAACCGCGGCGTACCGATGATTATTCGCCGGGGGGGCGGTCGGGTCTGAGGCCCAACCGCGCGACGATCGTTTACACCAGTAAGATCAAAGGGCTTTTCCCGGGCATTCCGGTCGTCCTCGGTGGTGTTGAGGCGAGTTTGCGGCGTTTCGCGCATTTTGATTATTGGGAGGAGACAGTCCGTCGTTCCATTTTGGTGGACGCGAAAGCGGATATACTTGTTTATGGTATGGGGGAGAGCCCGATCCTCGAGATCGCGCGACGCCTTCGCGATGGGGAAGAGGTTAAGAAACTGAAAAATATCCGGGGTACGGCGATCCTTCGGAATAACAGCGAAGGGTTTGAACAGGCGGTCCTCCTGCCCTCCTATGAAGAAGCGAGTACGAATAAGGACAAGTTTAACGAGGCGTTCAAGCTTGCTTATCTGGAAGGGGATCCGATCCGAGGAAGACCGGTGATCCAGCCGCACGGCACTCGGTTCGTGATCCAGGAACCGCCCGCATTGCCGCTTACAACCTCGGAACTCGATCATTGCTACGAGCTGCCTTTTGCACGCGATTGGCACCCGATTTATGACGATCGGCGCCTGCCTGCCGGCAGGCAGGGAGTGCCGGGATTCGAGACCACGCGATTTTCCATCACGGCGCACCGTGGTTGTGCCGGGGAATGCAATTTCTGTTCTCTTTTTGCGCATCAAGGGAGGATGATCCAGAGCCGCAGCAAGGAGTCTGTTTTAAATGAGGTGCGGATTCTGGCGGCGCGGAAAGAATTCAAAGGGACCCTTACCGATATCGGAGGCCCCACCGCGAATCTCTACGGCGCGATGTGCGATCAGTGGGACACAGCCGGGACCTGCAGGGACAAGCAATGCATGATGCCCGTGAAATGCAAAAACCTGAAGCTTGGCTACGAAAAATCCATGGAACTCTGGCGGGAAGTTCTGGCTATTCCGAAAGTAAAACACCTTTTTATCCAAAGCGGTCTCCGGTATGACCTGCTTGTGGATAAAGAGTCGGATGCGTACCTCGAGACGCTTTGCAAAAACCATGTAAGCGGTCAGCTGAAGGTGGCTCCGGAACATGCCTCTGATGCGGTTCTCAAGAAGATGAATAAACCGCCGCTTAAGGTCTATGAGCGGTTTGCCGAGCGGTTTCAGGCGATGAACCAGAAGGTTGGCAAGAAACAATATCTGGTGAATTATTTTGTCAGCGCGCATCCGGGGTGCACGGATGGAGATGCCAGAGAGCTTGCCGCGTATTTATCCTCAAAACACATGCACCCGGAACAGGTGCAGGATTTTATGCCCTTACCGATGACTTTATCAACGTGCATGTATTATACGGGGAAGCACCCCATGACCGGCGAGCCGGTCATGACCGCCAAAACCCACAAAGAGCGGCAATATCAACGCGAATTAGTTCAACCCAAAAGAACGGGAATGATTATAGGGGAACGGCAAACACGGGATACAAACCGTTTTCCAAGGAGAGAGCATGGCTCAGTATGATGTGATCGTCATCGGAGGTGGCGCGGCGGGAATCATGGCGGCGATCATGGAGAAGCGTGAAGGCCGGTCCGTTCTGGTGTGTGAAAAAATGCCGAAGCTCGGGAAAAAACTGCTCATCACAGGCGCCGGCCGCTGCAATCTCCTGAACGAAACCCTCGGGGCTTCTTTTTATAATCCCGGAAGCCAGACGCTTGTCCGTTCGGTCCTGGGTCAGTTCGGAAAAGACGCCATGCTCGAATTTTTCAAAGAGCTGGGTCTTGCGACTTATGCGGATGAAACAGGCCGGATCTTTCCGGTGACCAATCAGGCCGCCTCCGTCCTCAAGGTGCTGGAAATGGAGCTTGAGCGGCTCAAAGTGACGCTTGATCTTGGCTGTGAAATAAAAAACATCCACGCCGTAAAAAACGGATTTGAAGTCTGCGCCCGGACCGGAGAAAAAGAAACAGGGCGAAAGGTTATTTTATGCGCCGGAGGTAAATCCTACCCGGCGCTTGGCGCGGACGGGAACGGCTATACGCTCGCCGCCTCATTGGGGCACGGGATCCTCGAACCGGTGCCGAGCACCGTGGCGCTTGTCGCGAAGGATCCATGCTGTCATTTTCTTCAAGGACAGAAAGTTCGCGCGACCGTCACGAGTTTCATTGGAGGCAAGAAAATCCGGACAGAGTCCGGAGAACTTCTTTTTACGCAGTACGGACTTTCCGGGACCGCGATCTTGGACGTGAGCGACGAGATTTCGATCGCCATGAATCGCAGACATGTTCAAGAGGTTACCGTGAGCGTCGATCTGATCCCGTTCATGAGTGAGGGCGCTTTAACCGAAGAGCTCTCCCGTCGTTTTGAAAAGGGCGTGACGCGTGAGAATTTTCTGGAGGGTCTTTTGATCCACAAGTTTTTCCTCGCTTTCCGAGCCGCCCTCCAAAATGCGGACGCTTCTACCCTTGCCCATCTGCTCAAACATAAAGAATTCAAGGTGATCGGCACACGCGGGTGGAATGAAGCTGAATTCACGGCCGGAGGGATCCCGGCGGGCGAAGTGGATCCGTTGACCCTGGAGTCCAAACTCCAGAAAGGACTGTATTTCGCGGGAGAGATCCTCGACGTGCAAGGCCGACGGGGAGGTTACAATCTCGCCTGGGCCTGGGCCAGCGGTGCGGTCGCGGGAAAAGCCGTCTAGAACTTAGCCAGCCAGACAAGCACCTCAATGTGCTTCGTGCGCGGGAACATGTCGAAGGGCGTGACCTCCCGGACCTTATAACGGCCGGTGGCGAGGATCTGTTTTAAATCCCGCAAAAGGATCTGCAGGTCGCAAGAAAGATAAAAGATATTCTCTCCAGCTTCTTCTTTCGCAAAAAAGTCCGCAAGGGATGAGGCGATCCCTTGGCGCGGCGGATCCATAAAGACCAGCGTCCCAGGCTTGGGGCTGCGGACCATAAAACGAGGGAAGGTTTTTTCGACTTTGCCCGCAAAAATTCCCGCCAAGGGGAAGTCGAATTCCTGGACATTTCTCCGGAGACAGCCTGTGCTGTAGGGATTATCCTCAAAACAATGGATCTCCGGAACATCGCGAGCCGTCAGGAGGGGAAAAGTTCCGACGCCGGCATAAAGATCCAAGAACCGGGAGGGCTTGACCGCAGCGATGTATCCCGCCAATTTTTTTGCGATGAGTTCCGTCACTTCAATATTATTCTGGAAGAATCCCAGAGAGCTTGTCCAAAACGAACGGCCGTCGACGCTGACGCGATAAAGCCTTTCTTCATCGCTTGTGAAGATCCGCCCTTTTTCGTCCAGCTTGAAGGCTCTTTTTTCCTCGCGGCGGTTGAGCTTGTGCTCAGCGGTAAAGACCTCCTTAAGGCGTTCGTCAGCAAGCATGCAATAGTCGATCAGGACCTTGGAGTGATTGTCACGGCCGATGAAACCGAGTCGTTGGGGCTTGTTGTTCTTTTCCGTTGTGCGATGGATCGTGATGCTTTTGCGATAACCGTAGTCTTTGGCTCCGGATTGGATCGGGAGAATGGCGATCTCCTCTCCTTTAAACACCTGGGCGAAACTTTCGCGCACCTGCTGTTCCTTGCAATTCAATTCTTGCGCGTAGGGGAGGTGCTGGTACTGGCAGCCGCCGCAGCGTTCGATATAAGGACAGGGCGGGTGAATGCGATGCGGGGAAGGTTCCAGCACGCGGAGGAGGCTGGCCCTCATGAAGTTGGGCTTGTCGCTTAAGATCCGCGCGAGAACTTTCTCGCCCGGCAGAGTGCTTGCCACAAAACACGCTTTTCCTTCGACGAATCCTAAACCATCGCCGCCAAAGACCAATTTTTCAATCTTAAGTTCAATATCCATCAGGCTGTCCGCAGGTTATCAGGTTTGTTTTTCCAACGGCGGTGACCCCAGAGCCACTGCTCGGGATGTCTCAGGATCTGCCCCTCGAGAACTTCATTAAGGTCCCGGGTGACCGTGCTTTCCCAACCTGGTTGGTCCATGTCATGGACGATTGGTTTTTCGATGTGGATCTCGTAATGTCCGGGAGCTGTCCGGAGGCAATAGGCGGAGACAAGCGCGCAGCCCGTCTTTTCGGAGAGTCGCGCGGGGATCGATGTGGTTGAAGTTTTCGTATCAAAAAAATCAACCCAGAGGCCTTCATCGCCCGCCCATTGGTCGACTAAAATGGCCACCCCATGTCCGGCCTTGAGCTCCTGGAAAATAGTTCTGACCGAGCCGTCTTTCGAGACCGGATGGACAGTCATGATGCGGCGCATGGAATTGATGGCTTCGTCAATGAGGGGGTTTTTGATGTTTTTGACCACGACCGACCATGGCCGATTTGTGAAGTAGGGAAGGAAAGAAAGATATTCCCAGGAACCCAGGTGAGAGATGACCAGCACGACACCCTGTTTTTTCAGAAAGGCTTCTTCCAGAAATTCATTCCCGAAAAGCTTGAAACGGGTCTGAGCCTCTTTTTTGATCTTTTCGACCGTGAAAAGCTCCATCATGGAAAGCGCGGCGCTTTGGAAGGCAGAGTGCGCGATCTCACGCTTTCTTCGATCCGGAAGGGAATCCCCCAGGGCGCTGGCGATGTTCTCAAGCGCGATCTTGCGGCGTTTTCCGAGGATCCAGTAGGTCAGGGTCCCGAACCCGCAGGCGACCCTGTGGGAAACTTCTACGGGGAGCACGGTCGCGAGAAAGGCCAAAAAGCGGACAATGAGATATTGAAACCAGTAATTGAAGGCGAATTTTTCACGCATACGGCATGCTAACATAAAATTTTAAAAAAGGAACGGAGTCCTTTTTTAAAAGAGCTCTTTCAAAAGATATTCCACGTCTTCACGGGTAATCGGCTTGGGGTTCGCGGCGGTGGAGCCGGACCGGAGCGTTTCCGCGATGATCTTTTCCTTTTCGATCAGAGGCTTTCCCTTGAAAGGGGAAATGATCTTGAGTGTTTTCTGAAGTTCGTGGACTTTCTGGAGGAGGTCCATGCCGACGGCCTGGCTCATAATGGAATATTTCTGATTGCCCATGGCTTCGAGATTGAGTTTGATGGAGGGCGCGAAACAAAGCGAGCAGATCAGTCCGTGCGGGACGTTATAAAGCACGCCCAAAGGATGCGCGAGGCCGTGGATCACGCCGAGGCGCGAATGGGAAAAAGCGACTCCGGAAAAAAAGCTTCCGAGCATGAGCCCGCTTAAGTCTTCATCACGGCCTGCGTTTAGGGCCGGCACCAGGTGACGGCTGATCAGTTGAATGGCTTTAAGCGCGAAGTTTTCGCTGAACCAGGTCGCGTGTTTCGAGATGAAGGACTCATAAGCCTGGACCCAGGCATCCATCCCCGAGTGGCACATTACGGCGAAGGGAAGGCCCTTCAGAAGATCCGGGTCGAGGAGGATCTTACGCGCGAGGAAATCCTGGTGACGAATGGAAAGCTTCACTTTTTTTTCAGGATTGATGATCACAGCATTCGGTGACGCCTCCGAACCGCTTCCGGCAGTTGTCGGGACTGCGAGAAAGGGGATCCCCGGTTTTTCAAGGGCGCCTCCTTCCTGATAATAGGACGGCTTTTCTTTGGCGTGGAAAAGCCCGGCGGAGGCTTTGGCGAGGTCCAGCACGCTCCCGCCACCGATCCCGATGATCCACCCTGCTTTTAAATGATGGCCTTGAGTTATTACCGCGTCGATCTCGTCCAGGGTCGGTTCTCCTTGCGGGCGGCAGGAAAATTCGGCCGAAAGTCCCGCTTTTTTAAAATCTTCCGAGATTTTTTCTTTCAAGCCGCTTTTTAGAAACGAGGCGCCGTGAACGATCATGCCGCGCGTTCCAAAGTCCGCGGTCTCCCGGGCGAGGTTCGCAAGGCCGCCCTGTTTAAAAAGGACCTTGGCTGGAAAGAAAGTTTCCTGGGGAAAAGTGGGATGCATGCCTAAGATCTCAAATTTGCCACCGCCTGCGGCGGGGTCCCGTCCAAAGGCGGGAAAATTTTTAAATTTTAGTACTTAATAATAATAGCCGTGACGACAAGGTCGCCCGCGCCGGTGTTTTTGATGGAATGAGAAGCGCCTTGGCCCGTGAGGATGGCGTCACCGGCCGTGACCTGGAATTCTTTGCCGCCATCGGTCATAAGTCCCTGGCCTTTCTGGATGATATAGATCTCATCTTCTTCCACATGGTCATGTGGGCCGATGCTTGCGCCGGGAGGAAGGGTGAGTTCCGAGCAAAGACGCGTGCGGGCTTTGATCTCATCGGGCTTTAAATAATGACGGATCGTGATCTCGCCCGTACCGCCGCGCATGCCCGCGCGCTTCTCGATCTCTTGAGCGCCCTTTTTTTTGATCATGGGATTGCCGCGTTATTCTTTAAACAGGAAATTCTTAAAACACCATGGATTTTTTTTATCCAGATGGGAGCTCTGGTTTTCCTGGAAGAAGACCTGATAATTCTTGAAAGGTGTCCAGTCGTAAGGTTCCGAGACCATCGTGCCAAGATAAGGTTTTGCGGTCGCGAGGATTTCTTTATGAGGGAGATCATCCGGGACGCAGACGCCTTTATTGGGATGTTCGATCATCCACATGGCCGCAGCGACCACGCCGATCGCGACCTGGATCGTGGTGGCATTCTGATGCGGGACAAGCTTGCGCGCTTCATCGATCGTAAGGATGCTCCCGGTCCACCAGGAATTGTATTTGTGGCCCATGATGAGAGATCCCAGAATGTCTGCGCCCTTGACGATTTCGTCGGACATAATGCGGCACTTGGGTTGAAGCTCATAATTGCGGCAGCGGAGCTCGTGAACCGAGGCCAGGGTTTCATTGCACGGCATATAAACGTAATGGACCGTCGGACGGTAGACGGGCTTGCCGCTTTTCCAGACCGTGAGTTTTTCAGAAATACTGAACGCTTCTCCGTGGCGGATGACCATCCCGACGATCTCATAGTTCGGGACCCAGGAACGTACCCAGGTGTTCATGCCCATCTGGGAAAGAAAGATCTGGTTCTGGGGGCCGTAGTCCGGGATCGTGGTGAGAGGAGGCAATTCCTTTTCATGCGTGCCCCATCCAATTTCAGAGGGGGAGATCGCCTCTTCCCGGAGCCCCTCGATCGACCAGGTGCCGACGAATTCATCCACTTCTTTAGGCTGGTCGGTGATCTGGGTATCGCGTTCACTGACATGGATCGTTTTCACACCGAGCTTCATGGCCAGGCGATGGAATTTTTCTTCACGGATCAGATGCTCCAGGGTTTTCCGGTCCCTTTTGGAGGTGGTTTTATCGCGCGTCGCCTTTTCGGCGATATCGAGAAGTCCCTGCTTTGTGAAGTGACTGATGAGCCCGGGGTTAGCGCCATGGTCCAGCACCGCGGTCGTCGAATCATCTGCCCATTTCGCGGTCATCTTGCGCAAGCCCATCTGCTTGAAATAAAGCGATTTCTCAAGCGGGGTCTTTTTTTCGATATTGGCGTATGGGTCCCACTCCTCGACCGAGGTATTCACGTAAAGCACTTTGTTCTCATGGCACCAGGAAAGCATGTCGAGCGAGTCAATGTTCCAGGACAGATCGATGATCATGCCGCCGCGGGAGACGTATTTTGAAAGCGTGCGCGCGACATTCACGGGGCTAAGTTTTTCCTGGGAGTAGCGGACCCCTTTTTTGATCCAGGGCGCGAGCTCTTTGCGTTTGTCAGCAAAGTCGAGCACCGTGATGTTCTTATAAGGAATGCGGACATGTTCGAGGAGAATTGGCAAGGCGCATTTGCCGACGGAGCCAAAACCGATGCAAAGAACCTTTTGCTTGAATTCCATCATGATCGCAGTCTCCCGTGAGGAAAAAGATTTGAGGGATTATAGAGACTCCGGCTTGTCCGGGTCAACTTTTTCTTGAGCTTTTTAAAAAAGAAAAATATTACGGATTCTTTTTTGGGGCGTGTTTTTCGCGAAGGCGCTCAAAGAACGTGATATGAAGGCGGCTGACAAAAACCCGTTCCAATACCAGCGCAAGCACCACGACTCCTGTGAGGCCGATCAGGGGTATTTCCTGGGACAACGGTTCTTTGGCGAGGAAAAGCTCATCGTAAAGGTGGATCAGCATGAGCATAAGAAAAATGCCGGCCACCGTGATGTACTCGTGATGCTTGATAATGCGGCTCCAGAGAAAGGATTCCTTTTCAGGCGCCGCATAGGGTGTAAGTCGCGGGAAGCAAGAAGGAACATTCCGGCAATAATCCTCGTAAGGCTTTCCGAACATCTCTTTCAAGTGTTTTTCTTCGCCGCGGATAGTTCCCGTATAAATTCCTAGAAAGCCGACGAGAAAAATAACCAGGATGATCCAGTTCCAGACGATCACAGCGACGCCGAGGCCGAGGAAGAAATTGCCGACATAAAGAGGGTTGCGCACGAAAGCATACGGACCGCTCATGGCGAGCTTCTGCCCTTTTTTTTCCACGAACCCGAGTGCCCAAAAACGTATCAATTCACCGATAATAATCAGGACGATGCCCCAGCGGAAGGTATGATCGTTCATGTTGGAGCAAAGAAGCAGGATGGGGATCGAGCCCCAAGCCAGCAGCAGTCTTATTTTCTTGAATTTGAACCATCCACGCAATGCCATGATTCTCCCTTTATGTTGGGGGAGATTATACAGCAGCTTATCCCAAGAGGTGCAGTGTTTTTTAAAAAAATCTTGGAAAAGAGTAAGTTTTGCTTCAATATAGCCGTCCCAATACCTATCAATTGAAGCGAAGCGGAAATTGGGGCGGTCATAACTACCCGTTTATTTATTAATAAAAAGAGAGTTATGGCCGTTAATTAGTCCGAACTTCTTTCTAACCCATTTTACGATGAGGGAACCATGGAAAAAGTGCCTGCAGGACTTGTTCAGAAACGCCAGGGATATATCACCGAACCTCTAAGAAGAATGGTGCTTTTTTTTACCCCGCTTCGTACGATCCAGATTTTGGGATTTGTACTGGTCTTCGTTCTTTCGCTCAGTTTTTCGGGGACAGCGGTCTTTCGGTCGCTCGATAACCATTTCTACGATCAGTTTCTCAAGTATCAGCCTGCCCCCAAGGTCGATCCGGCGGTTGTATATATCGGGATCGATAAAAACAGCTTGCAGTCCATACGGCCTTTTCCTTGGCCCAAGCGGTATTATGCGGCGATCACGCGCATTTTAAGAGAATGGGGCGCGAAGGCCGTTGTGTTCAATCTTTTCTTTGCGCAGGACGCAAGCACGCCGGAAGACGACCAAGCGCTTCTTGAAGAATTCAAAAAAACGCCCAATTTTTATCTTCCGATCTCTTTTGAGTCTGAAGGGTTCAAGAACTACTATTACATCAACCAGTCCGCACAGCCTTATAGCGCAGCGGCCCGGGGGATCGGGCATATCAATTACAGCCAGGATCCCGACAACGTGGTCCGTCGCGTGTATCCTTTTGTGAAGTTCAATAAAGAGCTTGTGCCGCATCTCGGGATCCGGGTCGCGTATGACTTTCTTGGCAAGCCCGTACCGACGATGGAAAAGTGTGATTTTCCGCGTGATGACCAGAATAATCTTCTTATCCACTGGGCCAAACGCTGGAATGCCTCCTCCGGGTATTATCCGTTCGTGGATGTGCTGAACAGTTACGCCCTGGCCTCCAAGGGCAAGACGGCGCCGATCTCCGCTAAGGATTTTCAGGGGAAGATTTGTCTTGTTGGAATGACGGCTTCCGATTACAAGATCACGCCACTGGAGTCTGCAAGCCCGGGCATCGGAGCGCTTGGGAATATCATCAATACCATTCTGACCGGGCAGTACATTCGCGTTGTCGCGCCCAGGGTTTTCGCCGGACTTCTTTTAGGGATCGCACTTTTGGCCGGACTTGTTCTGATCCCTTTCCGTGCCGTGTTCTCGACTCTTGCGGTGTTGGTGATCGCGGGTCTTTGGATCCTGGCTTCCTTCACGCTTTTCGCTTGGGCCGGGATCTGGACGGGGGTCGCGGCGCCACTCTTTTTACTGGCAGCCTATTTTCTGATCTCTTTTGTGGTCGTAAAGATCCAGGAGCACAAAGAACGGCTTTATTTCCTGAGCCTGGCGGTGCGGGATGAATTGACGGGGCTTTTTGTCATGCGCTATGTAAATACCTTCCTGTCGCAGGCCCTCAACTATTCGCGGACTTTTCGCAAACCTTTTGCCGTGGTTCTCCTGGACATCGATGATTTCCGCAAAATCAATGAGGCGTACGGGCACAGGACCGGCGATGAGGTGCTCAAAAAAGTCGCAGAGATCATTCAGGTTTCCATTCGCACCAAAGGCCGGGCAATGCCTGACATCGCAGGCCGTTACGGGGAAGAGGAGTTCATTATCCTTCTTTCGGGGTATAACCTTGCGACTGCGACCTTTGGAGTGGCGGAGAGGATCCGTAAAGCGATCGAACGCTTTGATTTCCGCACCACCGGCGGGCAAGCCTTCAAAGTAACGGCCAGCAGCGGTGTTTCAGCGCTCAGCCTTGATGAAAAGAATCCTCAGAAAGTTGTTGAGCGCGCTCAAGAGGGTCTTCTTAAAGCCAAAGCTGCCGGCAAGAACCAGACCTGCATCCAGAACGACTGAAAACAGACCCCAGAACCCTTTTAGATGTTTTGTTTTTGCCTCAGTCTGTAGTCTGCAGTCTCTGGTCTGATCTTGAGACTTCCCGCTTCATGGCGAAGAAAAAGGGAAGTGAAATCAATTCGAGCGCCGCGACGCCAAACATGAGCGTAGGAAGCGAACGGTCGTAGAGAAATCCCATCACGACACCGCCGGCAAGCATCGCAAGACCATAAGCCACATTCAAAATGCCATATCCCGTGCCTCTCTTTCTGAGAGGCGTAATGTCTGCAATAGCGGACTTCATGATGGTCTCATGCCCGGCCATCACAACCCCCCAGAGAATAATGCTCACAATAACGATCCACGGAACCGTGGTGAAGCAAAGGAACGGGATCACAGCCGAGAGAACGGGGATCATGAGAAGCGTTCCGATGCCGGCCCACTCGTGTTTTTGTTTTTCTTTCATCCGGTCGTAGATCTTGCCGATCACAAGCGCCGCGCCGCCGTCGACGCCCATAGCCACCGCATAAAAAAGAGGGATCTGCGCGTCGGAAAGCACGTGCTGGGATTTAAAATGATAGGCCATCAGGACAAAACTCACGAAACCCGCGGTGGCAAAGAAACTAAAGGCGGTATAAAGCCAGAAAATCTTCGGAAGTTTCTCGGACTCGTCTTTTATGACTGACGTTTCGAGCGTTTCGGGATTCGGTGTTTTCCAGTAAGCGAAAAGAACGCAGGCCATCAGAAAAAAGAATGGGAGCCAAAGCAGATGATAGCCCGCCTGATAATCCCGGAGGCCTTTTTCAGCCTGGGTGGTTCCCAGGAACGCGACGGTAAAAAGAAGCGGGCCGATGATCGCGCCGACCTGGTCCATCGCTTCATTCAGGCCAAATCCAAATCCCGTGCCGACCTGCTTGGTGGCTTGGGAAAGGATCGTGTCTTTAGCAGGGCTTCGGATCGCTTTCCCGATACGTTCCATCACGATCAGAAGCGCCGCGATCTTCCAAAAGCCTGTGAGCGCCAGGAGCGGGACACTGATCAGCAGGGCATAACCCGTGATCGTGAAGAACCAGTAAGACTTGGTTTTGTCCGAAAAATACCCCGACAAGAGGCGGATCCCATAACCCATGAACTCGCCCAAGCCCGCGATAAATCCAACGGCGAGGGCGTTGGCCCCGAGAACTTTGAGATACGGACCATTGACGCTTCGCGCCCCTTCGTAAATGATGTCCCCAAAAAGACTTACGAGGCCAAAGAGTAGGATGAGCTGGATAGCTTTTCTTTTATTTTGATCCATGTTCACAAGTTACTTGTTTTCAATTAAAAAATCAAACACAATATCAGCCACTTATTCAGGAAAGGGGGGCGCGCATGTTTTTTTTATTCAAGATCATCTTGTCGGGATGCATTATTGCTCTTGCATCAAGGTTGGCGAGCAAGGATTCAGCGCTCGCCGGTTTTTTAGTGGCACTCCCGCTTGTTTCCATGCTCAGTATTTTATTTGCTTACTGGGAAACGCACGATATGGGCAAAGTCAACCAGTTCGCGGGATCGATCCTCCTGGCCGTTCCGTTATCCCTGACTTTTTTTGTTCCTTTTCTTCTCAACCGATGGCTCAAAATGAATTTTTTCAGCACTTATATTTTAGGACTCGCCTGCCTGACGATCGCTTATGTGGCGCATCGTTTTATTTTCAAAGGGTTTTCAAATTAAAAATGAAATCAAGAGGACCGGAATGAAACGGGCATACTTCTTTAAAAGCTATTCTTTTTCAATACTCCTGCTCCTTTCCGTTGCTCTTGGAGCAGGGTTGGGTATCCTCTTCAAGGAAAAGATCGCGTTCGTAAAACCGCTCGGCGATATTTTTCTGAACCTGCTTTTCACGGCAGTGGTGCCGCTCGTCTTTTTTTCGATCTCGTCCGCGATCGCGGAAATGTCCGATCTTCATCGTCTCGGGAAGATCATGGGCTGGATGGTCCTCATCTTTATCGCGACCGGCATTCTCTCTTCGCTTTTGATGGTGCTGGGCGTCATGGCGTTTCCGCCCGTCCTGGGAAACCATCCCATGCTCAGCCTTCCTGCGGAGGTGGCGCAAACCAAAACTTTTAGTGATATTCTCAAAGCCTTTACCGTGCCGGATTTTGTGCAGCTTCTTTCGAAACAAAACATGCTGGCCCTGATCGTGTTCGCCGTCCTCATCGGGCTTGCAGCCTCACTAGCGAAAGAAGACGGAAAACCGTTTGTAAAATTTCTTGTATCCGCGAATAAGGTCATGATGAAAGTGATCCATCTCATCATGTTTTTGGCGCCGGTGGGTTTAGGGGCGTACTTCGCGTATCTTGTGGGGACGCTCGGAGCCGAGTTGCTGGGCTCCTACCTGCGCGTGGTGGCAGTTTATTATCCGCTCGCGATCCTTTATTTTTTTATCGGGTTTTCAATTTATGTCTTCCTGGCGGGTGGCCGGGAAGGTTTCAAACGCTTCTGGGGGAACATTCTGACGCCGGCGCTTACCGCATGGGGCACGGGGAGCAGTCTGGCGACGATCCCGGCGAATCTTGAGGCGGCGGACAAGATCGGTGTTCCCAAGGACATCAGCCGCATTGTGATCTCGATCGGCGCTACGATCCACATGGATGGCACCTGCATGTCCGCGATCTTGAAGATCGCGCTTCTTTTTGCTTTTTTCGGGATGCCTTTTGCGGGGGTGGGCACGATCGTGACGGCGATCGGCATCGCGATTTTGAGCGGCATGGTGATGAGCGGGATTCCGGGCGGAGGATTTTTGGGCGAACTTTTGATCGTCACGCTTTATGGTTTTCCTGTGGAAGCCCTGCCGCTTATTTCCATGGTCGGCACCTTGGTGGACCCGCCCGCCACCATGGTCAATTCCACCGGCGATTCCGTGGTCTCGATGCTGCTTTCCCGCATTCTCGGCGGCAGGAAATGGTTAGCCCAATCCCAAAATCCATAAAAAGATTTCTTACGGATTGTCGGATTCAAGAATCTTGGGGAGCTCCGCAGTTAATTTGTTCAACGCTTGAGCCTTTGTCTGGATCAGTTTTATAAGGGCGTCCTTTTTTGCCGTGTCATTAAAGATTTCTGGCTTGAGCAATTCAGCCGCTGCCTGTGAGATCTCGGAAAGTGGGCCCGGAAGCTCATAGGAGAAAGAACTTAAGAGAAGGTTGTGGATACGCTCTTTTTCAATCGCGTCCTCAGCCCGAAGCGCCGCGAAGGCAAGCTCAGCTCCCTCCACGGCTAATGCTGTCTGGTTCACAAGCATCTGGAGCAGATGTAACTGCTCCGGATTTGTGAATGGATTTTTTTCTTTAGGAAATATCCCAAGTACCCCGGGGGTCACTTCCAATCCGACCAGTGGGAGATAGAGCCCCTGTGCCGCCGGGAGTGTGTCACTCCCTTGTCCTGCTATTTGTTTGTGTTCGTAGGTCCATTGAGCGACAGCCTTTTCGTTGGGGAGCAATTCATGTCCTGCCAAACTTTCAATATGCACCGATAATTCTTTTCGGGAGTTGGGAGTAAAGATGACAACCGGTAATTGGAAGTAATTCCGAACGTGATGGAGGAGCGCCTGGAAAAGACCGTTCGGAGTCGACGTTTTAGCAAGATCCTGCATCAGCTCATAGAGGATGCGGTTGCGATTTTCACGCATGCGTGTTGCAGCTGTTTGTTGTTTTAGACGGTCCGTCAAGCTACTGATTAAGAACCCTATGAGGGCCATGGCGACAAATATAAAAACATTCTGCCCGTTAGAGATCGTGAAGGAAAAATAGGGCTGCGTAAAGAAATAGTCGAAGGAAAGCGCGCTGAGTAAGGAGGCTAGGAAGGAGACGCGCTTCCCGTAGCGGAAAGAGATCCAGATGACGCCCAGCAAATAGATTAAGACAAGATTAGCGGGTGCCAGATAGCGGGAGAGAGGGGCGTTAACCATGGAGCAGAGGGCAACGATCCCGAGGGCGATGCAGGCATTTTTCCATGAAAATGATTTCGGGGGTTCAGCGGCTCTAAGCTGAGCAATGGCTGCTTGTCGATCCCCGCTGATGACATAAAGGTCGATCTCTCCGCATTTGCGGGCAAGGTTATTGACGATCGATCCTGAGACAAATTCTTGCCAACGGTTTCTCTGCGGTTTTCCAACGATCAGTTTCGTGATGTTATTAGAGCGAGCGTAGGCGATTAATTCATCTCCGATGTCTTGTCCATTTAGAGTTACGACCTCGGCGCCCAGTTTTTCTGCAAAGCGAAGCATTTCAAAAGCTCGTTTTTTTCCTACTTCCGTCTGCCTTAAGGAGACCGATTCAACGTAGGCAACGGTCCAGGGCGCCCCGATCTCGGAAGCAATGCGTTTGGCGGCCCGGATCAGGTTCATCGCGGACGGGCTTTCGCTGATGCAAACCAGGAATCGTTCTCCGACATTCCAGATCTTTGAAATAGAATGCAATCCTTTGAAGCTGCGCATTTGAGCGTCTACGTTTTTTGCCGTGTAACGGAGCGCTAACTGCCGCAAAGCGATGAGATTTCCGGGCTGGAAGAAATTCTGAGCGGCGTGTTCGGCTTGAGGGCCCAGATAGACCTTGCCTTCTTTCAAACGTTTGAGAAGGTCTTCGGAGGGAAGGTCGACGAGTTCGATCTCGGCCGCCTTTTCAATGAACGTATCCGGGACTGTTTCCCGGACGACCACACCGGTGACCCGGGTGATGACATCGTTGACGCTTTCGCAATGCTGGACATTCAAGGTGGTATAAACATCGATCCCGGCGGCAAGCAATTCCTCGACATCCTGCCACCGTTTCAAATGGCGGGACCCCGGAGCGTTCGTGTGGGCCAATTCATCGACCAGGATGAGGGAAGGATTTCTTTTGAGAGCGGCGTCGATGTCGAATTCCGGGAGGTCCACGTTCTTATAAGAAACCGTTTTTCGGGGGAGGATCTCCAAACCTTCAAGAAGAGCTTCGGTTTCGGTCCGTTTGTGGGTTTCGACATAGCCGACGACAACATCCACACCATCTTTTTTACGGTGCCGGGCGGTTTCCAGCATAGAATAAGTTTTGCCAACGCCAGCCATGGCACCGAAAAAGATCTTGAGTTTTCCGCGCCGGGCTTCTTCCGCTTGTACTTGCTTTAAAAGTTGATCCGGATCCGGTCTGTTTTCCATCATTTATTCCTTCACGCTTGCATCCAACTGCAGGTTGACTTCCAGGACGTTCACGATAGGCTCGCCGATTATACCAAACAAGCGTTCTTGTGTATGTTGGCGAATAATCGACCGGATTATTTCCCTGGATATTTTTCTTATTCTTGCGATCCGGGAGGCCTGGTATTCGGCTGCCGCCGGACTGATATGAGGATCGAGGCCGCTGGCAGAGCCGGTGACAAGATCCACAGGGATACGGTTTTTATTTTTCGGATCTGCGTCCCGCAGGCTTTTGATTCTCGTTTGGACAGCACTCAGCAAATTCGGGTTCGTGGGACCGAAGTTGGATCCTGACGAAGCAGCGGCATTGAAAGAAACAGGAGCTGTGGAGGACAAACGTCCCCAAAGATACTTAGGATCATCAAAAGGTTGTCCGATCAACAAAGAACCCGAAGGTTGTCCGTTTCTGAAAATCAGACTTCCATTTGCTTGATCTTTGAAAAAGATCTGGGAGATCCCTGTAACAGATAAAGGATAAAGAATTCCTGTGATCAATGTTAGCAGAAAAAAAGAAGTTACAGCCGGTCTTAATTGTTCTCGTATCATAAGTTTTCCCCAATGGATCGAAACGTCAAGTTTCGATCTGCTTATTGTCCTGAGACATTAGTCTCAGGATTACGTCAAATGAAGCGCGACAAGCAATAAGTCGATTAACTTGATCCCGATGAACGGCGTAATAATGCCGCCGGCTCCGTAGATCAAAATGTTGTCTCGGAGGAGACGGTTGGCAGCTACTGCCCGGTAGCGAACGCCGCGTAGCGCCAAAGGAATGAGCGCGATGATAATGAGCGCGTTAAAAATGACCGCAGAAAGGACCGCACTTGAAGGCGTCGCCAAATGCATGATGTTCAGTTTCGCGAGCGCTGGATAGGTGCCGACGAACGCCGCAGGAATGATCGCAAAATATTTTGACGCGTCATTGGCGATACTAAAAGTGGTCAAAGCGCCACGTGTCATCAAAAGTTGCTTCCCGATCTCCACGATCTCGATCAGTTTTGTGGGGTTAGAGTCGAGGTCCACCATATTTCCGGCCTCTTTCGCGGCCTGGGTGCCGGTATTCATAGCCACGGCCACGTCTGCTTGGGCTAGAGCAGGAGCGTCGTTTGTTCCATCGCCGGTCATGGCCACCAGGCGCCCGCCGGACTGCATATCCCGTATCAATTTCAATTTTGTTTCGGGTGTCGCTTGCGCCAGGAAATCATCCATACCCGCCTCGGCCGCGATCGCGGCGGCGGTCAGGGGATTGTCTCCCGTGATCATGATGGTTTTGATCCCCATTTTTCGGAGTTCCGCGAAACGTTCTTTGATACCGCCTTTGACAATGTCCTTGAGCTGGATCGTGCCGAGGACGCGTCCATGTTCCGCTACGACAAGCGGTGTCCCGCCGTCCCTGGAGATCAAATCGATGCTGGAGCGAAGAGCGTCTGGAAAAGTACCGCCCAGCTTTTTGACATAAGTCTCGATCGCATCCGAAGATCCTTTGCGGATCTCGCGGCCATCGCCGAGGGTTACGCCGCTCATGCGGGTTTGCGCCGTGAAAGGAATAAAATGAGCGCCGAGCTCATGGATCTGGCGTTCCCGGATTCCGTATTTTTCTTTAGCAAGGACCACGATGCTCCGGCCTTCCGGAGTTTCATCCGAAAGGGAAGCGAGTTGCGCGGCATCGGCGAGTTCTTCCTTCGTGATGCCTTGAGCTGGAATGAAGGCCACGGCTTGCCGGTTCCCGAGCGTGATAGTGCCGGTTTTATCCAACAAAAGAATGTCTACATCGCCGGCCGCCTCGACCGCACGGCCGGACATGGCAATTACATTCGCCTGGATCATTCGATCCATCCCGGCAATTCCGATCGCGGGGAGAAGCCCGCCGATCGTGGTGGGGATCAAACAGACCAAAAGAGCGACCAACACAGTGACCGTGATCACGGCGCCGTGTCCTGCGGAAGCCACACTATAGATCGAAAAGGGAAGCAACGTTGCGGTCGCCAAAAGAAAAATGAGCGTAAAACCGGCCAACAAAATGCTGAGAGCGATCTCATTCGGCGTTTTTTGGCGTTTGGCCCCTTCGACCATCGCGATCATCCGGTCCAGAAACGTTTCACCGGGGTTCGAAGTGATCCGGAGGATCAACCAATCGGAAAGGACCCGGGTTCCGCCCGTCACAGCGTTGCGGTCGCCGCCGCTTTCACGAATGACCGGGGCGCTTTCACCCGTGATCGCGCTTTCATCGACCGAGGCTACGCCTTCGATAGCTTCACCATCCATGGGGATCATATCTCCGGCTTCTACCAAAACGAGATCCCCCAACTTGAGCGCGGTTGCGGAAACAGTTTCGAAAGCAGAGCCATATTGCGCTTTAGCGAGTTTCTTTGCGGGGGTGTCTTGTTTGGCCTTTTTAAGACTTGCTGCTTGCGCCTTTCCGCGGCCTTCGGCCATGGCCGTTGAAAAATTCGCAAAAATAAGCGTGAACCAGAGCCAAAGTGTGATCGCCAGGATGAAGCTCGCCGGAGCTTCTCCTTTTCCAAGCACGGCCTGGAAATAAAGTCCTGTGGCCAGAATGCTTCCGATCAGCACCACGAACATGACCGGGTTTTTGATCTGTTCACGAGGATCGAGTTTTTTGAAAGAATCAAAGATGGCCGGCAGAACGATCTTCGGATCGAATAAAGAATGTGATTTGTGTTTATAGGTCGTGCTCATGCAAAGCTCCTTTAACCGGCGATCATCAGATGTTCCACAATAGGACCGAGGGCGAGCGCCGGGAAAAATGTCAAAGCGCCGACAATCAGGATGACGGCAACCAGGAACAGGATGAAAAGCGGCGTATGAGTCGGCAAAGTCCCCGGGCTTGTAGGGACGATTTTCTTTTTTGCTAAAGATCCTGCGATCGCCAGCGCCGGGATTGCCAGCCAATATCTTGCAAGGAACATGGCGAATCCCAGGGCGATATTATAAAAAAAGTTATTCGTGGAGAGTCCGGCAAAGGCGCTGCCGTTATTGTTGCCGGCCGAAGAAAAAGCATAAAGGATTTCACTGAACCCGTGCGGCCCGGGATTAGAGATCGCTCCTTTTCCGGCCGGAAGCACGACCGCGATCGCAGTTCCCATAAGCACCACGATCGTCGGGATCAGGATCATGATTGAGGCCATTTTCATTTCATAAGATTCGATCTTTTTCCCGAGATATTCAGGCGTCCGTCCGACCATGAGCCCCGCGACAAAAACCGCAACAATGGCGAAGGCGATCATGCCGTAGAGACCGGACCCGACCCCGCCGAAGACGACTTCTCCAAGTTGTATCAGCCAGAGAGGGATCAGTCCGCCGAGTGGCATAAAAGAATCGTGCATGGCATTGACCGAGCCGTTCGATGCGGCGGTCGTTGCCGTGGCCCAGATCGCGGAATTCACGATCCCGAAACGGGCTTCCTTGCCTTCCATATTTCCACCGGCCTGAAGCGCGCTGGCGGACTGATCGATCCCCAGTTTCGTCAGAAGGGGATTTCCGGATTGTTCGGCACGTACGCAGGTCAGAAGACAAGGAATGAAAATGATCAGCATGGCGATAAGCAACGCCCATCCCTGCCGCTTGTCTTTGACCATGGAGCCAAAGGTATAACACAGCGCCGCGGGGATCAGCAGGATCGCAAGGACTTCCAGTAAATTAGAAAGCGGCGTGGGATTCTCGAACGGATGCGCGGAATTAACATTAAAAAAGCCGCCGCCATTGGTCCCGAGCTGTTTGATTGCCACTTGTGACGCGGCGGGGCCGAGAGCTAGTTCTTGGCCGACGATGGTCTTTCCGGACGGATCTTTGATCGGCTGAAGGAGGACGATTTTTTGAGAAGGACGGAGGGTTTGAACAACGCCCTGAGAAACCAAAACAATGGAAAAAACAAAGGCGAGTGGAAGTAGGATATAGAGAACAGAGCGGACAAGGTCGACCCAAAAATTCCCGATCGTTTGCGCCTGTTTACGGATAAATCCACGGATCAGCGCCACAAGAACGGCCATGCCGCAGGCTGCCGAGACGAAATTCTGAACGGTCAACGCCAGCATCTGCGTCAAATAACTCAACGTGGTTTCGCCGCCGTAGCTTTGCCAGTTCGTATTTGTAGCAAAACTGACAGCGGTATTGAAAGCAAGATCTGCCGGGACTGCCGGCATGTGCGTCGGGTTAAAAGGAAGCATGGCCTGGAAACGTTGGAGCGCATAAACCGCGAGGATTCCAAGAATGTTGAAGAGCATCATCGCGACCGTATAGGTCTTCCAGCCCATTTCCTCTTCAGGCTTAACGCCGCAAAGCTTGTAAAATCCATTCTCCAAGGGTTCCAGCCACTTGTTTAACCAGGCGGGCTCTCCGGAATAGATACGCGCCATGTAGGCGCCGAGCGGCTTAACGCACAAAAGGAGCAAAGCCAGAAAAACAAAACATTGAATGAGGTTATTTGCGGTCATGAGAACAGTTCCGGTTTCAGAAGAGCGGCCACAAGATAAACAAAAAGCAAGAGGAAGACGATTCCGCCGATCCAATAAATAAGTGTCATAAGAAGCCCCTTTCTAAAGCTGATCGATCCCATGGATCAGCAAAAAAGTAATTCCAATAAGTCCTACGAGGATGAAAACAATAGATAGGTCCATGGCGGAGTTCTAATGATTGTGAAGAGGGGAATAAAAGGAAAAGAATTTCACAGACCAAGCTTCATGGGACATAAAAACCTCTCTTTCGCCTACGGGGTTAGCTGACGGGCTAAGGTCGAGGATCAGACCTCTCGGCGCCTGATTTCAGGCAGCCAATTCGCCCCTTATGGTTCTTGGGTCCCCCGTTCCGCGATGGGGCTGCGGACTCGGCATATAAGCTGGTTAATATACGCTCTTTTTTTTGAAAATCAACATCCTTCCGGAAGACACGCGGAAGGGATGCGGCGATGCAAAAAATAATTTTTTTAAGAGGCGGGAAGCTCTTTTTCCCTTGCGACGGTGGGGACGAACGGACCCGGGCGCGGAACCTGCGGCAATCCGAGGATCTCGCGGGCGCGGTTCAGGGCCTCATCAATATTTCCGAAGATATTGTCCTCGCCGATCTCATACAAAAGCCCCGACCTTTCCATGGCCACCAAGGGTTGCGCGTGGAGGTCTGAGATAATGAACACGATGCCGCTTTTCTTCAGGTTTTTATAGGCCTCGGTCAGGGTGTGGAGCCCCGTGGCGTCGAGCACATGCACATGCCGCATGCGGATGATACGCACCTTGGATTTCACCCCGATCTCGTTCATGGCTTCCATGAATTTATAAGACGCTCCGAAAAAGAAAGGCCCGTTGATCTCATACACTTCGGTCTTGGCCGGGACCTTGCGCTGGCTGAGAGCATTTGGGTCTTCGGGCTCATCCGTATCATTCAACTCGTCCGTGACATTCCCTACATTGGTTACCATGGCCATGCGGCGCATGAAAAGAAGCATTGCCAGGAAAAGCCCCGCTTGAATGGCGACCGTAAGATCCACAAAAACCGTCAGAAGGAAAGTGGCCAGGAGCACCGCGACATCGCTTTTGGGGCTTCTCAGGATCATCGCGAAGGATTTGCGCTCGCTCATGTTGTAGGCCACCACGATCAGGATCGCCGCGAGGCAGGAAAGCGGCACCCACGCGATCCATTTTCCAAGAAAGAACATGATAATGAAAATGACGAGGGCGTGAACGAGTCCTGCGACCGGCGTGCGGCCTCCGTTATGGACATTGGTTGCCGTGCGCGCGATGGCGCCGGTGGCCGGGATGCCTCCGAAAAGAGGGGAAGCGATATTGGCGATCCCTTGGGCCACGAGTTCCATGTTCGGCCGGTGTTTACCGCCGATCATGCCATCCGCCACAACCGCGGAAAGAAGTGATTCCATGCCGGCAAGCACCGCGATCGTGATGGCGCTCGGTAAAAGCATTCCCAAGGTGTCCCAATGGATGGCCGGGAGCGCAGGATGCGGCAGGGAATTCGGGATCTCTCCGAAACGGGTGCCGATCGTCTCCACCGGGATTTTCAAATAGTGGGCGATGAGCGTCGCGGCGACGATCGCGACCAGGGCCGCAGGAATGCGATTCGAGATCTTTTTCCACAGGATCAGGATCCCGAGCGAAAAAAGGCCGATCCCGAGCGCGAAGTAGTCCAGCGTATGGAATGCGTTTGCGTAGGCGCCCCATTTTTCCACAAAAGGCGCGGGGACGGTGTACATGGTGAGCCCGAAAAAGTCCCGGACCTGAGACGAAAAAATAATGACCGCGATACCGCTCGTGAAACCCACGATCACAGGGTAGGGAATGAATTTGATGATGGAGCCGAAACGGAAAAGTCCCATGGCGACCAGGATCAAACCGCCCATGATGGTGGCGACCAGGAGGCCGTCCATGCCGAATTTCTGGAGCACGCTGTAAACAATAACCACAAAAGCGCCCGTGGGTCCGCCGATCTGGACCCGGCTGCCGCCGAGGGCTGAGATGATGAGGCCGGCGATCACGGCGGTGACGAGGCCCTTGTCCGGGGAGACGCCGGAGGCAATGGCAAAAGCGATCGCGAGCGGGAAGGCGACGACGCCGACGATAACCCCGGCGACACCGTCCGCGCGGAATTGTGCCCAGGAATAGTTCTTTAAAGTGGTGAATAATTTCGGTTTCAACATTAGGGGACCTCCAGTAAAAACAATTTAGGAAAACAGACACCTTTTTATCGACAAAAAGCGCGGGAAACTTCATCAGTGTTACCGGCTTGGAACCCGGTTTCGAAGCCAGGTTCCGGATTGCAGGTGAGTGCGTGGACAACGGCTGAAAAAAAAGGCTTTAGCCGGTCTCCTGCCAGATGTCGCCTTTGCGGCCGATCTTGATGACGTGATGGATCTTGATTTTGAGAACAATGAACTTCTCGCCCATTTCCAGCTCGTAATGGCCGTGGGTCTTCCCGGTTTGGACACCTGCGATAACCCGGGCCGTGGCCATCTTGATCAATTTCTTGTCCCATTCCTTAAGGATCGTTTTGAAAACCTTGCCCTCGCCGATCATTTTTGCCGTGCCATTCAAGCGGTAGGCTTCCAGACTGTCTATATCCATAAAAGAAACTGAAACCCGCGGATTTTTTTCGAGGTTGATGACCGTTCGTCCCACGACGTAATCGAGGAGATAAATGAAATTTCCCTTGGCGCGAAAGAAAAATTTTGGGGCAGTGTTCGGCTCTCCGTCCGGAGTCGCCGTGGCAACGGAGACAAATTGCCGTTTTTCAAGAAGCTCTTTAAGTTTTTCGGTGATCTTGGGCATAAAACCTCTCACATTGTGCTCATTATACCTTAATTCTAGCTTAAGAGATGCAAGAGTCGTGCCAACTTCCCCGTACGGCGGAAGGCGTACGGGGTATTGCTTTCGCGCTGTTGCGCCGTACACCGTACTCCGTACGCCTTGCTAAGTGGGAAGACTTTGGTCTTTAGTCTGCAGTCCCCAGTCTCTATAATACCGCCATGCGCGGCCTCTACCTCCACATACCTTTTTGTCGTACGCGATGCGATTACTGCAATTTTGTAACTACGGCGCAGCAGACGCCAGCCTTGCAGGAACGGTTCTTTAGAGCGCTCTCCGCAGAAATAAAGCATGTCCGTGAGTTCCATGGGAAACTTTCCCTTGATACGTTCTATCTTGGCGGAGGGACACCCTCGTCCTTGAGCATTCCGGAACTCCAGCGGCTGGCCGACGAAGTCCATAAGGCGTTCCAGTTCAAGAAAGGATATGAATTCACCTGCGAATTCAATCCAGGAGATGGCGATCACGCGAAACTCAAAGCTCTTCATGATATCGGAGTGAATCGTATCAGCCTTGGCTGTCAGTCGTTCCGGGATGAGATCCTTCAAAGGCTGGGCCGGCGGCACGCGGCGCGGGATATCGAAGAAACGGTCGCGAAGATTCATGCGGCCGGTATTTCGAACATCAGTTTTGATCTGATGTTGCGCTTGCCGGGACAGACGGTCGAGGATTTCCGCGATTCCGTGCGGCGATGCATCGAGCTCAATGCTTCCCAGGTCTCGCTTTACGATCTTGAGGTTCACGGAGAGACTCCTTTCGGGAAACTTCAAAAAGAAGGAAAGCTGGATCTCCCGGGAGAAGAAGATCACGCCCGGATGTACGAAAGCGCGATTGAAATGCTCACGGGCGCGAAATATGAACACTACGAGATCTCGAACTTCGCGAAGCCGGGCCTCGCGTCGCGGCACAATCTCATCTATTGGCACAATCAGGAATACCTCGGGCTAGGTCCCGGGGCTTTTACTTATTTGAACGGAGTTCGTTCACAATTTGCTCCGGGCCTTATGCGCTATCTTGAGAAATGTGAAGCAATGGATTGGGAGAATGATGCGGGAGATAAACTGTCGGAAGAGGAGAAAGAAACGGAAACTCTTGTGACAGGCCTCAGGCTTTGTGAAGGCGTCACGCCGGCTTCATTTTCGAGGATCTATCCTGCGCTGCGGGAGCGGATAAAAACGCTTTGTGAGGATGGGCTGATTGAAAAAGTGAACGAAAAAATCCGTCTGACAACCCGTGGGAAATTCCTTTCCGAAGATGTTTTTGCTTTTTTACTCGAAAAGACCTCTGTCAAAACCTAGCTTTTCCGCCTCGTCCCTTACGAGGACGGATCCGTTCTTCGCCTTTGCGAAAGGCGGAGAAAAAAAAGAGCCGGGTTTTTCTCCTGTCGTTCTTCTGTGTTATACTGGCGCCTGGATTTATGATTTTTGGAAACCCGACAAAGAAGGAGCCAGCCCCGTTAGAGATGATGAGAACGGGGAGCGAAGTTCCCTTTGGAACTGGAAGGGGAAAGGATCAAGCAAGGTTTTCAGGGTATTAACGGAAGCGTTTTTTGTTTCTAAAATAGAACAAGCGACATCACAATAAACCGAAGCGTGGCTCAAACTCATTTCTGAGAAAACGCTTCCTATCTCTAACGGGTGATCCATGAAGAATCTCAATAAGATCCTCATCGCGGCCGCTTTCTTTTCTTTAGCAATAGCCTTTTGTGCTTATGCCGAAGAAATGAAGACGGCAGGAAAAGTTCCGGCCGAAGTTTCTGAGGCTGTGTCGATGGCCCCCGCGGCTCCGACACCGGTTGAAAAAACAACGCTCGATAATCTCCAGGCCGCGTTCAACGGTGAAAGCAATGCTCATGCCCGCTACCTGGCGTTTGCCAAGAAAGCGGATGCGGAAGGGTACGGCAAAGCCGGGAGCCTTTTTAGGGCTGCTGCCCGTGCCGAACGGGTCCACTTTGAGCGTCACGCCAAAGTGATCAAGGAACTCGGCGGCGTTCCCACGGCCAAGATCGAAAAGCCGGTCGTAAAGAGTACCGCGGACAATCTCAAGGCCGCGATGGATGGCGAGATCTATGAAAGCACGGTCATGTACCCGGAATTTCTGGCCAAAGCGGAAAAAAATCAGATCAAAGGCGCGATCGATGCCTTTGAAGATGCCGGCGCCGCCGAAGCTGTTCATGCCAGCCTGTATAAAAAAGCTCTCGAAAATTTAGCGGCATGGAAGGGAAAAGGCAAGAAATTCGAAGTCTGCACCTTCTGCGGTAACGTGGTGGAGAAGGTCAATTTCAAGCTCTGTCCCATTTGCGGCAAGGGGAAAGAGCTCTACGTAGTCGTTCGCTAGAAGAATTCTGCTTAAAAAAAAAGGCGAGACCGGATTTCCAGCCTCGCCTTTTTTATACCCCAAAATTTAAGACCCGGTCTTCAATTTCGAAGACCGGGTCTTGGATATGGGGTGATCGTTGTCACCCTTATTTCTTCGCTTTCCCCTGATTTGCCACCGCATCCATCGCGGCTTTGATCTTTTCAGGATCGCCCAGATAATAATGCTTGATGGGCTTGAGGTCCTTGTCGAGCTCGTAAACCAGCGGAATGCCGGTCGGAATGTTCATACCGAGGATCTCTTGCTCCGAGATATTGTCCAAATATTTCACGAGCGCGCGGAGGCTGTTGCCGTGCGCCGCGATGAGAACTTTCTTTCCGTTGCGAATCATCGGCGAGACGACGTCATGCCAGAAGGGAAGGACGCGTGCGACCGTGTCTTTAAGACATTCGGTGAGCGGAAGATCACTTTTTCTAAAACTCTGATAGCGCGGATCCTTGGCCGGATTTCTCGGATCATTTTCCTCAAGCGGCGGCGGGGGAACATCATAACTCCGGCGCCAGATCTTGACCTGGTCCTCGCCGTACTTGGCCGCGGTTTCGGATTTATTGAGCCCCTGCAAAGATCCGTAATGGCGTTCGTTCAACCGCCAGTCCCGGAGGACCGGGATCCACATAAGGTCCATCTGGTCGAGCACGATCCAGAGCGTGCGGATGGCGCGCTTGAGGACCGAGGTGAAGGCGATATCGAAGACGTAGCCTTCTTTTTTGAGGAGCTGACCGCCTTCTTTGGCTTCTCCGAGGCCTTTTTCCGAAAGGTCCACGTCATACCAGCCGGTGAACCGGTTCTCTTTGTTCCAAATGCTTTCGCCGTGGCGTATTAAAACGAGTTTGTACATGAAAGGCGTCTCCTGATGCTCGGGTTGATGAAGGATGAAGAACAGGGTGAAAATATATCAGCTGGAAGGCCGAAAGCAAAGGCCAAAAACACTCATTGACCCTCAGCCCGCAATCTTTATAATTAGCACCTCCAAAAGCAATATCGCTGTTCTTCGAGCGAAATGTAATGGAGCCGCCCTTGAAGGCCGAAGGCCGGAAAGGGTAACAAGCTGTTCTTTCAAAAGTTATTCCCCTGTAGCTCAGCTGGTAGAGCATGCGGCTGTGCACGAGTGAGCGTAGGCGAACGAGTGCAAGGGGTGCAAAGCGACCTATGAAGAAAGACAAGCGTAACTACAACGACAGGAAACAGTACCTTATAAAGGCTGTCCATAAGCGGAGAAAAAAGATCCGCCAAATGGCAGTAGATTATAAGGGCCGCAAGTGTGAACGCTGCGGATATGATCGTTGCATGGAGGCTCTTGAGTTTCATCATCGGGACCCAGTTCTGAAGGACTTTAGTATTTCCAGCAAGGGATATACCCGAAGCTGGAAGAAAGTCCAAGAAGAGTTGGATAAATGCATGATGCTTTGCGCCAATTGTCATCGGGAGCTTCACGCTCAAAGTTAGCAGCCCTCAGTGGAAACATTGAGGTGACAAGCAGGCTAAGTCAGGGAAACCCTTGAGCAATGTTAGGGGGCAGCTCGGACAGGATCGTCAAGATCCTGACGAAGCAGTCCTTGTACATTGGGCACAAGGGCAATCCTGAGCTAGCATCCCGCTTTTGGCGGGAGGGCAAGTGCAGAGACTTTACACCTGCTGCCTAAGTCCTCGAATTCCGGATATGGCAAAGAGAAAGTCCGACTCTTCAGGTAACTGAAGTCAGACCGTAACCGCAGTGTCCCTGGTTCGATCCCAGGCGGGGGAGCCATATCAAAAAAGCCGATGTCCTTTAAAGGATGTCGGCTTTTTTATTAATAGGGCTTGTTTCCCT
>Ga0172380_10000508_pt1 | contig 75865 bp, 53 predicted proteins | sample Leawe162metaG_FD_119747 | JGI IMG/M metagenome (GOLD analysis project Ga0172380, IMG submission 119747) | Leachate microbial communities from a municipal landfill in Southern Ontario, Canada - Leachate well 162 metaG | ecosystem: Engineered > Solid waste > Landfill > Unclassified | place... | reverse complement strand
TATGCCGCGGTCAACGGACCCATGATCGGCATCCCGGTGTCCATCCGGGACAGCGACTATTTCCAGGATACGGTGCAGCACTTCGGCAAGGAAAGATCAAAGATTGCCAGCATTGAATGGATGGCCACCGCCTGGAACATGACCTTCACCGATACCGGTCTGTGGATGGGCAAAACCTTTGAACCGGTTCCCAGAGAGGTGGCGGCGGACAAGACGGGTAATGATGCCGAAATAATGACCCAGTACGACCCGCAAACCACCCGCATCGGCCGCAACTTTTTCCGGGAGCCCCCCCAGCCAGACCTCATCCAGGGCCTCGGCCTGCCGGCGCTGACCCCGATGTGGAACCTGAAGCCGCGCCCCGCATCCGCGGCAGCGAAGCTCTTTGACAGCCAGCTGCTTCCCGAGAATCTCGCCAAGGAGGTCAACATCCCCTACAGCATGACCGGCGGCATCTTTCTGGCCTTGCCAGGCAAATCCGTGGTGCCGGAGATGCGCGGCAAGGAGGTCTACCAGCTCAACTACCGCTGGCCACGGCTCAACCCCGCCTACCCCATGACCCGCCTGGTTGACGAACTGGTCCAGATTGCCGACGGCATCTATCTGGGCCAGCTGGTTTTTGCCACCAGACATTACAGCCTGGGCAGCCTGCGCCTGTTGTCCAGCCCCGATATGCCGGCGATTCCCCTGGGCGAAGCTTACGCCGGCCGGCACGACAAGCCGCTTGATTTCCTCTTCAAACTCTTTTCCGGCGACAAGGAGGCGGATTACGGCTACCAGAACAACGGCTATTTTCTCATGATGGACCCGGCCTGGGCCCGCGAGATCTATGCCGACAACGCCTTTCCCCAATTGCGCCCCAGGGCCGGGGAAAGCGGCTACATCGAACTGGGCTACGACAAAATGGCCCCGGCCCGGAAACCCGCGCCGCCTGCCGGCGCCCCTGAGCAATGGCCGGGCGTCACAGACTGGGTGGCCGGCTGGCAGGACCACGAGGACCTGCGGGAGAAATTCACCACCTTTATCCTGGAAGAGTCACCGAAAAAATCGGACGCCGACGATGTGCGGGAGATGCGGCGCGAAGGGGAATCCATCCTGCAGATGCTGCAGCGCATCAGTGGCGAGATTTCCGCCCGGACAGCAACGGACGACCAGCTCAAGTATTTTGACAAACTGCATCGCCTGTTTCGCTGCGGCGTGGCCCCGCAGGTGGTGAACGGACTGTTCCAGGGGCAGGGCAAAAAAGGGTATAACTGCCGGGTGGACGGCACGGAAAAGCGTGACTGGTACGGCCGGGCGGAGGTGGCCCGCGGGTTTGATTTTTATCACGGCGCCACCCTGAACCTGCATCTCGGCTTCAGCGACACCTTCCGGGCGGATACCGGCAAAAAGTTTGGGGACAGCCAGCTGTTTCCCGGCACCCTGGCCAGTATTCTCGCCGATGACGCCATAAAAAGCCCCAATGCGCTGGATATGGTCTGGCACAGCATCGGCAAATACATCTTCCCCTGGGCCGGCAAATCCTTTGAAAAAATCAGCGGCCGCAAACTGAGCATGTTTCTGGACGAAAGCAGCGATCTGGCCAAACGATACCCGGAGCGGGTCAGGGAGCTGAAAACCCATCTGGCCAGCGCCCCCCACTATGCCCTGGTAAAAAAAGCCAGTCACAATTACTGGCCAAAACCCGGCGCCTATGCGGCGCATCTGGCAAGCGGCCCGTGGGATAAGGGGATGAGCAAAGAGGACCAGGCCTTCTGGGAAAAAGAGGCCAATGAGCATTGGGTTGACGGCAACAACATCCAGGACAAACGCATTGTGGCGTCCGATCCCCTGATGCGCGTCATCGACATGAATTACCGGGTGCCGGACCCCTCCCTGCAGGCCTTGTCCGCCGCCGGCACCTCGCCCTTTGCCAGGCAGGGCTACATCTTTCTCGGGGTTGACGGCCGGGAATCGATCCTGCCACAGAACAACGATGGCGGCCGCAAAAAAAAGGTCTTCCAGTTCCACTACCGCTATCCGATGATCGGCGGCCCCACCCCCATCGGTTTCTGCCTGGACGAACTGGTGGAGATCGCCGACGGCCTCTTCCTGGGTCAGCTCATCTATGCCACGGCGCTTGCGGTGCCGTATCACTCCTCGGTTGATCCGGCGGAGTATAAGTACCAGCTCTTCGGCTATTTTCTCCTGCTTGATGATGCCTGGGAGCGGCACCGCCGGGCCATCAGGCTTGATGTCTGGCAGGATTAAGCGAGAATGATTATTTTTTAAATATTAAATGCCTGCACAAAAGAGCGGCTGATCTTTTCGACACAACCAAAACCTGATGATCTGGTAAAAAGTCTGTTTTCACCACAGAGCACACAGAGATCACAGAGATCACAGAGAAAATATTTTTTTTCAACAAGTATTTCTGTGGGCTTGTGCTCTCTGTGGTTAATTTTCAGTTTTTACGAATTCATCAAAACCTGGCGGGAGGGATACCATGATAACACTGGATGACATCAGCCTGAAAGACTTCACCCTGGACAATCTGCCCCGGCTTAAGGAACTGCGCCGCCTCTCTTTTGCCAGCAAGCCCGAGATCTGTATCGAGCGGGCCCGCTATATCACCCGCTACCTGCGCGACCAGGACGCCCCCGGCGACGCGCCTGAGGTGCGGCAGGCCAAAAAGGTCAATTATTTCCTGCAGCATAAGCGGCCGGTCTTTCATGACCGCAATCTGCTGGCCGGCAGCACCACCAGCAAAGCTCTCGGCGCCCCGCTTTTCCCGGAGTTTTTTGCCCTTACCCTGTGGCCGGAGCTTGATACGGTCAGCACCCGGGCCAAAAATCCCCAGAAGTTGACCGCCGACGAGGCCAGGGAGCTGAACCTGGAGATCTTTCCCTTCTGGATGGATAACAACGTCCTGGAATTGACCCGCAAGCGGATCGGCAATGCCGAGAGCCTGCGGCTCTTTGAAAGCCTGGTGTTCTTCATCGCCGCCAAGGCCGGCTGCATCTCCCACGCCGTGCCCACCTATGCCCCCATGCTGGAGCATGGGCTGTCCGGGCTGATTGGCAGGGCTGCGGAGTTGGCCCAAGCCGGTGACGAGGGAGGCGGACAGGCCGATTTTTACCGGGCCGTGCAGATCTCCCTGCAGGGCATCATGCAATACGCCGAACATCTGGCCGAAGAGGCGGAAAGGCGGGCCAGTGTGGCGGATGATCCGGAAATTAGACAGGAATTGCTTGACATGGCCAAGGTCTGCCGGCGGGTGCCGGCCGGGCCTGCCGCCACCTTCCGGGAGGCGGTGAATGCCATCTGGATCTGCCAGGTGGGGATACATGCCGAAAATATCAACATGGCCATGAGCCCCGGCCGGCTGGACCAGCTCCTCTACCCCTATTATAAGCGGGACGTCGAGGAAGGCCGGCTGGATATCGGCGGCGCCATTGAACTGATCGGCTGCCTGTGGCTGAAAATCGCCGACAATGTCACCATGGTGCCCGAGGCCTCGGAGGAGATGTTCGGCGGCGCCGGCACGGTGCCGGCCATCACCCTGGGCGGGGTGAACGCGGACGGCGGGGATGCGGTGAACGACCTGACCTATATCATGCTGCGGGTCACCGAGCTGCTCGCCATCCGCGACCCCAATGTCAATGCCCGCTATGACTACGAAAAAAACAGCGAGGAGTACTGCCGCCGGGTGTCTGAGGTTATCATCAACACCAAGGCGGTGCCGGCCTTTTTCAACGACCGGGCCAACATCACCGCACTGCAAGGCCAGGGCGAAAGCATTGAGCATGCCCGGGACTATGCGGTCATCGGCTGCGTGGAACTGGCCAGCAGCGGCCGGGACTACCCGGCCTCCAGCTCCATCATGCTCAACCTGGCCGCGCCCCTGGAGATGGCGCTGTTCCAGGGCAAAAGGCCGATCACCGGCGAGGAGCAGATCGGCCCCAAGACCCCGGACCCGGCAACACTCGCGAGCTTCGAGCAATTCTGGGAGGTGTTCAAGACCCAGCTCGACTGGCTCGTCGAAAAGGCCATCGAGCTCAATGAGCACATGGGCCGGGTGCACCAGCAGATGATGCCCTCGCCGCTCTTGTCCGCCTTTTTTGAAGGCCCCATGGACAAGGGCAGGGACCTGATCCAGGGCGGCTCGCTTTACAATTCCTCCGGGGCCACCCATATCGCCTTTGCCGATGTGGTTGATTCCTTAAACGCCATCGAACAAACGGTTTTCGTTGATAAAAAATATAGCTTTGCCGAGCTGCTGCAGATGGTGAAAAACGATTTTGCCGGCCCGGCAGGGGAGAAGATGCGGCTTTATCTGCAAAACAGAACCCCCAAGTACGGTACCGAAAACCCCATCGCCCGCAAAAACGCCCGCAATATCGTCCGCCACCTTTTTGACCTCTATCAGTCCCACACCAATTACCGCGGCGGCCCGTATCGCCCCGCCTACTGGACCATGACCAACCATGCGGGACTGGGCGGCATCACCGGCGCCCTGCCCCATGGCCGCAAGTCCGGCGAACTCTTTGCCAGCGGCATCACCCCGGTATCGGGCGCGGCCCCGGAGTTGACCGCCTGCCTCAATGCCGTGGCCGAGCTGGGCGGAGAATGCGTACCGGGCTGCTGGGCGCTCAACATCAAATACAGCCCGGAAGGCGACACAGGGCAGATGAGCGAGCGTTTCGCCCAGACCATCGAGGCCTATTTCCGGGCCGGCGGCCAGCAAGTGCAGTTCAACATCATGACCTACGAAATGCTGCAGGACGCCAAAAAGCACCCGGAAAAATATCCGGAGCTGATGGTGCGGGTATCCGGCTACTCCGCCTATTTCAAGGACCTCAACGAACGGATGAAGGACGAATTGATCACCCGCACCATGTATGACCTGGCCAATGGCCGGGCCGTGCCGTATCCCGGCGAAAAAGGGGGGAAATAACCATGCCGAACCTGATCACGCAGCAGGCCCAGAAGAAACTGTGGGAGCAATGGCAAAAGAGTTTCAGCTCCGAGGTGGCTGAAGAATTCCTGCAGACCCTGCTGACCCTGATGCAGTTTGCCTTTGTGGTGAATCCCGAATACCGGCAAAATATCAAATATTTCGAAGGCCGTTACCAGTTCTGCAGCAAGGACGGGCAGGTGGCCATTGCCGCGATCTTCCATGACGGCAGAATGGAGGTGATGGAAAAAAAGATCAACCAAGCCAATATCGCCATCACCTTCCGCGACGGCAAGACCCTGCTCAATTTCATCCTCGCGCCCCGGCAGGATATCCTGGGCTCCATGCTGCGCCATGACGTGGTGACCGAGGGCAATCTCAATTATCTGTACAAATTCGGTTTCATGGCCAAACAGCTGCAACTGATGATGCCCCAGCTGTCCCAGTGAAAGAGGCCCTGATCGGCGATATCGGCCGTTACCGCGCACATGACGGCCCCGGCATCAGGACCACTGTTTTTTTCAAGGGCTGCCCGCTGCGCTGCCCCTGGTGCCATAACCCGGAGTTCATTGCCTCCGCACCTGAAATCGCCTTTTATCCGGATCGCTGTATCGGCTGCGGCGATTGCCGGGACATCTGCCCGGAGGCGGCGCTGACCGTTGACAAAAGAGTCCATATCGACCGCAGCCGCTGTAATGCCTGCGGTCTTTGCGTTGTCAGTTGCCCAACAAAGGCTCTTGAACTTGTAGGCAAAAAATATGATGTCGACGAACTCACCGACATCCTGCTGCGGGACAGATTGTTTTATGCAGCCTCAGGGGGCGGGGTCACTCTATCCGGCGGCGAACCCGCGGCCCAGCTTGCCTTCTGCGGCGAGCTGCTGGCCAGACTGCAGGCGGAAGGGATCCATACGGCCATGGAAACAAACGGTTTTTTTGACTGGAACGACTTTTGCGCAGCCTGCCTGCCGTTTGCCGATCTCATCCTCTTTGATGTCAAGATTGCCGACGCGGCACGCCACCGGGCAATCACCGGCGCGGATAACGGAGTGATCCTGGCCAACCTGCAAAGGCTGCTCGCCGCAAGACCCGATGACGTGATCCCCCGCATCCCGCTGATCCCGGGTTACACGGCAGACACGGAAAATATCAGCCGCCTGGCGGCCCTGTTTCAGAAATTAAAGGTGCGCCGCTGCTCGCTGCTTGCCTACCATCCCTTCGGGCTGGCCAAGGCGGAAAAAATCGGCGGCAGGCCGGAGGGCTCGCTGCCGCAAAAACCCATGGAGCGCGAGACGCTGCATGCCTGGCAGCGTTTTTTCCGTGGTATCGACCTGGTTGAACCGTAACGCCATACCAAAAGAGAGAGAAAATGAAGAGCAGAAAAATTGATGGCTTCGTAATAATCACGGCACCGTATTTCGTGACGGTAAATTAAGCATTTATCATGCACTGTACGGCTGTCGAAAAGATTTTTCACGAGACAGTCAAAAAAATGAGCAAGGAGAGAAAAGATGCAGATTGATTTCCATCACGCCACCACCTATGTCGCCGCCCGTCTGGCCGGCTTTCCCCAGGACAAGGCAGCAATCGTCGCCCATGCCGCCCAGTATGTGGACGACGCCACCATCCCCGGTACGGTCCATTTTGACAATGAGGCCCTCTATTCCCGCATCAGTTCCGCCCATAACATGCTGGATCCGCGCAATGCCGATGAACTGGCCAACCACCTGGTCTGGATTCCCTTTCATTTTCTGCCCGGCAACGGCGGCTTGGGCGAAGGCCAGAATCCCATCGGCAGCTTCATCAACAAGCTTATCTGCAAGCCGGACAGCCCCATCGCCCGGCAAATGGTGCGGCAAGCCATTGTCGAACAGGATCGCCCCTACGGGCTGCATCGCCTGGGGGTGGCCATGCATGTCTATGCCGACACCTGGGCCCATCAGGGTTTTGCCGGCGTCCTGCACGAAATCAATGAGGTGGAGGATGCCAAGGCGACAAGCAGCTCAGGGGTCTTTGCAGAAGGGCTTGCCTCCCTCCTGGCCAGAATTCTCGATGACGCCGTCCCCCCCTTGGGCCATGGCCGGGCCACCGTCTTCCCTGATATGCCCTTCTTGTCCTGGAAGTATAAAAACGGCCGCGGGGAAACAATAGAACGTAACAATACCGACCAGTTCTGCCAGGCGGCGGATCAGCTGTGCCGGGCCATGAAACGCTATATCGCCAGGGATCCCCATGCCGAGGTGAGCGGCATCGGCGAGCAGGACATGAACAAAATCCAGGATCTTTTCACAAACCTCAAGGAAGAAAACGGGGACAAGCGGCATGGGGCCTGGCTTAAGGCCATCGAACACGATCCGTTCAGTTTCGGGGCGGAAAAGATCTCCTATTCCGCCAAGGGACCTGGCTCCTGGAAAGAGCAGGCCCTGGGCACCGATGAAGATAAACGGCGATACACATGGAACCAGGCCTTTCTCAAGAGCAACTGGAAATACTTCCATGATGCGGCCCAGGCCCTTCGCTTTCATGTGATTTATGATCTGCTGCCGAAATTCGGCATCTGCGCAGCGTAAAAGCCCAAACAGACCGCAAGGGCCTGACAATTGACAAAAAGGAGACATGCTATGCCAGAGGAAAGACGAGGATTACGCGCAGCGCTTGAGGCCCTGCGGGACGCGACCTGCGACCTGACGTCGCTGGAGGTCCAGACCTACACGGGCGATCTCGAAGTGCTCTTTGACAAGGACCAAGAGGTCAATCTCGCAAGTTTCGAGTCGGTGCTGAAAAAGGTCAAGGTATCCGGCACACTGAAGCTTGCCGCCATGACCAAGATAAATCTGGACGGCGACACCTTTCTGCTGACCTCGGAGAACGACCTGCCGCCCCATGTGCAGCGGGCCCATGCTGCCGCGGTGCAGGCCGGCATGGAGACCAGGGAGGCCATGCTGTCGCTTTTTGCCAATGTCATCGGCATCGGCGGTCAATAATCAATTCTGACCCAGGCGGCCGCACCGGGTAAGGGGAGGCGGCCGCCTCGTTTCCCGGAAAAAATGATTATCAACTTGGCACAGGGGCTGGACCATTTCCGACAGACGGTACTCGCACCGCAGGCGGCTCGCCATGGCCCGGACGAGGTGCTCTTCAACAACCTGAGCGCCCTGGCGCGGGATTTTGATCTCGCCAGAACCAGCGGCATCTTCAATCCCCTGCCGGAAGAGGAGCCCCGTGAGTCTGCCGATGCCTCCAGGATCCGCACGATCCGCAGCCGCCTGGCCTGCCTTGGCTATTTAGGCCATGATTCCGGCCTGCCCATTATTGACCTCCTCTTGACCCGTGCCACCAAAAAATTTCAACAGGACGCCGGACTGACCGAAGACGGCTGGGTGGGCCGGCAGACCTGGCAGGCCCTGCAGGAGCTGGTCAGTTTTGAAAGACAAGGCGATATCGACCGCTGGTTTGCCGGCAATGGCCCATGTCCCGCCCTGGAACGGGCCATTGCCCTGCGCCTGCATGTGCTGGGCTTGACCGACACCCCGGCCTTCACCGAGCCGGCCAAACTGACTGCCGGTCTGCTTCACTTGCAGGGCGTCGCCGCCTTCCTGCAGCTGCCTGGAGATCTCCGGCCTGAGGTCTGCCCGGCCACCATTAGCCTGCTCTTTGACCAGGACCTGCTGGTCGAAGGATTGGCCGCCGGGCACCCGCTGCCCAATAATCTTGATCATCCTCTTTTTGCCTTTGCCGCCTGCATGGCCAGGGTGGAGTTGTGGCTGGCCGGTTACGATGTCACGCCGGCGGGCTTCCAGGAAAAAGAATTCTTCCAGCCCGCCCCGCAAATTCTGCTGTTGCGCAATGATACCAGGCTGTGTAGCGCCCTGACCGCTTACTGGCAGGACCATGGTAAAAAAGAGGAAAGCCCCTTGCTGGCCCAGCGTTTTGCCTGCGAGTTCCCGGCATTTTTCCGCATGATTGCCGCCGCCATCCGGGCCGGGAAAGGCCTTGCCCCCCCTGAAAAATCCGCCATGATCTCTCATCTGGTGGCCAAACAGCCTGAACAGCTGGAAATCATCTGGCAGACGGCGCAGGCGCTGGGCGGGCAGATGTGGGACGGACTGGGCAGAACAAGCGGCTGGCTCCACAACCTGCAACGGCAAGCCGGGGGCAAGACGGTGGGGATCGGCAGAAATATCTCAAGGCTGGTTTATCATCAGGCCATGACCGCCTATGATATCGCCCGCCAGGCCCTGCAGGCCTTTCCCGGCCAGCTTGACCGTCTCTGCCAGAGGGAGCTGCCGGGATCAGACCCGCGCCATATCATGATGCAACATGGCAGGGATCTTGATTTCAAGGTGTTTATCAATACCTGCGGTGACCAGGAAAAGATTAACCAATTCATTGCCACGGTTACGCGGACCTCCCGGTCATTTGCCGCCACCTGCCGGATCATCGCGGTTTGCATGGCACCCCTGAGATCACTGATCAGACAGGGCAGAACAACGGGCTGGGCGGGGCTCATTCTCACCCTGCTGCAGGTCTCCGGCCGGATCACGGCCCTGGACAGCCAACTGCCGGCCGGGCCGGATTTCTCCGCTGCGCGCGATCCGGGCCTCCTGCCGCGGCTCTAAAATAGCTGTCCTACTTCAAGGCAATCTCGCGTTTCCCGCGCCCCAACAAGCTTTCATTGACCCCTGGATTTAAGAAAGTGTCCATTAAAACCCTGCCACCTCATTGACTCCTGGCGCCCGCCCGTTGAACATGCTACACTCGGAAAATGGCTATCATAGGAAATTTGTTACGAATATTCTCATGTCCCCCGGCAGCTTCCAACCAGTAAAAGGCCACAAACGGTGAGCGGTCAAGATTTTGTTGAAAACTGCCTGTTGCTGGATCTGGAAACCAATGAAAGGGATGAAATCTTTCATATCGGCGCGGTTTACCGTGAACGCACCCTGGAAAGGAAAGGCCGCTTCAGCCTGAGTGCGGCGCTAAGCGAGCTGGATGAACTGGCGGATTCAGCCGGTTACCTGCTGGGGCATAACCTGCTTGGCCATGATCTGCCATGCCTGGCAGCCCTTGCGCCCCATCTGCGCCTCCTGCAAAAGCCGGTTGTTGATACGCTGTATCTCTCACCCCTGGCATTTCCGGAGAATCCTTACCACCGGCTGGTGAAAAATTACAAGCTGATCAGGGATTCGCTGAATAATCCGGTTGCCGATGCCCGCCTGGCGGCCTCGGTGTTTAACGACCAATGGCAGAGCTTTGCCGCTCTGCTCAAAACCGAACCGGATGTCCCCGCCTTTTATCGCTTCTGCTTTGCCGGGGGCGGGCACCCTTCACTGCGCAGCGAAGGACTACGGGAAGTCTTTGCCGCCATCGGGGCCGCAGAGATCACGCAAAACGAGGCGTTCGCCATCTTTCAGCGACAAGTTCGGGGCAAAGCTTGCAGTACAGCCGTCACGGCGCACAGTCAGGCATATCCGGCCGATCCGCAAACCCGGCCCGCCCTGGCTTACTGCCTGGCCTGGCTGCGGGTGGCCGGCTACAATTCCGTTCTGCCGCCCTGGGTGCGTCACCGGTTTCACGATGTCGTGCCGATCCTGAAGCAGCTGCGGGAGACCCCCTGCGCCAATCCGTCCTGCGCCTGGTGCCAGACCACCCATAATCCCTGCCGGCAATTGGCAAGGCTCTTCGGCTATCCGGCCTTCCGCGCGACTCCGGCCACCCAAAACGGCAGCAGCCTGCAGGAGGCTATTGTCGGCCGCGGCATGCGCGACAAGCCCCAGCTCGCCATCCTGCCCACCGGCGGCGGAAAATCCCTCTGCTACCAGATTCCGGCCCTGGTGCGCAATTTCCGGCGGGGGGTTTTGACTGTTATCATCTCCCCGCTGCAGGCCCTGATGAAGGATCAGGTTGACGGCCTGGCGGCCAAGACCGGCACCATGTTCGCCGCCGCCATCTACGGCATGCTGACCCCGCCGGAAAGGGGCGAGGTGCTGGAGCGGGTCCGGCTGGGAGATATTGCCATCCTTTATATCTCCCCGGAGCAGCTGCGCAACAAATCAGTGACCGATAGCATCAGCCAGCGGGAAATCGGCTGCTGGGTCTTTGATGAGGCCCACTGCCTGTCGAAGTGGGGCCACGATTTCCGTCCCGATTATCTGTACGCCTCCCGCTTCATCCGGGAGTTTGCCGCCAGACAGCAGACTCCCATCCCGCCGGTCGCCTGTTTCACCGCCACGGCCAAACGGGACGTGATCGAGGAGATCACCGACCATTTCCGCCGGGAACTGGGACAGGAACTGGAGGTTTTCGAAGGCGGGGTGGAACGGAGCAATCTTTCCTTCGAGGTCCAGCTGATCAACAGCGCCGAGCGCAACGAGCGCATGCACCAGATCCTGGCCGGGCGTCTCCCGAAGCCGGAGCTCGGCTCGGCCATCATCTATGCCGCCACCAGAAATGAAACGGAAAACATCAGAGATTTTTTATCCAAAAAGGGCTGGCGGGTCGAGGCCTTCCATGCCGGTCTGGAGGCGCCGGTGAAACGCCGCATCCAGGAAGAATTCCTCAGCGGCCAAATCCAGGTCATCTGCGCCACCAACGCCTTCGGCATGGGAATCGACAAGGATAACGTGCGGCTGGTGATTCATGCCAATATCCCCGGATCGCTGGAAAACTACCTGCAGGAGGCGGGCCGGGCCGGGCGGGACAGCAAAGACGCGGAGTGCGTCCTCCTCTATAACGAAAATGATATCGAAACTCAGTTCAGGCTGGAGGGACTGTCTGAGTTGACCCGGCATGACATCAGCCAGATTCTCCGGGGCCTGCGCCGCGCCAAACGAAATAAAGACAACCAGGTGGTCATCACCAGCGGCGAGCTGCTGCGGGATGAGGAGGTGCAAACCCGTTTCGACAGCGATGACCGGATGGCCGACACCAAGGTGAAAACGGCGGTTTCCTGGCTGGAACGGGCCGGATTTATTGAGCGCAACCAGAACAACACCAGGGTCTTCCAGGGTCTGCCCCTGGTCCGCAACCTGGAAGAGGCCGAGCGGAAAATCGCCCTCTTGGGTATTTCCGCAGGGCGGAAAAAGCGGTGGCTGGCCATCCTGCAGGCCTTGTTCAACGCCAAGTTGAATGAGGCAATGAGCGCCGATGAACTGGCCGAACTTCCCGAGTTCAGGGAGAGGGAGAAGGTTACCGGGCCTCTTGCCATCTCCGGGGATACCCAGCTGGTATTACGGGATCTCCATGCCATGACCGAAGCAGGGCTGCTCAAACAGGGGATGCTGCTGAACGCCTTTGTGCGCTACAAAGTCGGCGATCATTCCCTCCTGCGCTTTGACAAGGTCTGCAGACTGGAGATGGCCATGCTCCAGCTCATGCAGGAAACCGAGCCCGAGGCGGAGGGCTGGCTCGATCTGTCCCTGCGCCGGCTGAATCAGCGCCTGGCGGATGAAGGCCAGGAAAGCCTCCCCGAACTGCTGCGCAACCTCCTGAAAAGCCTGGCCCTGGACGGTAAAGGCCTGGCTGGCAACCGCGGCAGCATTGAATTCCGCTATTTCGGCCAGGACCACTACCGGCTCAAATTGAACCGCGACTGGCCCGCCCTGCTGGCCACGGCCGAGAAGAGACGACTGGTGGCCAGGGTGATCCTGGACGCCATCTTTGCCAAAATTCCGGCCAACACTCCGGCCAGCGGCGAACTGCTGGTCAACTTTTCCATGGATGACCTGGCCCTGGCGCTCCGCGGCCATCTCTTCCTGGCCGGCCAGCTCAAGGACAGCCTGGCGGCCATTGACCGCGCCCTGATGTTTCTGCACGAACAGCAGGTTATCATTCTCCAGCAGGGGCTGGCGGTTTTCCGCCAGGCCATGACCATCCGCATCATTCCTGAAGCAAGCAAGCGCCGCTATCTCAAGGATGATTTCAGCCCCCTGGAGCAGCACTATAAAGAGCGGGTTTTCCAGGTCCATGTGATGAACGAGTATGCCCGGCTGGGTCTTGAAAAAATCCGCCAGGCCCTGGATCTGGTCCTGGCCTACTTTTCCACCGATCGCAGCAACTTTATCCAGCGCTTTTTCCCCGGCCGCAAAAACGTGATTGACCGGGCCACCAGTCAGAACTCTTTTCACCGGATCGTGGATAACCTGGCCAATCCGGTGCAGATAGCCATCGTCACCGCGGCTCCCCAGGAAAACATGCTGGTGCTGGCCGGTCCGGGCTCCGGCAAGACCCGGGTGGTGGCCCACCGCTGCGCCTTTCTGTTGCGGGTGAAGCGCGCCCCGCCCCGCAGCATCCTCATCCTCTGCTTCAACCGTAACGCGGCTAACACCTTGCGACGGCGGCTCTTCGAGCTGGTCGGCCCTGATGCCAGAGGAGTCACCGTGCTCACCTATCACGGTCTGGCCATGCGGCTGACCGGCTCTTCCTTTGCCGAGCGGGCCGAAGGCCGGAGGATGCAGAACGATGATTTCAAAACCGTGATTCCCGAGGCGGTCCGGCTGCTGAACGGGCAGGTTGAATTGACCTGCCTGGAAAGCGATGAACTGCGGGAGCGGCTCCTGGCGGGGTATCGTTATATTCTGGTGGATGAGTACCAGGACATCGATAGCGATCAATACCAGCTGATTTCAGCGATTGCCGGACGCACCTTAAGCGATCCGGACAGCAGGCTGGCGCTGCTGGTGGTGGGGGATGACGACCAGAACATTTACACCTTTCGCGGCGCCAATGTGGAGTTTATCCGGCGCTTCCAGCAGGATTACCAGGCAAAAATCCACTACCTGGTGGAAAACTACCGGTCATCGGCCCATATCATTGCCGCGGCCAACGCCTTGATCATGCATAACCACGACCGGATGAAAACCGACACCGCTATCCGGATCAACCAGGGGAGGGAGCAGCTCCCGCCGGGCGGCTCCTGGGAAGAACTTGATCCGGTTGCAAAGGGCCGGGTGCAGATTGTTCGGGTCACAGAGGCGGGTCATCAGGCAGCGGCCCTGGTGGAAGAGCTGCTGCGTTTGCGGCAGCGTAATCCCGCCCTCGACTGGTCGGACTGCGCCGTACTGGCCAGAACCAGGGACGAACTCGCTCCCATTCGCGCTTTATGCGACCAACGGGACATTCCGGTTATCTGGGCGATTGACCGGGACAAAACCCCGCCCCTGCATCGCCTCCGCGAGATCCGGCAATTCATGGCCGAACTGAAATCCCGTCATGACGAACTGCTGTCCGCCACGGATTTGCTGGAAATTGTCGATAATCACCCGGGAAAAAACGTTTTCAATCCATGGCGGGAGCTGCTGAAAAAATTCCTGGACGACTGGCGGGAGGAAAGCGGCAACGCCCAGCAGTCTCCGAGCTACATCACTGAGCACCTTTATGAAAACCTGGCCGAGCAAAAACGGGATCAGACCCTCGGCACCGGCATTTTCCTGAGTACGGTGCATGCCGCCAAGGGGATGGAATTTCCCCATGTCTTTGTGCCGGGCGGATGGGGATACGCAAAAAATCCAAAGGAGGTGGAGGAAGAACGGCGAACCTGCTATGTGGCCATGACCCGCGCCAAAGAGACCCTCTGCCTTTTTGACCGGCAGGATATGCCGAATATCCATACCGGCCTCCTCCAGGGAGATTTTATCTGCAACCGCCAGCCGCTCACGCCCCATGCCCCGGATGACAGGATACTGCGCCACCGCTACGCTTTACTGGGGATGGAGGATCTTTTTCTCGATTATGCCGGCCGCCTGCCTGCGCAAAATCGCATTCACCAACATCTTGCCGCGCTCATGCCGGGCGATTCCCTCCGGGCGGCAGCGAACGGAAATTTTATCGGGTTGCATGATGAGCTGGGGAATCTTGTCGCCCGGCTCTCCAAAGCAGCGGGCGAGACTTGGAAAAACCGGCTGGCCAGCATCGAACGGATCACGGTGCTGGCCCTGGTGCAACGCCTTCGCGAGGATTCAGGGGAGGAGTATCGTCCGCTCTGCCAGGTTGACCAGTGGGAGGTGCCTCTGGCAGAGATCACCTATCGGGCTGATGGTAATGCTTCGGATTCAACTTTCGAAGTGGTAAACATATTGAAGTCGTGAGCTATATAACATTATTCCAGCTCGTCATTTGCAGCGGCTGCCTGCTTGGCAAAGGAGAGATAAACCAGGCCGCAGTGCCGGCATGTGCCATATTTTTCCCCCGCCACAACGGTATTGATCGCGCCGCAGGAACATTTCCACACCAGCGGGACAGTCTCGGGCTCCAGCAGGCTGCTGCTGTGCCTGATCCTCCAGCGGCAGTAGGCGTCCCAGTCAATTTTCGGTTTTTCTTCGGCTTGTTTGACAATATCACTCAGCAACATGGGCGTTTCCTTGAGAGATCTTTCACTCTCAGCACGAAGGCCCGCTCGTGCAGGGCGGCAACAGAAACCTAACTCTAACATGCCATAATTATTAATAATATTATACACCCATGCCGGTAATTTTTCAAAGCCTTCCGCCCATATTTTTGCCGCCGGGGAAACTGTTGCCGTCAGCGCCAGGACAGGAACTGATCACGATGCTTGTTCAGTTCTGGCCCCTTATGCCGTTTACCGCATTCGCTGCTACGTTAATATTTTTGAACAACGGCTTAAAATCACGGCGGTCATTTCGTAAAATACGCTGCCGTGCCCCCATCACATCACCCCCAATATCCACCCTTCGACCTGGGCAACGGGATACTCGCCGGGCAGCATGGAGGGCATGAGGAATTTGCCGAGGCTGCCATCCGTATCCACCTGCCGGAGCCAGGCGGCGGCGACATAAGCGTCGTGCTGGTCGGGCGTGCGGCCTTCCCGTGGATAGCTCTTGCTCCACAGCGACGGATAGACCTCGACCAGCGCCGATTTGCCCGCAGGGATCTCCCAGCCGTCAAAGGGCCAGAAGTGGACCCGTTCACCAAGCCGATTGCGCAGATAACGCAGCCAGGGCAGTCCGGCATGGGTCGATTTGGCCACCGAGCCGGGCACGTCGAAATGAAAGACCGACTTGGCCCCGGCCCGCTTCTCGGTGATGCGCCGCCAGCGGGCGCTGCCGGATCGGGCCGCGCCATCGCCCCGCAAACCGTCCCGAACGAAATCGACGTAGGTGTGTTCTTTATCCGTCGGCCAATGCTGCTGAAAATCGTCGAGAAAGGCCGGCCAGGACGGCTCCAGCCAATGCACTTCGAAATAGCGCAGGGGAAAGGAAAAACCGTGATCAATGCCGACGATGGCCGGCACGTCCTCGGACAACCGCACAGCCAGCCATTCGGCCAGGCCGCGCCGGGTCCAGTACTTGCGCGGGCTGGGCGGCGGTTCGATTTCAACCGGCAAGGATTCGCGGTCGCCCAGGTAGACCCGAAGCCCTTTCAGGCTGGAATCCGGGGTTTCCGCGCCGGAGTAGTCGATGCCGATATAGCGGTGGAAAGAAGGCTTGCCGCGTTCCGGCATCTCATTACTGCCCCTTTACCTTGGCATTGCGCTTTTCCAGAACACGCTTCTGGCACTTCTTGCAGTACACCTTATTGTCGTAAATATGCTTGTAACTCCAGCAATATTCCGCCACGACATCCGGCACTCCTTCTTTGCATGCCCAACAAAAGTAACGTGTTGAGCGGGTTGGGAGCCTCTTTTTCCGGGTCTCGCCGGCATCCGCCTGCGGGGAAGCAACACCAAACCGCTTTGCGTAATCAATCTGGATTGGCTTATGGAGAGCTGCTATCCTCTGTGCAATATCCATGACTGTCTCGCTGCTGGACAGTTTGGCGACACATGCCAGAGCGCCCAGGGGCTGCATATTGTCTATCTTCTTATCAATAGTGGAATGTAAGGAATCAACCTTTATCACAGCACTGCTGTCAACTGCACTTTTCTTCGGTCTGATGACACGAGAACCGGCAGACATCAAAACATAATTAATAAAATTCGGCTTGATCGGGATGCCAAGCCTTTTAGGCATGATATCATGCATCTTGAGGCATTCCTCCAGAACCTTGATGTGCCTTCTGTTCTGCTCGATGGGGGAGGGGATGCCATGATATTGCTTATTATAGTAAACAAGAAAATCCCCATCCTCCTCGATTTTCATCCCGTATGAAAAATTTTTTGATTCAAGCACATAAAACTCAAAAAAACGGTTAATGAGCAGATGGTCAATTTGCGCCACCTGGCCATTTACCTCAAGACGGAGATCATGCAGAACTGCCCAGTTCTTGGAACTGCCAAAATCAAAATTAATGAGATAAGCAGCATCCTCCTCTCCCTTCACACCTTTACGTAGCGAGGCGAGTTCCTTTTTAACAAGGTCACTTTTCTGCTGGGGGAGATCCTGCGCCAGCACACTCTCAAGTAATGCTATGTCAGACTCCCGTGAGTCTTTTTCTTTAATGATCATATCTTTTCCTGAAATGTCACGTCGACATACTGTAGTTATGATTTTTTTATCAGAAATCAGAATCAACCCGTGACATAAACAGTCACAGGGGTTTCATCAAATATCCAGCCCGGCGCCATGCTTTTTCAGCCACATCTTACGCTCCCTGTAATCGGGCATAACCTTATCCACTTCATTCCAAAAGGCGTCTGAATGATTTCTCCGGCGCAGATGACATAATTCGTGGACCACGATGTAGTCGATAATCTTTGGCGGAGCCATCATGCACTTCCAGTGGAAGGCAAGCGAATCGCCCTTGGAGCAGCTCGCCCAGCGGTAGCCAAGCTCCTTAATTGCTGCCCCTCTCGGACTGACCCCGACCTTCGGGGCAAAATAGGCCACACGCGCACTTATACGTTTATCGCCTTTCGCTGCATAAAACGCCTCAAAGGCCTGCCGTGCCACATCTTCTCCACCCTGCTCAATCAATGCACGCCTCAGGCAGAAACGTCCTTCTTTTAAAAGTAAATCCGTGTCTTGATCCTGTACCAGTGACAGGCGATAAGAGCGGCCCAAATACAGAAAGGATTCCCCATTCACCCATTCCCGCACCACGGCCGTGGCGTTCAAATCGCGCCATTCCGCCAGATTCCGGTAGATCCACATGCGTTTGCTTTCAACCACGGCATCCACCTGTTCCGGGCTGAAGCCCTTGGGCGGGCGCACCGCAATAATGCCGTTCCGTTCAATGACGATATCCGTGGTCTTTCTGTCCGTGCCGGGCAACAACTGGTAATCAATGTCTCGTATGCGTCGTGCGTTCATTCTCTGCTACCCTTTAAGTAACTCATCATGGCGATTTTTCGCCAGCTTCATGATTTCCACCGCTATCCGCTCCCGTTTTTGCTTGAGTTCGCTTATGCCGGTCAGCATTAAAGCGGTTTTAATCTTGCTGCGGGTTTTTTTCTGTTTATCAGCATTGGTCCAGAAATCGATGCTGCAGATACTCTCCTGCAGGGTATCAACAATCGCCTCCATCAAGACCTTCATTCTGGCCCTGGCTTCATTGGGAACCTGGCCATCGGGAAAAACTTCTCCCGCGATATGGGCATAAAAGGTGGTGGCCTCCCTGCTCATGCCGTCTTCCCCGGTTTTGCGCCCCGCCATCGCCTCTGCCCGCAGTTTTTCCAACTCAACGGCCAGCAGATCCCACTGGTCCTGATACCTGTCGATCAGCTGTTCGACCTTCTCGGACAGGCTCCTATAAAAAGCCGGGTCTTCGTCATGATGCACCGTGCAGTGCTTGCGGATGGCATGTTCCATTTCGCTGGCCTTGGCCTCAAGATTGCCGGCCGCGTGCCTGTTCAGGTTCTCGATAAAATCATCGGCCAGCAATTCCACCGGCGGCACCTTGGGGTTGATGCCCAGGCTGATCAGATGGGCGTTAATCAGGTCTTTTACCTTTTGCCCTGCATCGCCCAGGCTCAAGCTGGTATCCTTATAGCGTTCCTTGGCGACCCGCAGAATATAACCGAATCGTTTGGCCGGCACCCGGTAGGGATGCGCCGCCAGGTGCGGCAGGATAATATCCATGCTCATCAAAAATTTTTTCAGGTACACGTCAAAGTCGGCCCGGATCTTCTCATCCTTGAGCAAGGTCACCGCCGCATGCAGCACCGCTGCATCGGCCTCCACATCCGGCAATTTCCCCTGCACGAACTCGGCAACGCTCTTCACCTTGTGCTCGGCAAATAACTGCAGCAAACGCTGGTAGCGCTCTTCCAGGACAGGCACCTCGGAGGTGATGCTTTTGAGACCCGCGGCCAGCTCTTCCTGCTCATCGGTTGCGGCATACAGGGTCAGGGCCTCGGTGAGATGGTTGGCCAGACCGATATAGTCCACCACATAGCCGCGCTTTTTGCCTGGTTTGACGCGGTTGGTCCGGGCAATGGCCTGCAGCAGGGTATGCTCACGAATCTTTTTATCGATATACATGACCTGCTCAATGGGGGCATCAAAGCCGGTGATCAACATATCGCAGACAATCAGAAAGGCGATGCCGGTGTATTCCTTATCCGGGTCATCCATGGCAAAAGGCCGGCAGAAATTATCAACCGCATTCCACTCCCTGGCCTGCCTGCGCGCCGTGGTGAGATAGGCGGCCTCATTGGTGCCGTCACTGGATACCACCACCGCGGCCTTCAAAAAGGCGATTTTTTTTATCAGCCCCAAATCCGGTTGCGGTTCAGCCTTGAGCCTGGTCAGCCGGGCAAGCAGGGCCTGCTGTATGGCTGTTTGATAGCGGATGGCCGCCAGTTTGGAATGGCAGACCACCTGGGCCTTAAAGCCGTTGGGCAATATATGGCTGATATAGTGATCAACCAGGTCCGTGGCAATGGCGTTAATCCGCTGTTCCGCTTCCAGGATATCACAGGTGGCCCCGTATTTCTTCTTGATGGCCAGCAGTTCCTCTTCGCTGCGGTCCTTGAACAGATCCTCAAAGGCTGTTTCAAAGCCGTGTTTATCGTAGAGGGCGGCATCGGCGGTTTTCCCTTCATAGAGAATCTGCAGGGTGGCGCCGTCGTTCACCGCATCCATCAACCGGTAGGTATCGATATACTGGCCGAACCGTTTGCAGGTTTTCTTTTCACCGTGGCGTTCGGTGATCAGCGGGGTCCCGGTAAAGGCGATGCGCACGGCATTGGGAAAGGCCTCAAAGATATTATCGCCAAGATCAGAGCCTTGAGTGCGGTGCGCCTCATCAATCATCAGGAGAATGCGCTCGGAATCATTGACCACGCCAAAGGTCTTGCCGGATGGCATGGCCTGATAGGTGCCCAGGGCCTCGGCAACTTGCAAACTTAAACTCTCTTCCCGCTGCTGGAATTTATGGACCATCACCATATTGATGTCGGAGGTGTCGGAAGAGAGCTGGCGGCGCAGACCGCTGGTGCTGTCGATGATATTGACCCGGCCGCCGATGAGCGTTGCGGTTCTGCTCAGTTGATCTTCCAGATCAACCCGGTCATTGACCAGCACGATTTTATAATCATGCAAGTCTTGCGAGACCCGGATCATCCGCGCCACAAAAACCATGGTCAGCGATTTGCCCGAACCCTGGGTATGCCACACCACGCCGCACTTTTCCGCCTGGGTTTTGCCGGCGCGCAACCGCTGGCAGATCCTGCCCGCCGCCCGGAACTGCTGATACCGGCACACCACCTTGATGCGCGGGCCGCCGTCAATATCCATGAAGACCGACGAGGTCCGCAGGATCTGCAGCAGATTCTCTTTGCCCAGCATGCCGCTGATGAGCTGCTGTTGCTGGTTCATGGCGGCGGCTTTTGATTCATCGCCCGGCCACTGGGTTTTCCAGGGGAAGAAATGCTCTCGCCCTGAGGTGATGGTGCCGAAATCGGCCTCCAGGCCGCAGGTGCGGATCAGCAGCAGGGCCGTATGAAAGAGACGCGGCTCGCCCTCCTTGAGGCCATAATGCCTGGTGGCGGTACGCCTGTTCATGTAGCGCTGCAGCTGTTCAAAGGCCTCAATCATGGGATTGGCGCAGGTGGGGCCGCCTTTTTTACATTCCACCACCGCCAGGGGGATGCCGTTGACAAAGAGGACAATATCCGGGATGATGAACTGCTTGACGCAGCCCGGCGTATCAATGCGGAACTGGTTGATGGCGTGGAATTGATTGTTTTCCGGGGTGGCAAAATCGATGAGCCTGGCCACCGGGTCCTCTTCGCCGGTGATCTCGTTGACATCCACCTGGGCCTTGAAGATGAGCTTCTGAATGGCCTCATTGGCCTCCAGCAGGGTGCGGTTGGGCTGGCGCAGGATTTGATCATACAGGTCGTGCAGCTGCTTGCCGGTGAGCCATTTTTCACCGGCAGCGGTGGTGTTGATGGCAGCCACCGCCTGGGCAAAGACCTCGGGCAGCAGCCACTGGCGGAAGGTCCGGCGCAGGCTCTTGCCTGGGTCCTGCGGAATCTCCTGTCCCTGGTCGATGATGGTCCAGCCCAGGGTTGCCAGCTGCTGCAGAAACGGCTGCTCGACTTCGCTGTATTCAGACATGGGCGGTTTCCGCCTGGTCGATGGTGACCGGCACCTTGCCGGTGAGCAGGTCGTGCATGAGGCCGAGTTTTTGTTTTTTAAACTTATCTTTCACAAGGAGTTCTTGCTCAATTCTCAACACCGCATTTAACAAGCGCTTGGATATTGCTTTTTGCTCTTTCAGCAATGGTTTGGGGAGTACTATTTTTTTCATATTGCTGAGGTTTATTCTTGGTCTTGTGACACCTTGTTCATATCTCCTGACTTGTGCCCTTGCGCTTGGTGTATTTAAATAAAGCATTACGAAATAATGGTCAGCTTCCTCAGCTTTACATCTCAACCTAAAGCAGTCCGCCTTATTTATTGCGGGTGGTAAATCGTGCGGGTACTGACAGGCTCTGCCAACTGGATACCTATCTTCTCCAAGGCCAGCAATCAATATATCCCCCGAGACTACTTTGTTTCTCATAAGGTAATTGGCGTGTCTTTCTGAAACATACGCTTTATCAGTGTCGTTGTAATTTATCGCCTGGATATTTTGTAAACGAACTACTCTAACCCCAGCAGTATCAATAACATAATGTTCTGTTTTTAAATTTGATCCAAAAGGGCCATCTACCAATGACTCCATTAGTGGACTAATAGGTTCATAATCCCACTCCTTCGGAATCCAGCCGATGGGGGTTTCTTGATACAGCTCCGGGGCCTGTTCCCTGGGGGGGCGGAGTTTGCCGTCAGCAGTGAGGCCACGGGTAAACAGGTCGTGCATGAGCCCTGCCTTGATCTGCTGGTATTTGTGGATCAGGGCTTCAGTTTTTTCGATGGCTTGGTCGAGTGTTTCTAAAATCAAAACAATTTTGTTTTGGTAATTTTTCTCTACAGGATATTTCAGCTTGAGCATTCGAGCCAAATCTTTTGGCACATGCGGTACGCCTGTGCCAGTTCTTCGGTTTTGAATCCACTCAAAATTCAACAACAGATAGTAATAAAGTAAGCTGCTGGTAATTTTCCCATTAGAAGAAAGCCTAGAAACCGTCGAGGAGACTACCCCTGACAAGTTATGGCCCACTAAACCGCTTCTTTCGCCATCCCACAACATCAAAACATCATTTTTATTTGCTTGGACTGATAGAAAAATTGACGCATAGCCATCGTGACCGCCAGCTAATGAACCTGCCCCTAAATAACTCTCGTATCCTGAGAGCTGAAAAGGGCTTGTTTCAACCTTTCTGCCCTTCTGAAAGTCAACTAGGGCTCCTAGCTGATCTGTCACCCACTCACTCATACCCCAACTCCACCAGAAACGCCTTCAACTGCTTCGCCGCCGCATCTCGTTCCGCCTCAATGGTCTTGGCCGTCACCGCGTATTTGCTCCACAGATTTTCAATGGCCTTGATGCAGGCTCGCAGGTCGGCCCGCAGATAGGTCTGGTAGGTGTCCAGCAACACCTGGCGCAGCCGTGCGATGATCACGGTGCGGGCCTCGTTGATGGAGATCTTCGCACGCGCGCTTTCCACCAGTTCATCGCGTTTATTTTCAATGGATCTGAGGGTGGCCTTCAGGGTCTTGACCTCATCCTCCAACACCTTGTGCCGGGCCAGGCCCTGCTCAAGGCCCAGGGCAAGCTCCCACGCCAGTTGGCCCTGCTCCATGGCCTGACGCAGGGGATCGGCAAAGCCGGATTGGTGCCGCACCTGGCCGGCCAGATCGAGAATGCGGCTGCCATTGGCAAATTCCGGTTCTGCCAGGGTGAACCCTTCGGCGCAGTAATAGCCTTTCCTTGCCCCGCCTGGCAGCAAGCCGGCCACCTTGATTTCGGTAAAGATGTTCGTTGCCAGCCCCTTGATTTCTTTCAGGTGCGCCTTCCATTCAGCGTTTACAATTTTCAGTTCGTCCTTTTTGCCCTTCACCTCGTCACCGGCCATGACCCCGGTGTCCTCGGTGTCTTCAAAATCCTCTTCATCGGCTGCACCAAACAGGGCCTGCAGCTCGGCCAAGCGGGCCTGGGCCTGCTCCATCTCGGCCAGCACTTCCGGGAACTGGCTGTGCAGGATATCCTCATCAGGGATCAGTTCCGGCCCCCAGCCGCTGGCGGCAATGGATTTGAAATCCGCCTTGAGCAGATTCACATAGTTGGCAAAGGCGCCCCGTACCTGATACAGGGTCAACAGGGTCTGTCCGGCCAGCTGCCCGGCAATGCTCCCCAACAGACTGCGGCGCATGAGATAGACATTGCCCGAGTTTTCATGCTGGTTTTCAGGATCAGGGGCCAGGGCTGCAACAATAGGCAGGGTATCATGCCACCACGCCTCCACCTGCTGCATAAAGGTCTGGTGGCGTTCGATTACTCCTGGGTGGCTGGTGACAAACCCGGCAATAGAGCGTTTGTCACTGATGTTTTCGGCAAAATCCAGATAGCCGTCATCCCTGCCATCCGCCGCTCCTGTGCGTCCCCGCATTTCAAAGCAATCCTCCCGCAGGCCCGCATAGTTGCTCCAGAAATGTTCCAGGGAATCGACCTCAACAATGGGCACCCCGCCATGCAGATGGGCCCGCACATCATGGGGCTCGGGCGGGGGCGCATTATCGACATAGCGGCGGATATTGCAGTTGTAGTCTTCCGCGGCTATCTCCGCCACCGGCACCCGGCGGGCATAGGCGGGAATATCCGCCCCCTGGCGGTAGGCATGGACGATCTTATCGATGTCTTCCGGCCGCAGATGATTCTGGGCCTTGCCTTCGCGGTATTCCCGGTCCGCATTGATAAACAGCACATGGTCGCGCTTGGCGGCACCCTGTTTATTCATGACCAGAAGACAGGCGGGAATGCCGGTGCCGTAAAAAAGGTTGCCGGGCAGGCCGATAATGGCCTCCAGATAGCCTCTTTCAATGAAATATTTACGCGCTGCCCGCTCTTCACCCCCACGGAATAAAACGCCGTGGGGCATGACCGTGGCCATGCGGCCGTCATTTTTAAGAACCGCCAGCATGTGCTGCACGAACATGAGGTCGGCCTTTTTGCCTTTTTCCGGCATCATCACCGGGAAGCGGCCGGGAAACTTGAGATTGGTTTTGCTGTAGTTCTGGCTGAAGGGAGGGTTGGCCAGCACCCGGTCAAAACGCTTGAGTTCGTTGTGCTCGTCCAGGTGCTGCGGTTCCTTGATGGTGTCTTCCTGGCGGATATCGGCATGGGATATGCCGTGCAACAGCATGTTCATTTTGCAGATCGACCAGGTGGTGCCGATTTTCTCCTGGCCGCTCAGTGACAATTCATTGGGGCTGCCGCCGCACTCGCGCAGATAATCGCGGGTCTGGATCAGCATGCCGCCGGACCCTGCGGTGGGGTCATAAACGCTCATGCCTTCCTTGGGATCGCAGATTTCCACACAGATACGCACCACCTCGGCCGGGGTGTAGAACTCACCGGCCTTTTTGCCGGCGGAATCGGCAAAAAATTTGATCAGCCACTCGTAGGCCGCGCCAAGCAGATCAGGGAATTCAAAGTCCTCGTCTTTCAGCGGGATTTTTTCAAAGTTCTGGACAAAATCGGCCAGGGTATCGTCATCCAGGGTGCGCTGGCCGATCTTGCGGTTGAAGTTGATCCCCTTGAGCACATCCTGCAGGGCATCGACGTTTGCGTCTTCAATGGCTTCCAGGGCTTTGTTCAAGGTGGAGCCGACGTTTTCCTTCACATGTTTCAAGGCAGGGTGATGAACGATTTTCGGCGCGCCATCTTTGCTTACCTCCTCGTCCCAGCCTTCATTCCAGCGCGCCCGCTCCGGCACAAAAAAATACTTGCCGGAATAGTTGTCCGGATCATTCAACTCGATGGCAATATCGTCGGCGCTCATCCCCTTGGCGGTCAGTTCGTTTTTCAACTGAGCCCGGCGCTGATCGAACAGATCGCTGGCCCGCTTTAAAAACAGCATGCCGAAGATGTATTCCTTGTACTCGCTGGCATCCATGCTGCCGCGCAGGTCATCGCAGGCGGTGAGCAGCAGGTTTTCCAGGCGGGAGAGGGTGAGTTTGGGGCTGCTCTTTTTCAGGTTGTTATGCGAGGCTGAATTATTCATGTCTGCGGGTGAGGTATCCTTTTCAGCGGCTGGCAAAAAGATTTATGTAGTCGCTATAGCGAAATTGCCGGTTGCGAGACTGTCCGGTTGCTTCAATCAGGATTTTTTCCTCCACAAAACGGTTCATGAGATTGTTTGCCGCGGTAAAGGAAACCCCGGTCATGGCAGCGATATTATTTACCGTAATGATCGGGTGCGAATAGAGGGATTCCAGAACTGTCAGGGCATTGCCAGTGGCGCGGCCAAAGGAGGCGGCAATCCGCCGCCGGTGATGTTCCCTGAGTGCCACGATCTGCCGGGCTGTCTCCGTTGCCTCCAGCGATACCTCTGAGACTGCGGTCAGAAAAAACTTGAGCCAGGTTTCCCAGTCACCGTTGTCGCGGATATTCTGCAGCAAATCATAGTATCGCTGGCGATGTTGTTTGAAATAATGGGAGAGATACAGCACCGGCTTGAGAAGGATTTTGCTTTGAAAAAGCAAAAAGGAAATAAGCAGCCTTCCTATGCGGCCATTTCCGTCTAAAAAAGGATGGATAGTCTCAAACTGGGCATGGATGAGGCCAATTTTAACCAGGGCCGGCATGGCGCCCTCAGCATGCACAAATTTCTCCAGATCGGATAATGCCTGGGCCAGTTCAAAGGGAGGAGGGGGGACAAATGTTGCCTCAGTCAGCGTGCAGCCGCTCGGGCCAATCCAGTTTTGACTGCGCCGCACCTCTCCCGGTTCCCGCTCGGCCCCTCTCACTCCCTCCAGAAGACGGGCGTGGATTTCCTTGATTAACCTGATGGAAAAGGGAAGCTCGGTAAGGCGGTTGATGCCATACTTCATGGCATTGACATAATTGAGGACTTCGTCGACATCAAGGGGACGATGGGCGCTCATGATATTGGCTTCTGCTTCGAGAAGGTCATTCAAGGAGCTTTGGGTGCCCTCGATCTGACTGGAGAGAACCGCCTCCTTCCGGACATACATAAAGACGAAAAGATCGGCGTCCGGCAAAGTTTGTATTGACCCATCAAGGCGCCCCAATGCCCGATCTGCCCGGGAAATAAGCGCCAGCATATCATCATCGAAATACAGTGGCGGCTCAGGCGGCAAAGATGCAGGAATAAAGGCGGAATAACCAGTAGCTTGTTTGATATATCGCCCAGCACGGTGAGGATGCAACATTGCCTGTACCCTTATAATCAACTTTACCTGCAATAAGAATATCTGTTGAGATTTTATTAAATGCTGCCTTCAATATAAACGAAGGGAACGTTCTTGTAAACGGTTGGGTTATGTTAGCCGGCGGAGCCGCCTCGGTCCGGCAGAGATCCGGAAGCGGCGAAGGAAGCAGCAGTCATTGTGGAGGCGTCTGTTTCGTGCAATGCAACTCCAGAACCAGAAGAAAAAGTTGCAACTACTTTGCAAAAAAAAAGCCGGGTTCAGAAAGAATGGATCTTAATGAAACCGGCCAGTTATGTGGTGGAGGCGGGGTCAATCGAAGAGCGCAGACATGCAACCTATATCATTTCGTTTTTTAATTGATTCATCATTCTCTACCCGTAATTCTACCCGTATAAGTAAGTCGCTTGGCGTTTTGGCATTTCACCTGCAAGATGGACAAATATCTATCTCTTTTGCAGTTGAAAGTCCAGGCTAATCTCAACCATAGATGTCCTTCAACTCAGGTTAGCTCATACCCCCTTCGTCGTCTTTTTCTCTATCCAGCAGGCAGGACTCTCTGGCCCTTTTGATATGACGAGATACATTGGATTTATCGATCCCAAGCGCTTCGGCAATATCGTTCTGCTTCACACCATCGTTAAACAGGGTCACTACTTTATCAAAGGTGGTCTGTTCAATAGAACGCGTACTCCAGGACATTTCTTGACCGTTACCCAAGTGTAGAGCAGCCTCAAAAGGTTTTACCTCATCGCCGTACAAACCACGATTCTTCTCGAAATGGACTTCAAACACGGCCCCATGCTCCTGCTTATATTGGGTTGGATGTCGCAGAGCAATAACCGTATCCAGAACATCTTCACGCCGAGATGTCCCCCGCTGAGCCCCGCCTTTACCCGCATGATGCACAAACAGGACACTTCGGCCAGAGGCCCTTTGCCGCAGTGCCCATCCTTGCACTGGTGCCCACCCATCCGCCTCATTCTCCTTTGCGCATGAAAGGGTTGAGATATTGTCCACCACAATCAGTTTGATTTCATCTGTCAAAATACTTTCAATGGCTTTCTGGCCATCCTCCTGATCAATCCGTGGCATTCCTTCTGGTTGAAAGTCAGGATTGACCAGGATAAGCGGGGCTGTTGGAAACAAAACACTTCCCTTGGCAATAGCTGCCAGCCTTTCCTGCATGGCTGGAGCTGGCATTTCTCCATCAAGATAGAGAACACCAGCCGCTACCGGAGCCTGCCAGCCCAGATAGCTCCCCCCAGAGGCAACGGCAAATGCAATATTCAATGCAAAAAAAGTCTTTCCGATTCCTCTTTTTGCATACACCATTGCCAAACCCTGAGATGGCAGCCAAGGGACCAACAAATTTGTTCTTGGCGGAAAGTCTTTTTCCAGAAACACCTTGATATCAAAGCCAACCGGCCTCTGTTGACCGTGCTTCTTCTGTCCATTGTCTTCAGATCTCGACTCAGCATATCGTCTAAATGAGTATATGCGCTCACCATGGGCAAAACTTTTGATGATCGGATTTTTGCCATTGTTCCAGTAAAAAATGGCTTTTCCCTTATTATTGCCATCATACTCCGGTTCAAGGGGGTCAGCCAGACACCTATAGTTAAATGTGGCTCCTTTGTTCAGCATGTCCTGGACGGACACAGGCCCGCTGGCGTGCTGAAAAAAGAGAAAATCATCATCGGCAAGCTGAAGCATCTGCCGGGTTCTTATTATTTTCTCGGCTTCAGCATGAGAACATGATTGTGACACCACCAGTTTTTCCGATTCCGTCGTAATATACTGAGCAGAAATGTTCTCCTGTGCAGACCGTGCCAGTGTCTTCAAGTCGTTGACTATATTTTCGTACTGCTGTGATTCATTAACAGACAAGGAAGGCAAGAGATGAGTATCCAGCACCACGCCCTCATTGATACGTGGCATCGGTAATCGCTGAACAAGGCCATCTTCGCACAGGGCTCCGGCCTCAAACACAAGCCGTTCCGGACTGCCAACCAGCAAATCAATAAGGGTGCGCACCAGCATTTGTCCAGAACGAGAAAATTCGATCCGGCCATAACCAAACAGAATGAGCCGACTCCCCATAACCTCTATAAATCTTGGAATATCACTTCCATCCTTCACAGGAAAATAGATGTGAAATCCCGAACCTTCCCCCTTGAGCAGGTTGCCACTTTGATCATAAATGCAGGCAGAAGTCGACGGCCTCATCAACCAGGAGACATGTCGAATCGGGGGGAAGAAATCAGCGACAATCTCCATCAATATTTCCGGCAGGTAGTCCTTGCCTGCTTTTGCATCGGCAAAAACAGCGTTATCGCGGGATTGATCATGATCAAAAAGCATAAATGCCGGTTCATTGGGCCTAAACCGAATGTGTCTTTTCGTGCGGGGAATGGCATCCTCGGTCTCCTTGTCCCTGGTGGTAATGGTTTTAACAGAATCTGAATCCGTCACTCCCAGAGAGACCGCCTGGTTGAGGCCCAGCGATTGCAACAGAAAAGCAAGTTCGCTCATGGAGCCGATACTGCATTGTTCAACTTTTCCTCTGTTCATCCGACACCCAGAACCATCTTTACACAGAGCGCCATCGACCAGTCTTATGACTTTGGTCAGCGGCCCACTCTCTTTGGTATATCGTGAGATTTTGACAACCTGTGGAAACGGATTCTGTAGTGACGGATGTTCTTGAAAATCTTGATGATCAATATGTTTTGTGGTAGCTTTCTCGAAGATTAAGTTGGGCGGTATGGCCGTTACCTCTGGCTGGGGGGCGGCCATATTTGTTTCATCCATCTTTATCTGGCCTCCATCCGCAACCGAATCCAGTCCAGTACCTCATTTTCCGCCCACCCGTAAGACTGACTGCCCAAACGAATTCTTTTGGGAAATCTCCCGTCTTTTTCCATCCTCCTGAGAGAGGCATCACTCAAGGGAACCATGGAAAGAACTTCCGCCCTTCTCAAAATTCGCAGCCGTGGCGGGCTACTGCTCGAAGAGATATTGTTCTCAGCCATTGTTCACCTCCTTGGGAATGCGTGACGAAATCCAGCCATCAATCCCCTGCTCCTCCCAACCTATTGATCGTATGCCTAATCTCAATGGAGCTGGGAAGCTGCCTGATTTAATAGCTCCGTAAATCCAGGCCCTGCTCATTCCCGTTTTCTCACAAACCTGGCGAATACGGAGGATTTTCCTGGGTGCTGCTGATTGCGCATGGTGCATGATGCTTCTCCTTTTTTTGTTTTTTGTTTGCGGCATCGAACCTCTCTGATCTTCATTAGACTACATTGCACAACCAGAAAAAACAACAAGAAAAATTATGTAACCTTTTGATATTTATATGTTTTATTTTTAAAACAGGTTGTGATCCATTTTTTATACTGCGTGCTGACATACTCCATCACTCAGGTAGAATATGCTGTATTTCTGGCACAGATTTGTCGCATGTTCCATTATTGCCACAGGTTATTGGTGAATTTTTGAAATAGAGTGAGTGCATTTGACATTTGAATCCCGAGGGGAGTATTGTGATCTCGCAAGATATCAGGTGTACATGGCACAGCTCATGAAGTCCTTCACCGGACTAACCTGCGCCCCATGGATGCCTGCCGAGCATTGAAGAGATTACAATGATAAATAATTAACCAAAAAGGACAAAACGGAGGAAGAAGATGGCAACTACTGGAATTGGCAAAAGAATCGCAGAAATTATTGGCAATAACAAGAAAAAAGAATTTTCCGACGCTATTGGGGTAGATAGAGGTACCCTCTATCGGTGGATAAAAGAAGAGAGTTTACCAGACCTACGACAGATGCAAGATATATGTAAAGCTCACAATGTGGATCTCGCATGGCTTGCAACCGGGGAAGGTTCAAAAGACAATACTGATCAATTTGGTAGTCTGGCAACCATAACACCTGCGGGACATAGAGAGGATAGACGAGAACAAATAGAGCCTCTCAAAATTGCACCTCAAGAAATATCAGGGATACCAGCCAGGACAGAGTATGCCTTGCTTTGTAGCGTTATAGCCCTTTTCTTTATGTTTATGCTGAAAAACTCAAATGTTGAATTTTTCAAAAATTGTTCTGTTGTTGGGCTTCTTTTGTGCTGTGCTATCGGCTACTTCTATATAGCCGTGCCTTATATTGAAAAATGGTTTTATCGTGCTCCTAAAAATCTTGGTGTGTAAAATTTCACCCATCAAAAAGATAGCACCATGGCCCTGAAGAAATCCGAACTCTATTCATCCATCTGGAAATCCTGCGACGAACTGCGCGGCGGCATGGATGCCAGCCAGTACAAGGATTACGTTCTCATCCTGCTGTGCCACACCGATGAAAACTTCTAAATTTCGCAGGCTGGAGTGGAATAGCACATCTTTAGTTCAGAGAAGTGTTCAGAGAAGTTGACTTTCATCTATACGTAAGTTACCATAGGTTATCAATTCTTGTTAACCTATACATATTTTATTATAATTATGGATCCCAGACGAAACCCCTACGCCCCAGGAGCTGGCACCCCGCCTCCTGAATTGGCGGGACGCGATGACATCATTGAACGGGCTGCCGTGGCGCTTTATCGTATCGGAACCGGACGGGCGGCGCGCAGCGTTATCCTGTACGGTCTGCGTGGTGTCGGCAAAACTGTTCTTCTCCAGAGAATCCGCTTAGTCGCCGAGACTGAAAATTTTGTGCCAGTGGTCATTGAAGCACCGGAAGAACGGTCATTGCCTGCTATCCTTGGTCCGGCTCTCAGGGCTGCCCTTATTCGGATGAGCAGAGGTGAGGCCGCCAAATCAGCACTGCGCAGAGCGCTTGGCGCTCTGGCCGGTTTTGCCCGCATCGCTAAACTCAAATACGGTGATGTGGAGTTCAATGTCGATTTCAGTCCCGAATTAGGGTTGGCCGACAGTGGCGATCTGGAAACAGACATTACAGATCTGTTGGTCTGTGTCGGCGAGACGGCTGCTGAACGCAAAACCGTGGTGGTTCTGTTTATCGACGAAGTGCAATACATTCCGGAAGTGCAACTCGCCGCCCTGATCACCGCCCTGCACCGTGCCAGCCAAAAACAGCTCCCCATCACCCTGGTGGCCGCCGGTTTGCCTCAGTTGCTGGGGCAGATGGGCCGAGCCAAGTCGTATGCGGAGCGCCTGTTTGAATTCATCCCCATTGGGCCGTTAGAAAAAGATGCTGCCAGTCAAGCCCTCTGCGTTCCTGCCGAGCAGGAGGGGGTGACCTTTAGCGAAGAGGCCATCGACGAGATTTTACGCCGCACGGAAGGCTATCCGTATTTCATCCAGGAGTGGGGGAAACATGCCTGGAGTGAAGCTCCGGCCTCGCCTATCACTCTTGCCGATGTACAGCGGGCCAACGAGGTAGCCGTGGCGGAATTGGATGCAAGTTTCTTCAGGGTGCGATTTGACAGACTGACTCCAGCAGAAAAACGATATATCCGGGCCATGGCCGAATTAGGGCCAGGTCCTCACCGTTCCGGCGACATTGCCGACCTTCTTGGCAAGAAAAACTCCGCTGTAGCCCCGGTCCGTGCCCGTCTCATTGTAAAGGGGATGATATACAGCCCGTCACACGGCGATAACGCCTTCACCGTTCCACTGTTTGACGGATTTATGAAGCGGATCATGCCGGAACTCTCATAAACGGGGATAAAAAATCAAATGAACATCGTCGGTCAAATCGAGAGGTAATCCTTGGACCGCGTCGTTACGTTGTTCCGCAACCTGCTGGACTATGATTAACTGGGCGACAGGCTTGACCTCGCCAACCGCAATATCGAGGCGGCACTGCTGTGCGTTTGGCGGGAAGCCGTTCACGGTCGCCCAACTTGAACAGGCCTCCCCCGGCGCAAAATGGACCAAGAAAGGGTAACATCCCTTAAAAGAGGGTAATGAGCGATAACGAAGAAAATAAATATCAGGCCAACGATGCGGATGCAGTCGTGGGCGAGATATTTTCCGGTGGGATCACTGTCAACGAGGCCATAGAGCGTCTACGCAAGCGTCTTCTCGACCTCTCATCCCGCAATCGACTGCTCAATTACCGCCATCCCAAAGGGCGCAGCGTCCAAATCGTTGACGAACCGAACATCAACCTAGTGTTCGCACGACTTTATGATGACGGCAAAGCGGTTCCCTTCAAGTATGTTCCTGAGCCCGATCCGAAAAGCTATGAGGGCAAACGGCCTGAAGCCAGGTTACATGCCGGTCGGGTCGGCATCTCCACCTCAGTTGAGTTTTCCTCCAACCAAATAGAAGCCCAGGGCCGCAGACTTCACGGAATACAGACTCTACTATATCCTGCTGACCTTGAACGGCAGTTGCGCAAGATAGCAGGTGAGGCCAAGACTGCCATTGAAGAGACCGGCAGCAACATGCTCTATCTGGTGTTCGGTTTTCTTGAATTTTACGACAGCGAAGACTCTGCCCGTCCATTGCTTGCCCCCTTGATCTCACTTCCGGTTACTCTCGTTCGTGAGGGGATTGCTCCGGATACCAGCACTTATCAGTACAGCGTAATGCACAGCGGTGAGGATCTGGCCGAAAACCATACTCTGCGCGAAAAACTCCGTCGGGATTTTATGCTCAATCTCCCCGATTTTTCTGAGGAGGATTCACCAGAGGCATACTTTGCCCGGCTCGATCAGGCCATCAGAAACAAGAGCAGGTGGAAGGTGCGACGGCAGATCACCCTCGGGATGTTGTCTTTCGGCAAACTGGCAATCTGGTCTGATCTTGACTCCAAAAAGAATCCCGGACTTTTGGCGCATGATCTCATTCAGTCGGTTTTCTCGGGCGGAGGGGGCGAAGGCAGTGATGGGTTTCATGCCGAGGATTACCGGATTGACGAATGCCCGGAGGCATCACAGGCTCTTATTTATGATGCAGACTCGTCGCAGCATAGCGCAATAATAGATGTCCTTGCCGGTAAAAATATGGTCATTAACGGGCCTCCTGGTACCGGCAAGTCGCAAACCATTACCAATATCATCGCTTCGGCCCTTTTGAAGGGCAAGAAGGTTTTGTTTGTGTCGGAGAAACTTGCCGCTCTTGATGTTGTACGCAACCGTCTCAATCACGCAGGCCTTGGCGATTTTTGTCTCGAACTCCATTCTCACAAAACTCACAAGAAAAAATTTCTTGAGGACATTGAGGCTCGAATCGAGCAGCAATTTCCCTCGACCGTCACACTTCAGGCAAAACAAGCCACCTTGCAGCGGCAGAAGGGAGAGCTTGCTCGATACGCTGAATTGATAGGCAGCCGGATTGGTAATGCGCTGGATTTGACGATCAATGAGATTTTCTGGGCGGCTGAGAGGCGGCGGCAAGAATTAGGTAGTGATCTCTCAGGAGCTGTTCAAAGCATGGGGTTTCCCGAGGCCTCTCAATGGACATATGACGATATTGAGTCTCGCCGCTCAAGACTTGAAGGCCTTGCTGAATTGCATGATACTGTTGGGCGATTTGACGAATGTCATCCATGGTGGGGATTTCACCCCAACCCGCTGGTTCCTTCCGACGATAATGCCATTGCCCGTATTCTCAGCCAAGCCCTGGAGCAAGCACGGAAGGCAGACAAAGCTGCGGACGAGGCTGTTTTCTATTTCAGCCTGGATAGACAGCCGTCGACTGTTTCGGCAGATTTGATCAGGGAAAAACTGATCAATATTTCAGATTTTCCAGAAAAGGCCGATTCATCTCTATTGGGTAAGATGTTTATTCCTGATTCTGATCCCATTGGGAAGAACAGTTTTAGTGCCCTTTCTGATGTGGTGACGGGTGTTGAGAAAGGGCGGGAGCTTGTCAGGGCGGCCAGTGCCGTTTTAGTTGATGGAACTCGACTTTCTACAAATGAAGTAGGAGAGATAAAAAAACGCATTATCCATCATCAGTTGCAAGACAGTCTGATGTCGGCTGACCTTACTAAGGCGCAGCAACGGGTCGTCTTGTTTGAGCAGGCTGTGGAAAAATTTGCCTCTTCCCAAGAAGCAGCGCCTCCTTACAGCGCCGCAAGCCGGGATGCTGCCGAAGAATTTCTCAGCACTTATGCAAAGATTACCTCATTTGGGTTAGGGCCTGTAAGCATCACAACGGCCTTGGAAAAGGCCAACGCTATGACGGATGTTGTTGCCTTACTGGGTACTGCCCTTAATCACATCTCGGATATTGCAAAGAACAGAGAGTTAAACTTCGATTCATCCCCCGAAGCTGTGGCAAGGCTGGTTGGCCCGGATGGAATCCCCGGTTTAATAAGCCAATCTGAAATCAATTCGCAAATTTTGGAAAAGGCACGGAGGTTTGTAGCGTTTCCGTTAGCCGACAGAACGATTGCAGAAATTGAACGGTTAAAAGGAGCCATTGAAACCGAAATAACAGCCTGCGCAGAAGCCTTGGAGCGGTGCCGGACAGTTATTGAAAGATTTGGCCTTCCATTTGATTTGACAGAACATGCCGTTGAAGAAGCCTCTCTTCTTGCGGAAGTGGCCCAACAAGCCCCTGCTGATTTACTTGAATACAGACTGCCTGGTTTTGGCCTTGCAAGGACAACTGAACTTATCGCCAGGATCAAGGGCTTCCTTGTTTCAGAAGAACAAATGGGTGCTGATCTCGGCCAGATTTTTTATCTCGATGCACTACCTGAAATCTCTGACATTAAATCTGCAATAGTTGTGTTGAGGCAAAAAGACGGATTGTTTGCGTTCTTTGATGGAAAATGGCGCAAGGCGCGTCAACTTCATGGAGGTTTGTGCAAGGAGAAACGGAAACTCTCGGCGAGACAGCGTGTAGAGGAACTTTCCTCCTTGGTGTCGTGGATTGAGTCTCGTCATGCCTTTATCGCCGATTCTGAATTTAGGGAGTGTTTTGGAAGTCTGTTTCGTGGGCTTGAAACTGATATCGATAAGATTACACGATTGAATGACTGGTATCTCTTTGCTCGTTCGGCTTTTGTTAAATCTCCGGGACTATCCGACAAGGTTGATTTATCGGCGATTCCTTCAGAAAGAATTTCTGAATTGGCTGCCAAGGGTGGAATAGTAAGTGCAGATATTGAGCGTTTGGCGGGTGTAGATGAAGCTATTCGGGGTTTATTAGGCGCTAATATTACCGGTTTTCGGGATGCTCGCATTCGGAGCTGGGCAGATGGTCTGGAATGTTTACGCCGGGCCGTTAAGGGCTTAGAGGCAGAAACAGGCTTTTTTGCTGAATTTGTGGATCGTAATTTATCGCCAAAAGAGGCATTGCGTCTCATGGAGGCAAAGGCAGAGCTCGATGCGTCATCTTCAGAGCTGGCCATGCTGCTGGCGGGACACAAAACCTTGAAAGAGGCCGCAGGTGAGGCGCTCTCTCAGGTGATCGCCGTTACAGGTGAGACATGGTCTGAGCACCTTCCTGCCTTATCAAAGAAAGTTTCTCTTGTAATAGATGCCGCTGATAAGGCCCGTTTTTTTGCCGATGGAGAATCTTCGCTTATGCTTGCTGAGGCCTTCGCAAGCACCAAATCCTCGATGGATGAAGAATGGGCCAATATTACTTCAATGCCCGCCTGGAATCGGTTTGAGGATTGGCAAGGTTTGATTGAAACGGCGCGGGACGAAGGAAGGGAGGTCAGGGGGATTTTGGAAGGGTTGGCGTTCTGCGCGCGGCCAGAGCACTCAGCTTCTGCCGTCCTCGATGCGATTGATCAAGAGGCCGAAGCTGAATTTCTTCTGGATCGACTTGCTCAATCAGAAGAAATATCCTCTTTGTTTGGCCACCATTTTATTGGGGTTGATACTGATATAACCGGCTTATCTCAGGCCCATGCCTGGGGTCGGTTAGTATGTGAGAGAGAGTTACCCCTCAGTGTCCAATGGCGTCTGCTTTCTGATGATGTTCAGGAAGCACTGGAAAAGGGGCGGGTTCTTTTCTCTGAAATTGACGATGGGTGTCGAGATGCCAAAGTCTTTCTTGAAGGACTGTGTTCATATGGCTCGTTTAATTGGGATGACTGGCAAAAGAGTGAGCGTGATCAGGACTTGCAAGATCGGCCTGTAGAGATTGTGCGCCGGATCGAGTCGGCTGGCGCTGCGCCCGGATCGGTACTTCCGTGGTCAAAATATCTTATGGCTCGTGAGCAGGCCCAGCAGCAAGGGCTTGGTGATTTTGTGGATGCTTTAGAATCAAACAAGATTCCCTCCGCTGCTTTGACATCTGCCTTTGAACTATCAACCTATCAGTCGATTGGTCGTTCAGCCTACCAGGCATATCCAGAACTCTCGGGATTTAACGGTGTGACCCATGATAAGATCCGTACAGCCTACCAGGTGCTTGATGCTGAAATTGTTTCTCTGGCTGGAAAGGATTTTGCCAGCCAGATCAATAGTCGTACCCGTGTTCCTGAGGGCAGACGTGGAACGACCGTAGGTGAGTATACCGATATGCACCTGCTGCGTCGGGAGATCAACAAACAACGACGACATATTCCGATCCGACAGTTGATTAAAAGGGCAGGTAATGCGCTGCAAGCCTTAAAGCCATGCTTTATGATGGGTCCACTTTCAGTGGCTCAGTATCTTGAACAGGGTGTTTTGAAATTTGATCTGGTGGTTATGGATGAGGCTTCTCAGCTCCGACCAGAGGAGGCTTTGGGTGCTATCGCCCGTGGGAACCAGTTGGTGGTGGTAGGTGATCCTAAACAATTACCCCCAACGAGCTTTTTTGATCGCATTGTGGACGCCGGTGACGGCGATGAAGAGGAGGACGAGGCCCCGGCTGCCATCAGCGGCATGGAAAGCATTCTGGATATCTGTCAGCAGTTGTTTACCCCTGTACGCAGCTTGCGGTGGCATTATAGATCGCAGCATGAATCGCTTATCGCCTTCTCAAATCACCATTTTTATAAAAATCTGGTCGTTTTCCCTTCACCGTATGCCAAGAATCCTGGGCTTGGAGTGAAATACCGGTATGTGCGAAGTGGTTTGTACAGAGACAGGCTGAATAAACCCGAGGCTCAACGAGTGGTTGATGCGGTTCTGGAACATATGATCAAGCGGCCTGATGAGTCTCTGGGGGTCGTCACCCTCAATCAGACCCAGCGCGAGCTTATTGAAGATCTGCTTGACAAGAAGCTGAAAACATTTAAGGAAGGCGTAGAGTTTCTCGGTTATTGGGAGAATGAGGGGTGGCCGTTTTTCGTCAAAAACCTGGAAAATGTCCAGGGTGATGAGCGTGATGTCATCTTTATCTCCACCACATTTGGCAAGGTGCCGGGTACCGACAAAGTACGCCAGAACTTTGGTCCTATCAGCCGTCCGGATGGATGGCGACGGCTGAATGTCCTTTTTACCCGCTCTAAGCGGAGGATCGAGCTTTTCACATCCATGTCGCCGGAAGATATCGTTGTCGATGAGAAAACCCCCTTGGGAACGAAGGCTTTGCGGGACTATCTTGATTTTGCAAAACACGGGATTCTGACAACGACAGACGAAAATGTGCGGGCACCGGATAGTGACTTTGAGATATCTGTGGCCAATGTTGTTACTGCAATGGGATATGAAGTTAAACCGCAGTTAGGTGTTGCGGGATTTTTCATTGACATGGCGGTACGGAATCCGGACAGACCCGGTGAATTTCTGGCTGGCATTGAGTGTGATGGTGCGACCTATCATAGAGGACACTCTGTGCGTGACCGTGATCGTATCCGGCAGGAAATTCTTGAATCACTTGGCTGGAAGTCACGTATTCATCGTATCTGGTCCACAGACTGGTTCTATAATCCCCGAAAGGAAGTCAGGCGTCTTCAGCATTTTTTGGAAGAACGACAACGGCTTAGCGGAGATGAAGCACCAGATGAGTGGGAGGACGCTGAGGATTACATTCAGGACAATGATAGTCTGGAGACACAGGAAGCGGGTGAGGAACTGGTAGAAGTTTCTGCTGCTTCTGCAGGAGATGAAGATGCGTTTGTTGAGGTCGGTGACCGTGTCACCTATGATTTTGTTGATGATCCCAAAAATCGACACAGTGTCTTTATTGTAGACAGTGCAAGCAATCCTAAAATGGGCATCATCAATGAACTGACCCCAGTAGCGCAGGCCTTGTTGGGATTATCTCTTGGTGATGTAGGTGAACTTAAACTCCCAGGTCATAAAACTCAGCAGTTACGATTGTTGAAAATTCATCGGCAAGAAGAACTTCTTGTGTAGACCGTTTAATAGATACTGTGTTTTAGCTAACACCGGCGAGAGTGAAGCCGATACCGGCGCCAAATACATCGATCCCGCATTAGCTGCGGCTGGTTTGGAGGTCGGACACGTCATGCGTGAATATTATTTTACCGGTGGTCAAAAACTTGCTGCTGGGCAACGCGGCACACGTTGTTTTATTGATTATTTACTGAGAATCTCCTTGGCCTGAGTGCCGACTTTTACAAAGGGTGACTTGTCCTAATTGCTCTTGATGTCGGAGTAGAGCCGGGTACTGAGTGTGGCCGCCAGTGTCTTGCCATCAGATTTCCAGAGCCCAGTTCAGCAGCTTGGCGATTTCATTGGCATACAACGTCCTTCAAGATCTGAATGGCTACGTATTGAATGTTCATAGGGCCGCTCCCAATTTTGTATTCCTCGAAATTTTCCGCTTCGTGATCACACCATGCTGAGTTCAAGTTTGTGTTTTATCTTTTCCCATCCCGGAATGACAGAGTCGAGGAGCTTGTAAAAATCCGGGCTATGGTCATGATATTTCAGGTGACACAGTTCATGCGTAACAACATAGTCAATGCACTCTTTAGGCGCTTTGATCAGGTCGGTATTGAGGGTTACTGTGCCCTTGTCTGAAAGGCTTCCCCATCTTTTTTGCATTCGCTTGATGGATAGTTTTGGCTGGTCAACACCGAGACCATTAAATTTCTGCCAGCAGCGATCCATGCTTTCGAAAAATTGAACCTGTGCCTTTTCTGAATACCATTGATTTAAAAGTTTCTTGGCAGCAGTTGGAGTCGGCTCGCTCCGACAAGTGATATGGAAAAAGCCGCGAGATAATTTGACGGAGTTTTCCGGTCCCTCTATTAACTTCAAGCGGTATTGTTTTCCAAGATACCGGTGGGTCTCTCCGTTCACGTAACAGCGATCAGGCGTCTTTGGGTTAAACTGCTTGAAATAATTCAACTGCCTGAGAATCCAACGAGCTCTTTTAATTATTTTCTTTTCTATTAGTGCAATGCCTGATTGAACGGGTGCTTTGACAATAACGGTGCTATCAGGAAGCACGGCAATTTCCAATGTTTTTCTTTCACAATAAAACAGACTGAAATCAATAGTCTTTCGCCCGTAAACAACCGAGTGCGTGTTGTTATGGTTTACCTCCATTATTTATAACTCCTGTGCTTTGCCACCTGCAGCACTTTCTCGATGATGTCATCCATCTGATCAAGCGACAATTCGACGCCTCTTTCCGTCTTGAGTTCATCATAGAGATAATCGTCGATCTCGTTAATCGCCTGTTTTTGAGCGTCATCATCATCCCAGAAGTGAACTTTTTTGTGTTTTTCCAAAATACCATGAATAGCAATTGCCGTATCTGCCGCAGCAGATTCAAGGTCTCCTTCACCTGATTCGTGTTTTTCAAGGAAAGGCTTAAGCACCCCGAAATAGGCCATGGCATCTTCATTGCCTGAAAGTTTATCAGGTATATCATCATGCACCTTGCCGACAACCTTGTTACGGATGTCCACAACTTTATTCAGATAATCCAGATCGGATATCCTCTTAGCCCTGAAGTCTTCGATCGCTTGCTGGATCAGCTTTGAGAACTTCTCGTAAAACGCAGGGTCTTCATCCATCTTTTCGGTGATAACTTTCTTCGTGGCATGCGCAATCGTATCAGCCTTTGAAGCCGAGGTCTTCTTGGTCTGATATACACCTTGCTCCTCTTTGACTTGATTAAACATTTTGTCGTCAAAGATATTGACCGGTTCATTCAGCTGAACAACTTCGCTGGCTTGAATGTGGATATCCAGCAATTTTTTGATTTTTGGCTCGTAATCCCGGTAATCAATGGCCTCTGCATACCGAAGCTTGACAGACGCCTTGAGTGACTGGAATTTCCGAAGGTCTGCCTTGTATCTGATCATCGTTTTTTCGTCGGTTTCGGTCAGGAATTTTTCGGAAGACAGTGCAATGCCGAGGGTTTTCCCAAACTCCGAAAGGCGACTGTAAAACTCTTCTCGGAGCTCGTCATCGGCAAGCAGCACTTCATATGCTTCTTCGTCATAAGAATGCTTAACCGTTTTGAATAGATCCCAGAGATCGGAATACCGGCCCGGCAGTTTTTCCACTTCACTGTTAATGGATGTCAGGGTGCCGACAAGATCGGATTCATCGAAACCTTCAAAAGCGCTGTACATTGTGAGTGCTTTATCCAGTTCGCCGAGGACGCTTGCATAGTCGACAATGAAGCCGAACTCCTTGCCCTCATAAAGACGATTGACCCGTGCAATTGCTTGAAGCAGCGTGTGCTCTTTAAGCACCCTGCACAAATAGAGTACCGCGTTTCGTGGGGCATCAAAGCCGGTGAGCAACTTATCAACGACAATAAGAATTTCAGGTTCGCTGCCATGCTTAAACTGATTGATAAGCTGCTTGGTGTATTCATCTTCACTGCCATAGCGCTTCATCATTTTTTGCCAGAATTTTACGACTTCGTCCGTTGTTTCATCATCGGTTTCTTCGTAGCCTTCACGCATATCCGGTGGCGAGATAACGACCTCAGAGCTGACAATGCCAATCTCATTCAGATGCGCATTGTACTTGAGCGCAGATACTTTATTCGGCGCCACCAATTGTGCCTTAAATCCTGTACCCTGCCAGTTGGAGCGAAAGTGCTCACTGATGTCAAAGGCTCTCATGTATATGACCTGATCTGCCTTATTCAGCATTTCTGCTCGTGCATATTTCCGTTTCAGATCCGCTTGCTGTTCCTTGGTTAATCCTTTTGTATGCCTTTCAAACCAGAGATCTACAGCATCCTTGTTTTGTGTCATCTCGACATGCCGCCCCTCGTACAAAAGTGGAACAACGGCACCGTCTTCTACAGCTTGTGTAATTGAATAATGAGGCTCCACCAGTTCTCCGAACTTGGTGAAATTGTTCTTTTCCTTCTTTAACAGTGGAGTACCTGTGAATCCTAAATAACAGGCATGAGGAAACATCTGCCTCATCCGGGCAGAAAAAGAACCGAACTGGGTACGGTGGCTCTCATCCACAAGAATGAAAATATCAGGTGATTCATCCTGGTATTTTTTTGCCGCGTAAGCTTTATCGAACTTATGAATGAGGGTTGTGATAATCCCCGATTTCTTTTCAGCGACAAGCTCCAGCAGGTTTCTGCCCGATGTAGCCCGATTCGCCTCAAGGCCACAGGCGGCAAAGGTGTTCCCCAGCTGCTTGTCGAGGTCATCACGGTCTGTCACAAGAACAATTCGCGGATTCAATATTTCCGGATCTAAGGCCAGGTTTCTTGCGAGCATCACCATGGTCAGGGATTTCCCTGAACCCTGAGTGTGCCAGATCACACCGCCTTTACGTGAGTCGGCGCTGTCAAAGTGCTTCACCCGATTCAGGGTAGACTTGATGACGAAGTACTGCTGATAGCGGGCAATCTTCTTGATCCCCCCATCAAACACCGTAAACTTCCACGCCAATTCCAGGAGCCTTTCCGGGCGGCAGAGGGAGAACAGAGACTTGTCCTGTTCGGTCACCAGTCTGTTGCCGGTCAATGCTTCCGGCTTAACATCAAAGGCAGATGAAATTCTGGCGACAACATCCTCGGCAAGTGGCTGGTTGACTACTGCTGCCAATTTTTCAAACTCGCGCTCACCGTTATCCATCTGAGGCTCTTTCCATACCCCCCAGAATTTTGCAGCAGTACCCGTTGTTGCGTACATAGCGCTGTTCTTATTCAGAGCCAACACCATCTGGCTGTAGATAAAGAGCTTCGGGATATAGTCGTCATTCTGATTTCTGATCGACTGCGAAACGGCCTGCTCCACTTCTGTCTGCGGCGCTTTACACTCAATCACGCAAAACGAAATGCCATTGACGAAGAGAACGATATCCGGGCGGGCCGTTTCTGTGCTTCTACTTCGTTCAACACTGTATTCGACCGTTACGTGAAACCTGTTGCGACCGGGATTGCGCCAATCGATATAGTTCATGTTGAAGCTTTTCGAGTCACCCTCAATGGTCTGTTCCATGGCCGTCCCGAGAGTGATCAGGTCGTAAATAGCCTCGTTGGTCTTCAGCAGACCGTCGTATTTGATGTTTTTCAGCTTCTGAATGGCCGACTGTACATTCTCCTCACTGAAGAGGTATTCGCTGCCCTTGTAACGAATACGGTTTATCTCTTTGAGCTGGTTGCGCAGAATGTTCTCCAATAAAACATTGGAAAAGCGTCCCTGACGCTCTGTCAGTGCTTCTTCAGGCGAAATGTATTCATAGCCCAAGGCTACCAGTAATTGCAGGGCTGGAATCTGGCTTGTTAATTTTTCGTTGGTTGCAAAATCACACATAATTATCCCTTCACTTCCCAGTGACCGCGAGTTCCGCCGACACGCTTGACCAGACCATCCTCTCGCAGTTGTTTTATATTCTTCTCAACCGCCGTTGTGCTGATGTCTAACAGTTCAGCCAGTTGAGCACCTGAAATCTTAGGGTTGGTTTTCATCTCTGCGAGAATCAGTTCTTTAGTATTACCCAACTGATTACCCAACTGATTACCCAACTGATTACCCAACCCTTCGGAAGTCGGTGCTTTCAGCAGCTCAACCGTAACACCACCTGAATTTTCCTCAATGAGGGGTTCAGGCAGTCCAGCCTGTTTGCAGGCATCAGTGATCTTTTCAATTCCCCGTCCCCAGGAATCAATATAGCCGACCCGATAGCACACCTCTGCGATGAGTGGATTACGGGGAATTGACCTGTGCGCCTGAAATAACTTTTCAACGGTTAGTTCGAGCGGCAGAGTGCCGACATTCCACAACGAAAGCCGGTCATCCATGACGCGGAGTTGCGTCATGCTGCCCATATAATTTCGATGTACCAGCGCATTGAGCAGCATTTCACGCAGCGCCGGAACAGGATACTCCAGCTCTTCAATGCGGCGCAGCCCTTCAAACCGTACTGGCTTAATTAAAAACTTTCGTTCCAGTTGCTCCATCACATCACGAAGGAGCTGAAAAAGGTTGCCCTCGCAGACCTCCTGAAAACGCATATCCACCATATTAAGACCAAACCGCCCAATCTTTACGAACAGGTTCGGAAAGAATTCTCCGGGATCTTTGCCAAACAGAACCAAAGCCGCATTGTTCAGACCATCGTCAGTGAGCAGGTGCAACTTTCTTAATAATTCTTCTGGAGAAAGCCCGGAAATATCCGGTAGGCGACCAGCGGTAACCGCCTCTTTTTTGAAGAGTTCAATTGTCGCATCGTCAATATCATCGAGCGTCGCTTTCTCTTCAACCACCCGATCCCAGGTCATGCCCATCTTCTTCAGAAGAAACTCTGTCAGGCCATGGCCTTTCAGTTCCTGCTTTACCGATCCCGACCGCCAGTAGTAGGAACCTCGCAGAGAAATGGGCACAGTTGATGGTTCAACGATGATTTCCAGATAGGCTTTGTCGTCTTCGTGCAACAGATTGATATGCGGCATCAGTCCCAGTTGGTCGCGAATCTTGTTCGGTAGGTCTTCCAGAAGTTTCTTGGCATTATGCAAACCGACAGTTTTGCCCGTATCATCTTTGCCGATGAAAACCCGTCCGCCCTGGGCATTGGCAAACCCGCAAATCCATTTCAGGTAGTCGTCGTGCCACGACTGTTTCCATTCGATGTTTTGGGATTCTTTAGTCATGGAATCTTCTCTTCCTCTAAATTTGGTTCCAGTCATTCAAGGCATGTGCTTTGAACCATGAAACAGGGGCCATTTTGCGAAACTCATTCAATTTATGGTGAAACGGGCACGCCCCGAGTTTTTTCTCGCATCCGCAGGGACAGGACCTTTTGTTAGCAATCCGTTTTTTTATTCCAAGCAGCTGAATGGCCTGTGTTACCTGAGGCCTTTCTTTTAATCCCAGTATAACGGAGTAATCGTCCACGATGCCTTGGCCACCATGAGCCAACTCGCCAAATACAAAATCTCCACCGTGCCTCAGCTTGTAAGAAACAGCGTAGAGGTACGGCACGAGACATTTATCTGCAAAGCCAGTCAGATTTGGGGCGCTATGGATTTTCCTCAACAGCCTGAGCGGTGAACCCAGACAAAGGGTTCCATCATGGTTGACATGAAAATTTCCATCACGCGGAATCTTGCCGCCGGTTTCCTTCACCTTAGGAAGGGCCTGAGGGAATTTGTCCGGAACAACGATTTCCAACTTGTAGGAGTCATCTATTTCATCACTGTCAGACACGCTGGCCTTGAACCGAAATTTCCCACGCAGGCACACACCAGCATCTGAGCATGGAGCCGTCGACATGCCGGGATAATCGCGAAGAAATTGGCTCAAGCTTTTCAATGCCAATACACCCATTCAGCTACCATTCCCACGGTCTGGCCGAGTCTTGTCGGTCAATCGTGTGTGTTTTGGGAGTTACAATGTTAACGCTGGCAGCGCTGATCCCCAGTTGCTTCTTCAGCTCCGCCTCGTTCACTCGCAATGAGAACTTCTCTTCGATGTGTTCGCAGAGAAATTCAGTGTCAGTCGTGGAGGTAAGATGCTGAAAATCAGTTCTCGCCTGCAGAAGCCAGGCATTGAAATTTTCCTCCAGTCTCAGGTGCAGACAATCATGTCTATACCAGCGGTCGGCAAAGTCCTCTTCGGGGTCAACGGGATTGGGAACCCGTGGTTTTGTCGGGCGCACTAAACCGCCCATCTTTTCAAGCACGTTACCAAGGGCTGCAACGATATCGGTCTCACCGTTATAGGCTCTGGCGGCCAGTGTCGTTATGATGATGGAAATGGGCTTGGAATCCGGATTGTCCTTGCTCCAGTTATCACGATGACGCTTTAGAATCTGAATCACCCGCTGCAAAGGTGTTTTCTGTTTGAACAAGGGCACATCATCCACCTGAGCCTTTTCCAGAAGGATTCTTGTTTGTTGTGGATTCATTCGGTATTCAAACCACTTGGCATATCCTTCCGGATTGCTGATATTCCAGTTATCACATATATGCTTATAGCCCTCGTGCCGGTCGTCCGTTATGGATACCGTTGTCTGGGAGGCAGCTCCAGCCACATATTCGCCTAATCCTGTATTGCGGATGGACTCCAATATTGCCTTCCGCCGTTTTTCATCCGCTGGAATACACGGAACAATATCCATGTGAAAGCTGAGGTCATCCTCATACTCAAGACGCCAGCAGCGCTGTTTCGGCTCCAGTTCACGCTTGATGCCACGGGCCTTCCGATAGGCTTCCAGCTCAATACCAATCAGCTTCTTAAGGGTTTCCTGGGTATGGCTGTCCTTGCTGATTCCGTCCCGGAGCTTACAGGCAAGATCAAGGTCATATTTTTCACTTTCATCAAGTGGGCGTATCGCTGTGCCAAGGCGGAACGACCCTTGAGGGAAAATATGCGGATTGTTTCCCGACACTGCTGATTCATCGCGATCAAACCATTCCCCGAGATCCTCATACCTTTTACGCGCTTTGTCATAGGCCGAATCAGGGAGCTCCAGTAATTTAACCATGTTGTCAATAACGACTCGTTTTTGTTCATTGGTAATCATTGGCTGTCTCCTATTGTTATCGCTTTTATAAACTTCTTCTCTTTGTTGTTCTGGTCATAAATAATCCACGGCATATCTGCTTTCGGCATTCTTGCTCTTCCCATCTCGATGGAACAGGAGACAGCCATTGCCGGGAAAACGGAAAGTGGAGTAGTAGACCCATGTACATCCTTAATCAGAACCATGAGTTTTCGGATGATGCTCCGCATCATGGAAAGCTGCGCACTGTTACGGATATTATCGTTGCCGATGTGATCTTCGGGCACAGTCAACTCCCATACAGAAACCTGTTCACCCATGACTGTTCTGATTCGGTCATGATTAATAATGTCGCTCAAAGAGATGACCAGAACCGGGGCTCCAATGATCTTTTCAGGCTTCTTGATTATGAACTCGAACCTCTCAGGAAATTCCTGCCAGTGCCAGCCTTTCGGCTCTCTGATCGGCTGATAGGTATCCACGGAAATCTTGTCCGTGAACAGCGCCCCCAGTTGGATCAACAAAGGAATGTCAGCCAGAGAGAACAGCGAGAAATGTTTTGTCTGGTCACTTTCAATCAAAGGCAAAACCTTCTGATCAAAAACCCGGTTCAGATGCGCCGATTCCGATTCCCAGAACGCAGCCGTTTTATCTTCATGGGAGCATGACATGGAAAGGCAGACAGAGTTCTCCGATACCGGATAGCGCTCCGGAAACATCGCTGCCATGGCATCTTCCTGTTGCAGCGGAGATCGTTGCTCACCGATGTTGCTACCGTAGAAAACCACATGAGATTTTCGGTTGGCTGCGATACCGGTAACCGTGACCACTCTGTGTTCATGTTCCTTTTTCCATTGCTGCAGCAGAGATGGGGAATACTTGGCTCCGTCTTTGTCCTGATCAATAGTATTGTGGCAGTCATGGCACATGAGCATCAGATTGCCGACGTCATTAAGGCTCTGAGGGTTCCTTTTAAACGGCCCCCATCCGCGTGGACCATCTTCAGAAAACGAATAGATGTGCGCCTTCTCCGAGATATTAACCCGCTCCTGAGTTACCGGAGACTTGTAGAGTATGCGGTTGCACCCGTTGAACTGGCAACGTCCGGCGGCCCGAGCCCACAGCTCCCGTTCAACCTCTTTTTTTATGTAACGGGTGACTTCCTTGATGTTCCGTTTGCTCATTCCGCTTCCCCTTCAGTATTTTCAGGTTCACGCTCTTGTCTTGCAGCATTCCAGAACGTATTGAAAACGAGTTTCAAAATAAGCCACCACGCATAAACACCATGAAAGGAATTGCAGGCGTTATGATCGATCAGCCCGTGAGCAAGTTCATTTCTGAGATTAGCCCCAAGGGGATCGCAAAACAACGCCTTGATCTCAAAGGTCAAATCATCACCAAAAACAGCCTTCATTTCAGGAAGACTGACAAGCGTGCTGAGGCCATTCTCGTTTTCGATGCCACAGCTGTCTATAGTTGATGTTTTTGCGCCTGCATTTTTCAGGTGATATCGAACCAGGTTCTCGATTTGGGGTGATAGAAGATGAAGAGCTGTTACGTAGTCATGGTCGTACCCAGAATAAAGCCCCTTGGCGAAGAGAACTTCACGCCCCGGCGGAACAATTGGGGACTGTTTGACAATGCTGAAAAAATCAACTTCGCGTATTCGATGTTCCAGATGGAGGATTTCCAACGCTGGCAGAACATTCCCCTGAACAATCAAAGTTAAGTGTATGCCATGATTTTGCATAACAGACGCTTGGACATTGGGGTGATTGCCGTCCAGAGTTTCGTCAAAGTTGATGCCATTTGTTTTGGCGATCACGCGACCATCACGACTCATGTAGGTGCCACCGAACAATGATGATAACGGATGCTGTTTCAATTGCTTTATCGCCGAATCCTGCATTTCGGAGATACGCATACCTTGGGAAAGATTGGCGAATGCCTTTAGTGCATCAATTGGTGTCTTTTCAGAAACTGCAGTTTTGGCAGCTTCCACTATCTGAGTAATGTCTATTCCATCGGACGAGATAACACCCATTTCGTTAAGAGACAATTGGCCAGCTTCATTAAGTGATTTATGTAACTCCGCAATACGCTCATCGACCTTTAAGGCAGGTCGATCTGTCTTTGGAATCGTCCTGAGAATCTGAATGGCCTTTTCATAAAAACTTGCGGCAACCATGTTGCTTGGCTGCTCCGTGGCTGTGCGGGCTAACGCTTCTTTTACAAAAGCTTCAGCATGGCAGATGGTCATTTCGATTGACTTTGTTTTATCCCCGACAGATTCGTACCATTTTGATGAATTTTCGAAGTAATCCCGCGCCCTATGTAAATCACCGTCACCTTCAAAGGTTCTCGCTAATGATTCAAGTTTTCCAGCGATATCACCCGCATTGCTTTTGCCGAGACCAAAGTTGGCCATAAGGTCAGCTAACCACAAGGCCAGGTAACCGTCAGATTCTTTGCTGGAGTCAAATGCTTGCTGGATATCACGTTCCATCTCTTGAATGCGGTTGCCTGCTCCAGTTCGAATCATGGCGGCTAAACTAAGCGCCCGGTACCAGCATTCACGTCCATCACGAACCCACGTTTCCGTATCAAGAGGTATCTGGCGGTATGCATCAATTGCAACAAGCGCATTGCTCAAATCTTTCTTCGATGCCTTTAACCAAGCAAGGTCAGCCAACCTGGCCTTCAATCGGACATCTGTTACTTCTGTTATGATCTCAGAAAAGAAAGAGATATCCTCCGCAGAAAAATCATCCGCTATAGCAGAACGCCGGTCATGAAAAACAGCAAATGGTTTGAATGGCTCATTCTTGTTGTCAGATGACAGCATCATTGAGCAGGCGTCAGAAAGCAGCCAATATATTTTGGCCTGTTTCGGATTGCCGTCATCAAGTGATTTGCGAGCAGCTTTTGAAAAGGCATCATAGATAGAGGTATACCCGTCGCCAGTTGAATCATCCAAAATTCGCTGACAGTGCTCTTTATCAAAATCACTTTTATCGATTGTCGTATCTGCCGGATATCTCTCGTTAGCCATGATTACGCCTCCATGTATTGGTTAACGATTTCCGGTTTTACGTGCCATTCACCGGTGAGCATCTTCTGCATCAGTCCGCGTTTCTGGTTTTTGTATTTATCTGTGAGCTGTTTCAGCAAATCTATTTCTTGTTGGGCATTGCTCAGTGTTTTAGCGATTTCTTTTTGTTCGGAGATGCTGCTCGGAACTCTAATTTTTAGCAGCAAGAAAGCATCCAATTTTACGGCCATACGTTCGATAAGTGTGCCTTCGGTTTTGGTTGCGTAAATCGCAATTTGTCTCGGACATGTTAATGCGTGAGTTAGAAAATCAGGATCAATAGCATTGTCCTTTATTTGGAGTACCTCATAGATGGGAGAAAGAACCACTCTATGATCAACTGTTGATCTGGCTATGGCTCCCCATCTTAGATTTGCTGGGTTGAAAACGATATCCCCTGGGTGGACGACCTTATATGTTTTATTCCCTGTATCTTTTACGAGAAACTCACGGTTATATCGCTCGGTCTTTTCAGTTACGCCATTTTCAATCGTTAGCGAATAAAGTGGCTGATCTTCTGATGGAACTGCTTTTTCATTTCGTGGTGTTACGAACTTTCCAACCTTCACCGGTTCCCAGCTCTTAGTCGTTGAGCTGTCTGCCCTAAAATAGCTTTGGTATAGAGCGTTTAACCTCTTCCCTTTGGTCTGAATCAGCCGTTCTGTTTTCTCAATGGCCTTATCCCAAGTTGACAACAAATCGGCGATGGCTCTTTGTTCCGGATATGGTGGCAAAACAACAGGTATCTTTTCGACTACTGTTTTGTTAATTTTCACCATAGTGTTACTGGTTCCAGAAGCACAACTTTGGATATATTTCCGAACTATTGAACTCCTAAGGTAGATTTCGAAAAAAGTATTTAAGACTCGGGTTTCATCCACACGAAACCGCATTAGCAAATCTGGATAGGAACAATTTTCAATTTCACCCCTGAAAAGCATCGTTCTTCCAACTTTGTCCAGTGTATTAGATCGACTGATTAAAAAATCACCTGGCTCCAGTAGAAAGTCTTTTACTTTGTTATCTTCTTTGGGGGCTGGTTTTGCTTGGGATGGATCGAACCCATTTTCGGTTAAATTCCCTAAGCTTAAAATCCAGCTACCATTAGATTCCTCAGGACAATTCGGTGAATATCCATTTTTTATGGCTTGAGTAACTAAATTTTTAAGTTTTACATATTTCCATTCTTTGGGGATGTCATACTTAAGCTTCATCGCTGGATCTCCTTGAGCTTCTCGGCCATCTTCACCCGCACCGCTGCCAGCTCTTTTTCCAGATCGTCAATTTCCACTTGCACCGCATCGATGTTGATTTCCTCTTCCTCCTCAAAGGTGTCCACATAGCGGGGGATATTGAGGTTGAAGTCGTTTTCCTTTATCTCGGTTAACTCGGCCACATGGGCGTATTTTTCTTCTTCGGCCCGGGCGGTGTAGGTCTCCATGATCTTGTCTATATGCGCTTCCGAGAGGGTGTTCATGTTTTTCCCGGAGACATACTCGCGGCTGGCATCAACAAAGAAGACGTTTTTGCATTCTTCATGGGCTCCGCCTTTTTCACGGGAGCGGTCAAAAACCAGAATCGCCACCGGAATGTTGGTGGTCGGGAACAGGTTGCCTGGCAGGCCGATCACGGCATCCAGCAGATTTTCCTCAATTATCTTCTGACGGATACGGCCTTCGGCTGCGCCCCGGAACAACACGCCATGAGGAACCACCACGGCGACCCGGCCCTGCTTTTCAAGGGCGGTTTCTACCATGTGGCTGATAAAGGCCCAGTCGCCTTTGCTTTTGGGAGGAACACCACGCCAGAAGCGGTTGTACTGATCGCTCTCGGCATCCTCAGCACCCCATTTATCCAGCGAGAATGGCGGATTGGCTACCACGCAGTTGAATTTCATCAGCCGGTCATTTTCCACCAGTAACGGGCTGTTCAGGGTGTCACACCATTCCACCCGAGCGCTGTCAAAGCTGTGCAGGAACATGTTCATGCGGCAGAGCGCCCATGTGCTGCCGTTGGACTCCTGACCGAAGAGGGCAAAGTTTCGTGCGGCTTGCTTGTCGTCTCCAGCTCGCTTAGCAACTTCTTCTGCGGCCCTGATCAACAAGCCCCCAGCACCACAGGTCGGATCGCAGATACGATCGCCCGGTTTCGGGCCTGCCAGCTTGGCCACCAGCTCGGTTACTTTCAGCGGGGTAAAGAACTCTCCGGCCTTCTTTCCGGAGTCGGAGGCAAAACGTTCTATGAGATAGATGTAGGTGTTACCGATAACGTCCTCGGAAACGAGGCTGGGTTTCATGCTTAGCTGAGGTTTGTTGAAATCTTCCAGCAACTGTTTCAGGCGACGGTTCCGGTCCTTGGTTTTCCCGAGATTGGCCTCGCTGTTGAAGTCGATATTGCGGAATACCCCTTCGAGCTTGCTCTTGTTGATCTCTTCAATATGGTCGAGCACGATATTGATCAATTCACCGATGTTGGCGGCAGACCTGCGCTCGTAGAGGCTATAGTAACTGGCCGGAAACTCATCCAAGACCGTCTCTTCGCCAGTCTTTTCATTCTTTTCCGTAAGTCTTACTTCAGGAAGAACAAAACGTTCACGCTCGAGCTTGCGGCGAATGCGAACATCATCATTACCATACTGCTTCTGGTACTCTTCGTAGTGGTCCTGCCAGACATCGGAGATGTACTTCAAAAACAGCATCACGAGAATGTAGTCTTTGTACTGCGCCGGATCAACAACCCCCCGGAAGGTGTCACATGCCGCCCACGCTGCATTGTTGATGTCTCTCTGATCAATCTTATTGCTCATATTTTATTCTCCCTTTGCAAGCTGCATGAGTATTGTTGAAATATATTGTTCCCGTTTGCCGGCCAGCGCATGCAGTAGAGCTTGCTCCCTCGCGACGAGCGACGCCAGTTCTACGATGTGTTTCTGTTTTTCCAGACTTGGCAGCGCAACCTCCAGGTCTTCAATCACCTCTTTGCTGATCATCTTTTGAACTGTTCCCTTGGCCATGCTGGTCAAAAAAATCTGTGCATCCCGCTGGCTGATATACCAGTTCAGATACTCAGGTAAAACCTTGTCCGGCTTCGTCACCCTTATCCTTAATAAAGGAGCGGCGACAACGGCATTGCCGGGATCATCAAGCAGAGCCGCAGCCGTGGCTATGTGACCACGTGACCTGAAGACCAGATCACCCTTTCTCGCAAGGTGATGTTCCTTCACGGCCTCCATATCGATTTTCATCAAATCACCGCAGCCAACCGTGTTGTCGTCGAGAAGGTCCTTCATCTGAATAACCGAAACACTGCCACCCTCAGCTGCCTCAAGACGGGATCGGAACGAGTACCCCATCTGCACTGTTGCCACTTTTTTTATTTTTATCTTCATCTATCCACCGCAAAAGATGCTGTAATGTTGTTTCTGTATAATATATAAAACTCAAGACTGCTTGTCAAGAGCATTTTACAAAAATACCGTTACTGCATATCGTGCCCAAAATTCCAAAAGTGAACCTTTCCCCGTTATGGACGATGGCGCTGGGGCCATTCCCAACCCCTGGACAAATTCGAGTATCGGCTTGCCCCCTACTGAAGCGCATTTCCATTTCGCTCATTAAAGGTTGGTGAGCTCAATCACTATCATCCCTCTGAAAAATGCATCACGGATGTTTGCATGAAAATCGGCCCTCAACTTCTCGATAGAACTATCAATATCCATAAAGGGAATCCTCTTATTAGGGTGTAATCTCCGGTGATAAAAAATAGAGTGCCTTGCCGATGGCAACATCCAACATCAAAACTTGCTGACCATCGAGATACACATCATGTTGTGCCAGACCATCTTTCTCCAAAGAAACATGGAGGAAATTTTTTTTGTTTTTTTGCCCGGTTGAAAAATGAAGGCACCAGATATATCCATGGGGGTGGTATTTGATTATATTTGTAACAAGATCAATCTTGCTGACCTCTTTTCCTGATCGCTTCCAGTAACCTTGCATAAAATAGGTCAGGGAGGATTTGATTAAGGAGAGGTCTTGCAAATTTCCCAAGATGATAAGTTCCCAGAACATGACTCGGATTTCCATCTTTCGCTCGAATCTTGAATGCTTGTAACGATTGCTATCCGTATATTCGTGGCGCTCCAGTTCGGCCTCAATCTCAACCTTGATGCCGTCCATCTTAAACTCCAGCATGTTTTTCTTTCACCTCATGCCATAATTTCATCAAATAGGATGGTGACACCTTGAGTTTTCGGGACTTGAGCAAATATTCGGCAATGGGACGAAAGCCCGTTCCTGCTGCCTTCAATTCGCTGATCTCACCCCAGTGGGCAAGCACCTTCCGTTTCAATACAGGTGTGCGGCCACGACTAAGCAACTCGGCGGTCTTGGCTTGACGCAGATGAGTAAAATCTTCATAGTGTTCCTGCTGGGCAATACGGTATCCCTTCCCTTTCAGGGTGTCCCAGCCTGCTTTGCGGGCAGCCAGGATAAACGCGCAATACTTGTTGACCCGGCCAGACAAATCGGGCCGGGATTTGTGGAGCTGCGATGATTTTTTGACCCCACTCTGAAAAATATCCACCCGTTGTCTGTCAGGAAGTGAGGCTATCCATGAGAACAAACGCTTTCTTTCCTGGCCGGTCAACCCGGTGATGACATTGAGCACATCGTCTGCTTCCATCTTATCCACTGGTATAGGTCAAGGTTTCCCGCATCCGAAAATGCGAGGTTTCAAGGGATGTTTGCTGTAAGGCCTGCTCATGGGAAAATCCATGGCTGACACATTCAAGATACCGCTCTTGGGCAAAATTGTGTTTGAGGCCGTGGCTGCCCCGACCACGAGCATATTGACCGGTAATTCTTGCGACCTGGTTGATGGCATCCACATAGTCGCCATACTCGCTTTCCAATTGATGATGGGAAAGGATGTACTTCTCCAGGCGGGAATATGTCTCCAGCGAAATATAATGGTCGGTCTCCTTGCCACCTTTTTCTGTAGCGGCCACAATACCCACGAGATTTCCCGTGACCGGGTCTTTCCCCCTGCCACGAAGTCCTTTGGCAGTCAGGGGATTTTTAAGACGGCGATTACTGGGTGCGCCAACACCTTCCGCCCGCAGGCCGCCCTCATATTGCAGAGATGCCTGAAGCTGGAATGTCGGATTGGCAATGCTCTCGATCAAACGCACGGGATCGGGATAGGCCCGGTTGCCAAATACTTTGCTCGATCTTGGCAGTTTGATCCTGCTCTGCTGGTAAAATTCCAGCCGCATTTTCTCAATGTCCAGCAGAGCCATCTGCAGGCCATGACGTTCGATGTAGCAGTTGATGGCATATCCCATTTTCCCAAGTGCGGAAAGAACGGTCTCCATGGTCTGCCGTGATCTATTGGAAGTGGCATAATAGTCAAGTTTTTGAGTCAGATAGGCGGCCATGTCTTCTGTCACCGCGTTGCTATCCAGTAAACTCTCCCGCCCCCTGTCGTGCATATATTGAGCGAACTTGTGGGCCTCAAATCTATAGACTTTCCAGCTTCCAAAAGAGTGGATGCCGCCAGAACCCGTTTTTGTCTGACGAAATGAGCGGATGCCCTGTAGTACTGCCTCTACCTGTGAATGCAGGGATCGCGGCCAACGATGCGCCATATCAATCCTCAATTCCTGAATTTGTGGTACCTGATAGCCGTTTCCAGCCAGACATGCTGTTGAGATGACATGCTTTTTCTTGACGCCGGCATAGTGCGTCGAAGGTTGCAGATCCTTCATAGAGAGTCCCATCAATGGTGTTGCGTTGTGCCTGAGTTCCGGGGCTCCATATGGCCCTCAATGCACAAAGTATCTTTGCTTACGGTTGCAGTCAGCGTCTCGCCACGACGCCTGGACTCAGGGGCTTTATTGCCTGGTCAGTTTCGATTCAGCATCAGAAATAACTGTCACCATTACGATCATTCCAGAAAGATACCCATCCTGAAGATGAAAGGGCCTACAAGTGAGTTCGGTCTGCCAGTCCCTTGGGGGTGGAGTCTGGTGGTCGGCCAAAATTGGCACCTTGCACACGCAAATACTCCGGTAAAATTACTACTAAAAAAACTTGGTTGTGAACTGTTTTGTTATGTTCACGAATAGACGGTAACTAACTAAAAACAAAACAGTTTGTTATCATTTAAAATCCTCTCCAAACTGTCATTCCTGATCATTTTTGTACAGAATAAACAGCATGCTAAAATCAAGGATTTGCCTATAAAAACAACTTCCATAAAAGTCCAACTTGATCGAATAACGTCTTTTAACATCTCACAAGATACATTTTCCACAGGCCAACATATTGATTTGTTTATATAAATTATAAATATCTTATAAGTCAAAGAGCAAAAAAACGCAAATACAAAAACATTATTTCCAGCAAGAGATGGTCGTTGAAAAATATGGGGGGGGAGGAGAGGTGGGATGGGGCAATAACGCCATCAATATGAGTGATACGGCAAATACCGATCAGATGGAAATGGAAGCAGTATATTGGAAAAAATTTACAAAAGGTCTGTTGCCACAACGCAACTTTGAGGTGTTGGATACAAACCAAAAGTTGCGCTGCCTAAAAGTACCAGTTGCGTTGCGGTTGCGGGCCATGTTGCGGTGCAAACCCTTAACAACAAAGGGATAGGCGGCAACAGTTTCTCATTCGTTGCAAGAGAAGTTGCGTTGCTTAGGGTAAGAGTTGCGCAGTTGCGTTACCATGCAACGCAACTGCGCAACTACTACATATTTCTACCCTGGCCTGTATTGAAAAAACGGCCTTCAATACCACAGATGCCAAGCTATTGCTAACGGTTAGCCTTTAATTCATCCAAATAATCGGCCCACGCCTGCATCATCAAAATTCGTTCAGGCATAAAAGTCGTTCTATCATATGCCCTACCCAAGGGATTATCTGTAGCGTGTGAGAGCTGTCTTTCAATGACCTCACTGTCAATCTTCATACCGTTGATGCGGATGTTTTCCTTTATCAGAGTTCGGCACATTGCCCTGAACCCATGAATGTGCAGGGTGTCTTTATCATATCCCAAGGAACGAATCGCCCGAGTTAAGGTACAGTCAGTTATGGCTCGCCCTCGACCACGCATTCCAGGAAAGACGAGTTTCCCCTCACCGGTAAGAGGTTTGAGCTCCTCGAATAATCGGACTGCTTGTTTGGACAAAGGAACTACATGAAACTCATTAGGAAATCCTTCTTTGTCCCTCCGAGTTCTTTTCATACGATGGATAGGGATGCACCATTCGCCTTTCTCAAAATCAAACTCAACCCATTCAGCCAGTCGTAATTCACCAGGCCGCAGCATAACAAGAGGACTTAACAACAGGGCAGTCTTAACTGGAAAGTCACCGTGATATTCTTCAAAAGAACGAAGCATTTTTCCAACTTCCACAGGATCAAGAATCGTAGAAAAATGTTTTTTGATTGGTTTCGCAAATCCCTCTGTCATCTTGTAAGTGGGATCAATATCGGCCCTACCTGTAGCGATAGCGAAACGAAAAATTTGACCACAATTAGAAATTGTCCGATGTAATGTCTCAAGGTGTCCTGTCTTCTCTATACGGGTAAAAGCCTCACGCATTTCTAACGGGTAAATCTGATTGATAGGCCTGCCTCCGACCCATGGGAAAATATGCTTTTCGAGACGAATAAGGATATTCTTGGAATGAGATACAGACCATTCGACTTTAGAAAATTTTTCATGCCATTCTCGGGCCACCGCCTCAAAGCTTCCTTCTCCTGTCTTCGTAGCCTTTTCAGCCTTACGCATGGCTGCTGGGTTGATTCCATTCGCTATTGAGCTGTTTACCTTGTCCCGTTGCTTTCGTGCTTGAGCAAGGGCAACATCTGGAAATGAACCAAAAGAAAAAGAGGTTTCTTTTCCCGCAAAAACTCCTCGATATTTCCACCATTTTTTTCCCGAAGGCTCGACTACCAGGAAAAGGCCTCCACCATCTCTTTCGGTAAATGCTTTTTCCTTTGACTTGACACCGGCCACAAACTTTGCTTCAAGCAGATTCATTCCTATTCTCGGCACGATACACCTATACGGGTAAAGATTTATCGGGACTACTCTTTACCCGTTATTTTACCCGTATGCGCGGGTAAAATGCAATACCTTTCTCAAGACGACAACAGACAACAAAAAACCCGCAAACCGTTTCCAGTTGCGGGCTCTCTGTACTTTAATGGACTTCAAAAAACATCTAAAGACTTCAAAATGGTGGAGGCGGCGGGAGTCGAACCCGCGTCCGAAAATACTCCCCTGCAAGCGTCTACATGTGTATTCCCGCTTAAGTGCTTATCGCGCCTGGGTTCCACCAGGACTAGGAACCTTCAGCGCTATCCCGCTTTTTATTTCGCTTTTCGGGCCAGTAGGCTCCTCCCGAAAGCTATCCCGCTAGTCGACGCTCCAATCAACCCCGCAGGAACGGGTTGGTGGAACGGTAGCTTATTTATGCTGCTACGGCATATGCATAGTCGTCTGCGACTATATTTAAAATTCCAACCGTTTAACGAGCAGTCAGAGACCTCGACATGCAGCCTGAGCTTGTATATCCCCGTCGAATCCGTTTCGCCCCCTGTGTGAATTTTTGAGTTGAGAAATTATTTGTAGGTCTTGCGCAGCCGGTCCATCTCCCGGTCTGACTCTTTTTTCTTCAGGGAATCCCTCTTATCATAGAGGGTTTTCCCTTTGCACAGACCAAGACCAAGCTTTGCCAATCCCTTATCTGTAAAGTAAATCTTTATTGGTATTAAAGCAAATCCTTTTTCCTTGACCTTACCGGCGAGCTTGTTGATCTCCCGGGCGGAGAGCAGCAGCTTTCTTTCCCGCATGGGATCCGGCGCGTCATAGGTGGCAAATGCATAGGGCGAGATATGCACGTTGAGCAGCCACGCCTCGCCGTTTTTGATCTTCACATAGCCGTCACGCAGATTGGCCCGTCCGGCCCGCAGGGATTTCACCTCCGAGCCCAGCAGCACCATGCCGGCTTCCACAACGGATTCCACATGGTACTCATGGTATGCCTTTTTATTGGTTGCGACGATTTTTCCAGACATCTGAATCTACTTTTTTTAATTTTGATGAATTCGTAAAAACTCTTTTTCACCACAGAGCCAACAGAGATCCCAGAGAAAATATTTTAGTTAAAATCAGTTATCTCTGTGGACTCCGTGCGCTCCGTGGTTAATCTTTTACAGCAGCTCGGCGGATCCGGTCACCCGGATGGCCTCTTCATGGGTGGTGATGCCCTTCATCACCTTTTGCCAGGCATCCTCTTTCAGGGTGGTCATGCCCTCTTGTCTGGCCATTTTGGCGATCTCGCCGGCGCTGGCCCCCTGGCTGACCAGTTTTTTGATCGGCTCGGACATGGAGAAAATCTCAAAGATCCCGCACCGGCCGATAAACCCCGTCCCCCGGCAGCGGCGGCAGCCTTGCCCCCGGCGCAGGGTCAGCTCCGGCTGGTCCGGCAGGGGGAAGCCGAAGCCCTTTAGCGCGGCGGTGGGCAGGGTAAAACTCTCCACGCAATGGGGGCAGATGGTGCGCACCAGCCGCTGGGCCATGGCGCCGAGCAGGGTGGAGCAGACCAGAAAGGGCTGCAGGCCGAGTTCCAGCAGGCGGGTGATGGCCGACACCGCGTCATTGGTATGCAGGGTGGAGAACACCAGGTGGCCGGTCAGGGCCGCCTGGATGGCATTGGTGGCGGTTTCCAGATCGCGGATCTCGCCGATCATAATAATATCCGGGTCCTGCCGCAGTATATTTCGTAAAATAGTGGCAAAGGTGACGTCGATCTGGGACTGTACGGAAATCTGGTTGAAGTCCTCATGGATCATCTCCACCGGATCTTCCACGGTGACGATATTGACCTCAGGCGAGGCAAGACTCTGCAGGGTGGAATAGAGGGTGGTTGACTTGCCGCTGCCGGTGGGGCCGGTTACCAGCATGATGCCATGGGGTGAATCCGTCATCCGCTGATAGACGGCATAGTCCCGCTCCGAAAAGCCGATGTCCTTGACATCCTTGAACATGATATCGGAACTGAGGATTCGCATGACCGCCTTTTCGCCAAAGGCCACCGGAATGGTTGACACCCGGATCTCCGCCTCCTTGCCGCCCCGGTCCACCTTGATACGCCCATCCTGGGGCCGGCGTTTTTCGGCAATATCCAGGCGGGAGAGAAACTTGATGCGGGAGATGATGGCCGGATGCACCACCTTGGGCAGATCGTAGATGGTGTGCAGCACCCCGTCAATGCGCAGCCTGACCCGGCTTACCTCCCGTTTCGGTTCAATATGGATATCGCTGGCCCGCTCATCAAAGGCATAGTTGAACAGATGTTCCACCGCGCTCTTGATATTCTGGTCCGAGGAGGTGATTTCCTTGGAAGAGGAGATCTTGACCAGCTGCTCCAGATTGCCCAGATCCACCATGGGGCCGCCCAGATGGGTTTCCGCCGCGGAAATGGAGGACTTGAAGCCGAAAAACTCGGCCAGGATCTTTTTCAGATCGGATTTGGTCGACAGATACGCCCGCACCTTGATCTGGTTGGCCTTTTCAATATCTTCCAACAGGGCGCGGTTTCCCGGCTCATTGATCGCCACCTCCAGCACCCCGTTCTTCACGGCAAAGGGCAGCAGGAGGTGTTTCAGGGCAAATGATTCCGGGATGGTCTTGGTCACCACATCCAGGTCAAGCTCCAGCGGATCAAGTTTCTTGAAGCGGATGCCCAGATCATTGGCCACGGCCCGGATAATTATCTCCTCGGTGAGAAATTCCTCTTTCCGGCCCGGCAGTTCGGGATTCAAGGAAACAATGATATCCACCAGATCAATTTCCCGCAGATATTTGCGCTTCCGGCCCCGCTCCTGATCCCTGATGATGCGCATCAGGGCCTGGCGCTGCAGTTCCTTTTTGAGGATAACCATTTTCTGCTGCTCATTGGACATCAGCCCCTGGCGCACCAATACGTCCAGCAGATAGGATTCATTGTCCAGATATTGCATAAAAACGTTTTAAGTTTTAAGAGTAAAATGTTAGATTTAAAAGTTGCAGCAGGCTGCGCGTATCGACAGATTGTATCTTAACACGTAAAACATAAGGGTATCTCTAAAAATCAGGATTTTTTCAATCCTTTTTGATGGTTCCCGAAAATTTTCCCGGAGTATCATATGCTGGCACGTATCCAGGTTGGCATCAAACCTGTATTTACCGACTCGTTCGGCGAAAAAATCAGAAAAAAAATCAGGGGAGACCTGAAAATCCCGGTGGAAGCGGTGCGCACCATCAAGGTTTTCACCGTTGAGGCGGACATCAGCCAGGAAGAGCTGCAGGCAGCGGCCAGCGGCCCGTTCTGTGACCCGGTCATCCAGGATTACTCGCTGGGGCCTCTGGCCCTGGCCTGGAACCTGGACTTCGACTGGCTGATTGAGGTCGGTTTCCGGCCCGGCGTCACGGACAACGAGGGCCGCACCTCAGCCCAGGCCCTGGAACTGCTCATCGGCCGCAAACTGAGCCGGGATGAGGCGGTGTACACCTCCTGCCAGTACATCTTTTCCGGCAAGATCAGCAAGGATGACGCCCAGACCATCGCCAGAAAAGGTCTGGCCAACGAACTGATTCAGCGCTTCACCATTGTGTCCAAGGCGGATTTTGTCAAGGCCGGCGGTCTCAAGCCCTATGCCCCCAAGGTGGTTGACAAAAGCGAGGCGAAAATAGCTGAGATCGATCTGGACGTGTCCGATGCGGAGCTGGTGCGCATCAGCAAGGAGGGGGTGCTGGCGCTCACCCTGGAGGAGATGAAGCTGATCCGCGATTATCTGGCCCGGCCGGACATCGTTGCCCAGCGGAAGATGCACGGACTGAGCAGCAAGGTCACCGACGTGGAGCTGGAGGCCCTGGCCCAGAGCTGGTCGGAACACTGCAAGCACAAGATCTTTTCCGGCAACATTGATTATGAAGACAGCCGGACCGGCGAAAAAACCCGGTTCTCCAACCTGTTTGACACCTACATCCGCCAGCCGACCAGCGATATCCGGGCCAAAATGGGCGAGAACGACTGGTGCCTGTCCGTGTTCAAGGACAATGCCGGGGTGATCAAGTTTGACGACAACTGGAATGTGGTCTTTAAGGTCGAGACCCACAACAGCCCGTCGGCCCTGGACCCTTACGGCGGCGCGCTCACCGGCATTGTCGGGGTCAACCGCGACCCCTTCGGCACCGGCATGGGCGCCAAGCTCATCTGCAACACCAACATGTTCTGTTTCGCCACCCCCTTTTACGACAAGCCGATTCAGGCCCGGCTGCTGCACCCGAAACGCATTTTCGAGGGGGTGCGCGAGGGCGTTGAACACGGCGGCAACAAGAGCGGCATCCCCACGGTGAACGGCTCGCTTTATTTCGACGACCGCTATGCCGGCAAACCCCTGGTCTTCTGCGGCACGGTGGGCATCATGCCGGCGGTGATCAACGGCAAACCGTCCCACGAGAAAAAGGCCCTGCCCGGTGACATCATTGTCATGACCGGCGGCAGGATCGGCAAGGACGGCATCCACGGCGCCACCTTTTCCTCCGAGGAGCTCAACGAAAACTCCCCGGCCACCGCGGTGCAGATCGGCGACCCCATCACCCAGAAGAAGATGTTCGACTGCCTGCTGAAGGCCCGGGACCGCGGCCTGTACCGCTGCATCACCGACAACGGCGCCGGCGGCCTTTCCTCCTCGGTGGGGGAGATGGGCGGCGACACCAACGGCTTTGAACTCCATCTTGACCAGGCCCCCCTTAAATATGCCGGCCTGCAGCCCTGGGAGATCTTTCTCTCCGAGGCCCAGGAACGCATGACGCTCGCCGTCCAGCCGGAAAAGCTCGACGATTTCCTGGCCCTGTGCCGAAAAATGGATGTGGAGGCCACGGTGCTCGGCACCTTCCGGGATTCCGGCAAATTCCACTGCCTGTACCAGGGCAGGACCGTCGCCTTTCTTGATATGAATTTTGTCCATGAAGGGCTGCCGCCCATGCAGATGGTCGCCCGCTGGCAGCAGAAAATCTATGCGGAACCGCAGCTGCCCGCCGCCCCGAACCTGGGCGCCGAATTAAAGGGGCTGCTGGGCAGCCTGAACATCTGCAGCAAGGAATATGTGGTTCGCCAGTACGACCATGAGGTGCAGGGGACCAGCATCATCAAACCGCTCACCGGCGCGGCCAACGACGGGCCGAGCGATGCGGCGGTGATAAGGCCGGTGTTTGATTCCTTTGCCGGTCTGGTCATCGCCCACGGCATCTGCCCCCGCTATTCGGATATCGACACTTACCACATGGTGGCCTGCAGCATGGATGAGGCGGTGCGCAACGCGCTCTCCGTCGGCGCAAGCCTTGCGGTCATGGCCGGGCTGGATAATTTCTGCTGGTGCGATCCGATCCTCTCCGACAAAACCCCGGACGGCGACTACAAGCTGGCCCAGCTGGTGCGGGCCAACCAGGCCCTGGCCCACTATGCCAGGGCTTACGGGGTGCCCTGCATCTCCGGCAAGGACAGCATGAAAAACGACTATCTGGTGGGCAACACCAAGATCTCCATCCCGCCCACCCTGCTTTTTTCAGTGGTCGCCAGGATTGATGATGTGCGCAAGGCGGTCACCATGGACGCCAAAAGGGCGGGCGATCTGGTCTATGTGCTGGGCACCACCTATGCCGAACTGGGGGCCTCGGAATACGCCGTGCGCCATGGCGCCATCGGCAACACGGTCCCCAGGGTGCGGGAAAACGAGTCTCTGCCCCGTTACCGCGCACTTGCAGAGGCCATGGCCCAGGGGCTGGTGGCCTCCTGCCATGACTGCTCGGACGGCGGGCTGGGCGTGGCCCTGGCGGAAACCGGCTTTGCCGGCGGCCTGGGGCTTGATATCGATCTGCGCAGGGTGCCGGCCCAGGGCCTCGACCGCGATGACGTGCTGCTCTTTGCCGAATCCCAGAGCCGTTTTGTGGTCACCGTTGCCCCGGCCAAGGCCGCGGCCTTTGAACAGACCATGGCTGACACCGGCTGGGCCAGGGTGGGCACGGTCACGGCGGAACCTCTGTTTACCGCCACTGGTCTTCACGGCAGCCAAGTCATTTCTGAAAACATGGCTGACCTGAAAAAATCCTGGCAGGAGACCCTGGCGTTTTGAGCAACACCGTTGCCATCAATACCATCCAGGACGGCCAGCAGGTGGAGGGGATCTTTCTCTTAAAAGAGATGATCCGGGCTGAAACCAAGGCGGGCAAGCCCTTTTTGACCCTGAAGATCATGGATAAAACCGGGGAGCTGACCGGCCGCATCTGGGATGACGCCGACCGCTGGGAACCGGAGTGCGCCCCCGGCCAGGCGGTGGCGATTTCCGGCCGCGCCCAGAGCTACAAGGGCAATCTGCAGCTCATCATCAGCGAGGTGCGCCGCCTGGGCGAAGGCGAGGTGGATCTTGCCCAGTTTATTCCCTCCACCTCCGGCGATATCGAAAAAATGGCCGCGGAACTGGAGGGCATGGCCAGAAGTGTTGCTGATGCCGCCATCCGCAAGCTGCTGCTCAAATTTTTCCATGACCAGGGTTTTCTGGAGAAATTCAAACGGGCGCCCGCGGCCAAAAGCATGCACCATGCCTATCTCGGCGGCCTGCTGGAGCACACCCTGCATGTGGCAAGGCTGGCTGACAAGGTGGCTGAGCTGTACCCCTCCATCAACCGCTCCCTGCTCATGGCCGGCGCCATCCTGCACGATGTGGGCAAGGTGGAGGAACTGTCCGTCACCGCGAGCCTCTTTGATTACTCCGACCAGGGCAGACTCATGGGGCACATGGTGATCGGAGTGGAGATGGTGCAGGACAAAATCAGCAGGATCAAAGACTTCCCGGCCGATATCGCCATGAAGATCAAACATCTCATCCTCAGCCATCACGGCAGATATGAATTCGGCGCGCCGACCCTGCCCATGCTGCATGAGGCCTTTGTCCTCAACTTCCTCGACGATCTGGACGCCAAAATCAATTATGTGGAGCGGCTGAGCGCCCAGGTGCCGGAGGACCAGTACCAGTGGAGCGAATACCAGCGCAACCTGGAGCGTTTTCTCTTTCTCTCCGGCCACTCCGCGCAAGGCCGGGAAGAGGAAGCCGGGCCCGCCAAAAAGAAAAAAACCGCCGCGGAACCGGACGTCAGACAGCCGAGCCTTTTTGACAACATCTGACAACTGCTGTTTACTCAACTTTCTGACCTGATCATTTTGTCGAAATAAGGATATTTTTGTGACATTGTTGCTGCTCTGATCTCCGTCATGGGGAATTCAGGAGACAGGAGACAGAATTCAGAATGGTTGATTTTATTACGTTTTATTCCGGCTCCTGATTTCTGGCTTCTGAATTCTCTGGAAACAAGCAGCGGGGACCATGAAGATATCAATTTAATTTCAACATGTTACCACAACTCAGAAAGTTGAACTGTTTACAATGGCGTTTTCCCCCATGCTGATATCATTCCAGTCCATCATCGGCCAGCCCAAGGCAAAACAGTTTCTGGCCGGCTCCTTTGCCCGGCAGAAAACAGCTCATGCCTATCTGTTCCGGGGCCCGGCAGGGGTCGGTAAAAAAACCTGCGCCCTGGCCTTTGCCGCCCTGATCAACTGTGCGGCTCCGGTCAACGGTGATGTCTGCGGACACTGCCCGTCCTGCGTGAAATATCATTCCGGCAACCATCCAGACCTGCTGCTAATCGAGCCCCAGGGCACGGCAAACGCCCTGAAGATCGACCAGATCAGGGAGCTGAAAAAAACCCTGATCTATCCGCCCTTTGAGGCCCGCTTCCGGGTGGTGCTCATTAAGGACATCCACCTCACCATGCGCAGAAAAGAGGTGACCAACAGCCTGCTGAAAACCCTGGAAGAACCGCCGGCCGACACCGTCTTCATCCTCACCGGCGATGAGGCGGGGGACATCCTGCCCACCATTCTGTCCCGCTGCCAGATCGTGCCCTTCTACCCGCTGCCTTATGCCCAGGTCACCCAGGCCCTGCAGCGCCATGACCATATCGAAGAGCAGACGGCGGCCTCGCTTGCCGCCATCAGCGAGGGCAGTCTGGGCCGGGCGCGCCTGCTTCATCAGGAGGGGCTGCTGCCCCTGCGCCGGGAGATTATGCAAAACCTGCTCGCCCTGTCCCCTGGAACGCCGGACGCGGTGCAAGCTGTTTTTCAACTGGCGGAAAAGGCGGCGGACACCAAGGAGAACCTGGAAGAGCTGCTGGATCTCATCACCATCTGGTTCCGGGACATCATGCTGGCCCACCAGGATCTCACCGGCCTGGTCATCAACAACGATCTCCACGACCTGCTGCCGGCGGCCTGCCGGAGATGGGGCCATGATGAACTTACCGGCAAACTGCAGCGTATCTCCCTGGCCCGCCGGCAGCTTCTGCACAACTGCAACCGGACTTTGGTATGCGAAGTCCTTTTCTTTGGGCTCCTTTGATGTTATATAAGTAGTTTACACTGCCCCAGGCGGTAAACTGCAACTATCATGAGACGGTATAAAATAACTTTTTATGCAATTGGACCAGACAACAGAGCCGGATAAGGGCGAAAAAATCTACAAGATCCGCTTCCGGAAAAACGAGCAGATTTTTTCCGCCTCTTCCCAGGTAACGAATCTCAAACTCGGCGAAGAGGTGATGATCCAGACCGACCACGGCCCGGAACCGGCCAGGGTGACCGGCCTGGGTGCTCTGCTGGATCCTGCAGCCGAGCACCCCATCAAGACCGCCTACAGTGTGCAGCGCCGCTGCACCAGGGATGAAATAGAAAAGTACGAACGCCTCATGGAGCGGGAACAGGAGGCCTTTCTGTTCTGCCAGAAACAGATTGAAAAACAAGAGCTCTCCATGAAACTGATCCGGGTGGAACGCTATTTCAACGGCAGCAAGATCATCTTCTATTTCACCGCGGAAAACCGGGTGGACTTCCGGCAGCTGGTCAAAGACCTGGTCCAGGAATTCCGTACCAGGGTGGAAATGCGGCAGATCGGCGTGCGCCACGAAACCAAAATGGTCGGGGGCCTGGGCTGTTGCGGGCGGGAACTTTGCTGCGCCTCCTATATCAATAATTTTGCCCCTGTGTCCATCAAGATGGCCAAGGAACAGAATCTTCCCCTTAATCCCGTAAAGATCTCCGGCATCTGCAACCGGCTGCTCTGCTGCCTCACCTATGAGTACACCACCTACCGCGACATCAAGAAAGAGATGCCCCGGCCCGGCAAAAAGCTGACCATTGAGGGCAAGAACTACAAAGTGATCCAGCAGAGCGTGCTGGAGGAAACGGTGACGGTGATTGATCAGGATAACCCCGATATACCGCGGGTCCTGACCCGCAAGGAATGGGAAACCGTGGCCCCGAAAATTGCCCGGCCGCTTAAACCAGGCCGGCCGCGCAAAAAAATGCCGGCTAAACCCGAGAAAAAGGAAACAAGCTCCGAATAATGACTACGATGAACACCTATATCACCACCCCGATTTTTTACGTCAATGCCCAACCCCACCTGGGACACGCCTTTACCACCATTGTCGCGGACACCTACTGCCGTTACCGCAGACTCTGCGGCGATCAGGTGATGTTTCAGACCGGCACGGATGAGCATGGTGACAAGATCGGGCAGGCGGCCGCCGGAGCCGGAATTTCTCCCCGGGAGTATGTGGACCGCATCAGCCAGATGTTCCGGCAAACCTGGCCGCTGCTGGAAATTAAGCCGGACAACTTCATCCGCACCACCGACCCCGTGCACATCAAGACCGTGCAGGACATCCTGCAGCAGGTTTATGACCGGGGCGATATCTACTTCAGCGAATATTCCGGCCTCTACTGCCGGGGCTGCGAACGCTTTCTCACCGAAAAGGAGCTGGTGGACGGCAAATGCCCGGACCATCAGCAGGCCCCGGAAGCGATCAGCGAGCAGAACTATTTTTTCCGCATGAGCAAGTACCAGCAGTGGCTCATTGATCACATCAACCAGCATCCGGAGTTCATCACCCCCGAGCGCTACCGCAACGAGGTGCTCTCCTTTCTCAAGGAGCCGCTGGAAGACCTGTGCATCTCCCGGCCCACCAGCCGGCTGACCTGGGGCATACCCCTGCCCTTTGACGACCGTTTTGTCACCTATGTCTGGTTCGATGCCCTGATCAACTATCTGACCGGCATCGGCTATCCGGACGGCGGGCAATTTTCCCGCAACTGGGCCGCGGCCGAGCATATCATTGCCAAGGACATTCTCAAACCCCATGCCATCTACTGGCCCACCATGCTGTGCGCCATCGGCCTGGCCCCCTATAAAAAACTCCACGTGCACGGCTACTGGAACGTGGGTGCAACCAAGATGAGCAAAAGCCTGGGCAATGTGGTCCGGCCCGCTGACATGGTTGAGGCCTATGGCGCGGACACGGTGCGCTATTTTTTGTTGCGGGAAATGTCCTTTGGCCTGGATTCAAGTTACTCGGCCGATGCGCTGCTCATGCGCCAGAACTCGGACCTGGCCAATGATCTGGGCAACCTCTTCAGCCGTTCACTGACCATGGTGGCCAAGTTTGCCGCAAGCCGGGTGCCGGCCCCCGGCGCCCCGACGGCAAGCGACCGGGAACTGCGCGATGCGGCCCTGGCCATGCTTGACACCTACCGCCGGGAGATGGACAACTTTGCTTTTAACCGGGCCCTGGCCGCGGTGTGGGAGGTCATCAGCCGGGCCAACAAGTATATTGTGGAAAACGCCCCCTGGGATCTGGCCAAGGATGCGGACAAAAGGGAAAGACTTGACACGGTTTTTTATTATCTGCTGGAAACCCTGCGCCTGATTGCCCTGACCATTGACCCGGTCATGCCAGCCACGGCCGCTAAAATGCGCCAGGCCCTGGGCCTTGACGCTCAAGCAGACCTGACCACCCAGGCGGTCTGGGGACTGCTTGCCCCGCAGAGTGCCATCACCCTGGCCGAGGCGCTGTTTCCGCGGCTGGACACCGGCAAACCGAAAAAAACAGATGAACCGGCCCAGGCCGGAGAGAAAGCAAAAAAGACCATGACCCCGGCAGAAAAACCTGAAGACGAAAGCCTGATCTCCTTTGAGGATTTCAAAAAAATTGACCTGCGGGTGGCCGAGGTGGTGGCCGCCGAAAAGATCAAGAAATCGGACCGGCTGCTCAAACTCACGGTAATGGCGCCGGAGGAAAGAACCATTGTCGCGGGCATCGCCGAATTTTACGAACCTGAGCAGGTGGTGGGAAAGCAGGTGATCATTGTCGCCAATCTCAAACCCACCAAACTGATGGGGGTCGCCTCCCATGGCATGGTTTTAGCCATCAAGGATCAGGGTTCGCTTTTTCTGTCCGCGGTTTCCTCGCCGGTAACGCCCGGCAGCAAGGTGTCATAAACAGGTGGTAAAAGTTAACCAGCAGCCGGGGGCTGAAGATTTTCGCGCCTTTCTTCAGCTGATTGAGCAAGAGGCCCTCCGTTTTTCCGCCGAACTGCTGCCGGTTGCCGGGGAGACCGGCCTCGCCCCCCAGGCCCTGCTGGTCCTGGACCCCACCCTTTCCGCCACAAGAAAGGGGGAACTGGCAAAGGCCTTATGGGCCGCGAGCTTGCCGGCAACAGCGCAAAAGCAGCATCTTGCCCTGCCGGACAGAATAGCCGCTCTGTCCGGGGCGGAGCGGTTTACCGAGTGTGTCCATGCCGAGCTGGCCCGGGTAAAAAAAAGCAGGCTGCCCTGTTCACTGCTGCTGGTCAGAATTGACGGGAATGGTGTAGACAGGGCCTTTCTCAACAAGGCTGCGGCAGCCTTAGAAATGGCCATGGAGGGCGAACATCACCTCGCCCATTTTGGCCACGCCACCCTGGCCCTGCTTCTTCCGGGGCAAAACAGAAACAGGGCCTTGCGCCAGGCCGGCGCCATTCAGCAATTGCTTGCGGCAGAAATCACGGCCAGGGTGAAAATCGGGCTGGCAGTCTGTCTGGCCCGGGCCGTGCCTGCAGCAGAAGAATTTATGGAAATGGCGTTTACTGAATTACAGAAGGCTGAACATGAAGCAGGCGATATTTTTTACTCCTTTCCCAGTCAGGATGATGACTCATGCCAGGTAACCGCGGAAGAACGGGCTCAGCTTTTCAGCTTTCTGAACAGAGGGCACAAAGAGTAATATGATGGAAAATAAGCAAAAACCACAGATCATCAGCATCAGCAGCGGCAAAGGCGGGGTGGGCAAAACCTCTTTTACCATTAATCTTGCCGCCGCCCTGTCGGCAAAATCCCGCAAGGTCCTGCTTATCGACGGCGACCTGGGGCTTGCCAACGTTGATGTGATGCTCGGTTTAAATGTCAAGCACACCTTGCGGGAAACCGTGGAAGAGGGGAGAGATCCCCTGGAGATTCTGGTGGAGGTCATGCCGGGATTCTTTGTGCTGCCGGCCAGTTCAGGGGTGCCGGAGATGGCCAGTCTCTCCTACGAGGAGCAGGCATTTCTCATCGACAGCCTTGAACAGATCATCGGCAACTTTGACTTTGTGCTGGTGGACACCGCCGCGGGAGTAGGCGAGTCGGTGCTGTGGTTCAACAACTGGGCGGACAAAAACATCACCCTTCTCTCGCCTGACCCCACCGCCATAACGGATGCCTATGCCTTGATCAAGATCATGAAAACCCGTTACAATAAAGAAGATTTCCACCTTATTATCAACAACGTGAAAAGCAAGAAAGAGGCGCAGGAGGTATTTGACAACATGAGCACCGTGCTGGAAAATTTCCTGGGGGTCAAACCCTGCTATCAGGGGGCGATTCCGCAGGACAGCGCTGTGTCCATGGCAGTGCGCCAACAGAAACCCTTTCTCATTGCCCAGCCGAAAGCAAGGGCCAGCCTGGCTGTCACGGAAATCTGCAACAAAATACTTTCTTGACGTGTCTGAACCGCAAAATCATTCTATAATAATTACGCTTCATTTTTTACAAAGAGGAACATCATGTTTGTAATCGGCAATTTTATCAGCGCCCTGGCTAACCTCATCAACTTTGTGCTGGGCGCCTACATGTGGGTCATCGTCGGGCGGGCGATTATTTCCTGGGTTAATCCGGACCCCTATAATCCCATCGTCCGCTTTCTCTACGACATCACCGAACCCGTGCTTTCCCGAATCCGGCGGGTTATCCCCTTTTCATCCGGGGCGGGAATCGATTTTTCGCCGATGATCCTGATCCTTATCATTCTTTTTTTACAGAGTTTTGTTGTGCCAACCCTACTTGGTATTGCCCGGTCATTTGGTTGATCGCGGCCTTTATCATGATTTATGAAATTGAAGGAGAGTACCCACTATGTCGCTGACAGCTGAAGATATACAGACTAAACAGTTTCATGTCCGTTTCCGAGGCTTTGATATTGAAGAAGTTGACACCTTTCTGGAACGCATTGCGGAAAATTTTGTCCTGCTCAACGCTGAAAAAAAAGAGCTGAAAGATAAAGTCGAGAAACTGGAGATGGAAATCAACAAATTTTACTCCCAGGAAAAGACCTTTCAGCACGCCATCATCTCGGCCCAGCGGATTTCCGATGAAATGCAGGAAAAAAGCCGGCTGGAGGCAGAGGCCAGACGTGCCGCCGCGCAGGAGGAAGTTGACCGGCTGCGGCAGCAGATCACCCAGGAAAAGGAGTCCCTTGAGCGGGAAGTTGCAGTGCTCCAGGAAAAGAAAAACAAGGTCAAAGAGGAGCTGCGCGCCTTTCTGCAGACCTATCTGACCTGGCTGGACCAGGACATCTCCCTGGCGCAAAACACCCCGCTTTCCCTGCTGCAGTCTGATTACCTGGATGCCCGGCAGCCAGCGGCTGCCGCCGCGGCTGCGGTTGAGGTCGATGGCATGTATGAGAAGATAGGCCTTGCCGACGACCTGCCCCCTGAAAAAGCAGAGATGGCCTCGGCCCTGCAGAAAAATGACTTCAGCGAACCTGATGAAGAGGATGACCGGGAGAGACTCACCATCCCGGATCTGGAAGGGGATATGCTCTTTGCCCTGGAAGATCCCCTTGATGAAGAAGAAGACAAGGAGCCGCGGGTGGAGAGAGGAGCTGACGATAAATTTTTCCACGACATAAAATTGAAATGAACTTTCTCCGTGAGGTGGCGGACAATTCCGTTTCGCTTGATCTGTACATCCAGCCCAAGGCATCAAAAAACAGTGTCTGCGGGCTGCACGGAAATGAGCTGAAACTCGCCATCACCGCTCCTCCGGTGGACGGCAAGGCCAACAAGGCGGTTATCAATTATCTGTCCGAGCTTTTCGGGGTGGCGAAATCTTCCGTCAGCATCATGAGCGGGCAGCAGAGCCGCCACAAACGCTGCATGGTCCAGGGGGTCACCTTCCAAGAGGCCAGCAGGGTTGTAAACGGTTTTTTTTAATTTTCTGAAAGCCGGGACAAACCATGATCACCAGAATCGGCATTCTTTCCGACACGCACCTGATCAGACCGGACGACCACTTCCGGCAACTGGTGGACATCTGTTTTGCCGACGTCCCCATTATTCTGCATGCCGGAGATGTGACCGATTTAAGTGTGCTGAATGTCTTCAAGGGCAAGGACGTCCATGCCGTTTATGGCAATATGTGCCACGGTTCCTGCCGCAGGATGCTGCCCTTTAAAAAAATCATTCACATCGCCGGGTTTGATATCGGGCTGATCCATGGCATGGGGCTGCACCACAACATGGAAGACCACCTGCTACGGGAGTTTGACGGGGCGGACTGCATCGTTTTCGGCCATACCCACCGGCCGGTCTGCCACCGTCTCTACGAAACCCTGTTTATCAATCCGGGCAGCTTCCTGGGGTCCGGCCGCTTTGGTGCTCCTGGCACCTATGCCATCCTGGAGGCCGGTGAGACCATCACCGGACAAATCCTGGAAGTGCCACGGTTCTAGGGTGAGCAATGGAAAATCTCTGGACCCCGTGGCGGATGGATTACATTCTGGGCAGGCAAGGCCGTGAACCGGGCTGCATCTTTGACCAAAAGCCTGAGCAGACCCACGATAAAGACGAGCTCATCCTGTGCCGCGGCAGGGATACCGTAATACTGCTCAACCGCTTTCCCTATGCCAACGGCCATCTGCTGATTGCCCCGGTCCGGCATGTGGCTGAACTGGCTGATCTCACCCCGAATGAGTCGGCCGTTCTCATGGAGCATGTCCGGGCCAGTGTGGAAATCCTGAAAAAACACCTGCGGCCGGACGGTTTTAACATCGGGGTCAATATCGGTGCAGTGGCCGGCGCCGGGCTGGCCGATCATCTTCATTTTCATGTGGTTCCCCGCTGGCACGGAGACCATAACTTTATGACCGTGCTTGGTGAAATACGCACCATTCCCCAACACATCGACGAGACCTTTGCCATGCTGCTGCCCGATTTCCTGAAACTTCTGCAAGACGCCAACCATGAATAACCCGCTTAAAATAACCCCCATGCTCCGGCAGTACCTGGAAATCAAGGAGCAGCACCAGGATGCCATCCTCTTTTACCGGCTGGGCGATTTTTACGAAATGTTCTTTGACGACGCGGTCACCGCCTCCAAGGTGCTGGGCATCACCCTCACCAGCCGTAGCGGCAAAGATGACGAAAACAAGATCCCGCTCTGCGGGGTTCCCCATCATGCCGCCTCTTCTTATCTGGCCAAACTGGTCAACAACGGTTTCCGGGTGGCCATCTGCGAACAGGTGGAAGACCCGAAAGAGGCCAAAGGGGTGGTCAAACGGGAGGTGGTGCGGGTTATCAGTCCCGGCGTGGTGACCGAAGAACAGGTGCTTGATGAAAAATCAAACCGTTATGTGGCCGCCGTCTTTCTGCGGGAAAAATGGGGGGTCAGCCTGCTTGATCTTTCCACCGGCGAGTTTCTGGTGGCTGAATACAGGGAAGCAGCGGAAATAATAGATGAACTGAACCGCCTGGCCCCGGCCGAACTGCTCATGGCCGATCAGCAGGCCGAGGCGGTCAGGGAGATTCTTACGCAGCTGCCGGCCCTCTGCCGGACCAACCGGCCGCTTTCCATCTTTCACCGGGAAAATGCCAGGGAAACCCTGCTTGAACACTTTCACACCACGAGTCTCGCCGGTTTCGGCTGTGACCATCTGGAGGAAGGCATTTGCGCGGCCGGCGCCCTGCTGCACTATATCCGGGAAACCCAGAAAACGGATCTTTCCCATATCGAGCGCCTTGTCCTGCTGGAACGGGACAACGTGCTGCTGATTGACGACTCATCCCGCCGCAATCTTGAGCTGGTGCAGACCATCATCGGCGCCAGCCGGGAGGGCTCCCTGCTCGCCACCATCGATCTGACCCGCACACCCATGGGGGCAAGGATGCTGAAAAAAAACCTGCTCTTTCCCCTGCGCGACCTTGCAGAGATAAACAGCAGGCTCGACACGGTGGCCTTTCTGGTGGGTGAAAAAGTCCCCGGCGTCACTCCTCTTTCCGCGGTGGCGGCAAAGGACGGCGATTTTTCGGTGGTCAAGGGTGAAGGCCTGCGGGCCAAACTGCGGGACATCCTGTCCGGCGTCTATGACCTGGAACGGTTGAACAGCAGGGTGGTGCTGGGCACGGCCAACGGCCGGGACCTGACCGCCCTCAAGCAGTCCCTGGCCCTGCTGCCTGAATTGCAGCTGCTGGCCTCCCTGACCAGGGGAATTCTCGGTGAAGAGAGCCGCAGCCTTGATCTGCTGGCGGATATTTTTGCTCTGCTCAACCGGGCGGTGCGGGAAGACTGCCCGGTTACCCTGCGGGAAGGCAAGCTTATTGCGCCGGGCTATCACCAGGAACTTGATGAGCTGGTCTCCATCATGACCGACGCTAAAAAGCACATTCTGACCTTGGAGGAAAAGGAGCGGCAGCGCACCGGCATTGCCAAGCTGAAAATCGGCTTTAACAAGGTCTTCGGCTACTTCATCGAGGTGAGCAAAGGACAGCTGGCCAACGTGCCGGAGGATTTTATCCGCAAGCAGACCCTGGTCAACGCCGAGCGCTTCATCACCCCGGAACTGAAGGAGTTTGAAAACAAGGTGCTCGGGGCGGAAGAAAAAAGGGTCGAGCTGGAGTATCAGCTTTTCTGCCAGGTAAGAGACCAGGTCGCGGCAGCCAGCCCCCGCATCATCAGGGCCGCCTCTTTCATCGCCCGGGTGGATTTTTTCACCAGTCTGGCGGAAATCGCCCGGCGTTATCATTACACCCGGCCCCTAGTCGATGATGGGGAGGAAATTGTCATCAGGGAAGGACGGCACCCGGTGATCGAACGCTCCCTGCCGGCCGGCCGCTTTGTGCCCAATGACATCCTTCTCGACCAGACCGGCCAGGAGGTGCTGATCGTCACCGGTCCCAACATGGCCGGCAAATCAACGGTGCTGCGGCAGACGGCTCTGATTGTCCTGCTGTGCCAGATGGGCAGCTTTGTGCCGGCGGCCGAGGCGCGCATCGGCCTTGTTGACCGGATCTTCACCCGGGTGGGGGCCATGGATGATCTGCGCCGAGGCCAGTCAACCTTTATGGTGGAGATGAATGAAACCGCCAACATTTTAAACAATGCCACGGAAAAGAGCCTGGTGGTGCTGGATGAAATCGGCCGGGGCACCAGCACCTTTGACGGACTGGCCATTGCCTGGGCCGTGACCGAGGAACTGGTGAACAAAAACAACAAAGGGGTGAAGACCATTTTCGCCACCCATTATCATGAGTTGACCGAGCTGGCGCTGACCCACAACCGCATAAAAAACTTCAACATCGCCGTGCGGGAGTGGGACGACAGCATCATCTTTCTGCACAAGCTGCTGCCGGGCGGCACCAGCAAAAGTTACGGCATCCAGGTGGCGGCCCTGGCCGGGGTGCCCAGGCGGGTGGTGGAGCGGGCCCATGAGCTGCTGCACAATATCGAAAAAGGTGAACTTAACAGTGAAGGCAGGCCGCGCATCGCCCCGGGCAAAAAAACAAAAGCAAAGCACCCGAGCCAGCTGAGTCTCTTTGCCGCGGCAGATGACCCCCTGCGAAATAAGATCAAACAGATCGAGCCGGACCGTTTAACTCCCATTGAAGCCCTGCATCTGCTCTATGAGCTGAAAAATGTTACGTAATCTCTCTCTTTTTCTGTCAATCATCATTTTTCTGCTTATCGCTGTTTCGTGTACCGGTAAGACCTTGGCGGAATCACGGGTGCCGGATCTTACCGGCAAACGCTTTGACCTGGCAACCTACCAGTATAACAATCTCTCCTTCAACCAGGGTGAAAAAAGCCGGGACCGCTGGCTGCGCTGCGTGAAATCACTGCAGATGGTCTATCACCGCAC
>Ga0172380_10000507_pt1 | contig 75915 bp, 77 predicted proteins | sample Leawe162metaG_FD_119747 | JGI IMG/M metagenome (GOLD analysis project Ga0172380, IMG submission 119747) | Leachate microbial communities from a municipal landfill in Southern Ontario, Canada - Leachate well 162 metaG | ecosystem: Engineered > Solid waste > Landfill > Unclassified | place... | reverse complement strand
TCCAGCCAATCTTTAAAGGATTTTCCAGAACGAAAACCATCGTCGCCAGCAGCGCCGCCGCCCTCGTTCAGTGAGCGGACTTATAAATCTACCCGCACAAACAAGTCAACCAACAATTTTCAAAAATCAGAAAAATTACACAACTACCTAAAAACACTCACTTATTTCCAATTCCGCAACCCCCAAACCAAAGCCACCGCAACCTCCCCTTTCAATTACACAAAAATGCGCCTGCTCGGGGACTATGGGACGACATGCGAGCGAGACAGAAAATGTGAAGGAAGGATGGGCGCGGAACAATCGTTGCCATTTCTCGCTTATCTGTGGCAAACCTGCCCTTGAAGAGATCAAACCGCCGTTCTGCCCCGAGAAATTCACATTCCAGTGATCTTAAGCGTTCGGATCCGGGGGCTTCAATGCTGTGCCGCGTTGGTTCTCGTGATTTGACGAGCATCGGTCAAATGTGCAGATGTTTCCTCGCTTGAAATCTTGAACGGAGCAGGCTCTTCATGAAATGGATGTCAATCGCATGACGATGGACCGCATAATGCTGCGATCCCTTGGAAGCGAGCCGCCCATTCTCGCCGACGGGCACCGGGCGCCGGACAGACGCGAGATATCGTTGCGTTGGCTGTCGGGAACATTCCTGACCGGAATAACCTCGTGCATCCTGATGGGCGTTGCCCTCTTTGCCGCCCTCGACGGGCAGCCGCAATTGGCCATCCCGGCCGAAGCCTATGCTCTGACCGGTTCAGATACGATTGCAGCGCTCGACCAGGAAACCGCAAAACGGGGATCGCGGCTGTTCGGCCCGAACATTGCGTCAAGACCATCCGACAAGTCGATACTGGAGGTTCCGACCGTTATTCATGACGGAGAGCGCGAAGTGGTGCGCCGGCAACCTTTCGTCCATGTAAAGATGAACCTTGCCGCCAACTACACAGTTCAGGAGGATTATCCCAATTTCGATCCCCTGGCGATATTCTCGGCGAACGAGAGGGCCGTACCGCCGGCAAACCGGACTGGAAACCTCTATGGTTCCGACGTGGAATCCGAAGTCAGCCTGAAGACGGGAGCCTTTCCGGTTGAAGGCAACGTTCATCCCTATGCCGGCGAGATGTCGTTCGACGAAGTCGAGGAGGCCGTCCGTTCCAACGGCTCGGTGCTGACCGACGGCAACAGCCAGATCGCGGCTCTCTACTACATCGACCCACGGCGCTTTGCGGCAGACGGCGGAGACGTCGATATAACGGCCGGCCTCGCCGCCCGGATCGTCGAGCAGAACATGACGGTATCGTCACCGGAACCTCTGACACCCGAGACCCCGGAATATGCCGACGACATTATTCCGGTCCGGCGCGCCCAAAAGATCGAGACAGTGATGATCGCCTCCGGTTACGCCAAGGCCGAGGCGGAGGACGTGTCACGCTATTTGGCGCCGCAGCTGGATTCGGGCGAACTCGCAGAAGGCGACGTCCTTCGGATTGGGGTGATTCAGAAGGGGGAAGACGCGCACATCGTCCGGGTCAGTCTTTACCGGCAATCGAACCATGTGGTCACCCTTGCACTCAATGACACCGGGCATCTCGTCGTCGGCAGTGAGCCGCCGATGCTCGATGCGATCGCTACCGCCTTCGACGACCGGGCCATGCCCATTCCGGCCGCGCGCGATCTGCCTCGCGTCTATGATGGTATTTACCGCGCGGCGCTCTCCTATGGCATGAGCCAGGATATGACCTCCCTGATTATCAAGCTCCTGGCCAGCAATGTCGACTTCCAGGCACAGTTGAAGCCGACTGATACGCTGGAAGCCTTCTTCTCCGTTGCCGACGAGACCGGCCGCGCGACGGACGATTCAGAACTGCTCTATGTCAGCGCCCATTTTGGCGATAGCGTTACCAATTTCTACCGTTTCCAGGAGCCCTCGGACAATTCAATCGACTATTTTGACGAAAGCGGCAAAAGCGTCCGCCAGTTCCTTTTGCGCAATCCTGTGCCGAACGGCATCTTCAAGTCCGGATTTGGAATGCGGCGCCACCCGATCCTCGGCTATTCACGAATGCATACGGGCGCGGACTGGGCGGCGCCCCGCGGGACACCGATCATCGCGTCCGGCAATGGCACAGTCGAGAAGGCCGGCTGGGATTCCGGCGGTTACGGCAATCAGACCCTGATCCGCCACGCCAACGGCTACGTCACGTCCTACAATCACCAAAGCGCGATCGCCAAGGGCATCAAGCCGGGCGCAAAGGTGCGGCAAGGCCAGGTCATCGGATGGGTCGGAAATACAGGATTGTCGACGGGACCCCACCTTCACTACGAGCTCATCGTCAATGGCACCAAAGTCGATCCGCTGAGGGTCCGCCTGCCCGGTGGAAAATCCCTCGATGGTGATGCGCTGGCCCGTTTCGAGGCCGAACGCGAGCGGATCGACACCCTGCTCGGCAACAACGACAAGGCAAAGCAGCTCGCAAGCCGCTGACCGGGCTACATCAAAAGCTGTCCGCAGATGCGAAAATGGCGGCCTATTGGCCGCCATTCCGTTTCTCGTAGCCCGATAGTGGCCTGCCTCAGGCCGCCTCTTCGACCCTCTGCTTAACGGAGAAGAGAAGACGATCGGACCCGGCAGATACCGCAACGGTCGAATTATCCTGGATGCTTCCCGAAAGGATCCGTTCGGCCATCGGATCCTGAAGGTATTTCTGAATCACCCGCTTCAGGGGGCGAGCACCATAGACCGGATCGTAGCCCTTGTCGGCAAGCCAGGCCCGCGCGTCGTCACCAAGCTCTATGGTGATCTTGCGATCAGCCAGAAGCGCGACAAGCCGGTGCATCTGGATGTCGACGATCGAGCCCATCTCGTCACGGCGCAAGCGGTGGAACAGAATGATCTCATCGATACGGTTCAGGAATTCCGGGCGGAACGACGCCTTCACGACATTCATGACCTGATCGCGCACGCTATCGCTGTCCTCGTTCTCGCCAAGGGCGGTCAGATATTCCGCACCCAGATTCGAAGTCATGATGATGATCGTGTTCTTGAAATCCACAGTCCGGCCCTGGCCATCCGTGAGGCGCCCGTCGTCGAGCACCTGCAGGAGCACGTTGAAGACGTCCGGATGAGCCTTTTCAATCTCGTCGAACAGGACGACCTGATACGGTTTGCGGCGAACCGACTCCGTCAGTGACCCGCCCTCTTCGTAGCCGACGTAACCGGGAGGCGCGCCGATAAGCCGGGCAACAGAATGCTTCTCCATGTATTCTGACATGTCCATGCGTTGGATTGCCGTCTCGTCGTCGAAGAGAAAGCGGGCAAGTGACTTCGTGAGCTCCGTCTTGCCGACGCCGGTCGGCCCGAGGAAGATGAACGATCCGATCGGCCGGTTCGGGTCTTGCAGCCCGGCGCGCGCACGGCGCACGGCGCGGGACACCGCCTGCACGGCATCACCCTGACCGACCACTGATTTTGCCAGTTCGTCCTCCATGCGCAGCAGCTTGTCGCGTTCGCCTTCCAACATCTTGTCGACCGGAATACCGGTCCAGCGCGACACGATATGCGCAATATTGTCAGGGGTAACGACCTCTTGCACCATGGATTCACGCGCGTTGCCGTCCTGCGCTTCGGCGGTTTCCAGCTCTTTCTCCAGCTTCGGGATAATGCCATAGGCAAGTTCGCCCGCGCGCTGGAATTCACCCTTGCGTTGCGCGATCGCCAGTTCATTGCGTGCTTCGTCAAGTTGACCTTTGAGGTCGGCGGCCAGCCCGAGCTTGCTCTTTTCCGCCTGCCAGCGCGCCGTTAGCGCGTTGGCCTCTTCCTCGAGGGCAGAGAGTTCGGCCTCAAGGCGCTTCAGCCGGTCGGCGGAAGAGGTGTCGGTTTCCTTTTTCAACGCCTCCCGCTCGATCTTCAGCTGGATGATCCGCCGGTCGAGCTCGTCCAGTTCCTCGGGCTTGGAGTCCACCTGCATCCGAAGGCGCGAAGCGGCCTCGTCCATGAGGTCGATTGCCTTGTCCGGGAGGAAGCGGTCGGTGATGTAGCGGTTGGAAAGTGTCGCGGCTGCCACGATCGCCGAATCCGAGATGCGGACCTTGTGGTGCTGCTCGTATTTTTCCTTCAGGCCGCGAAGAATCGAGATCGTATCCTCGACCGTCGGCTCATCGACCATAACCGGCTGGAAGCGCCGGGCGAGAGCCGCGTCCTTCTCCACATGCTTGCGGTATTCATCGAGCGTGGTTGCGCCGACGCAGTGCAACTCGCCCCGGGCCAGAGCCGGCTTGAGGAGATTGGAAGCATCCATGGCGCCATCCGCCTTGCCGGCGCCGACAAGGGTGTGCATTTCATCGATGAACAGGATGATCTGGCCGCTCTCCGATTGTACTTCGTTGAGCACTGCCTTCAGTCGCTCCTCAAACTCGCCGCGGTATTTCGCGCCGGCAATAAGCGAGCCCATATCGAGCGCCATAAGTCTCTTGTCTTTCAGGCTCTCGGGAATATCGCCGTTCACGATACGCAACGCCAAACCTTCGGCAATCGCAGTCTTGCCGACACCGGGCTCTCCGATCAGAACCGGGTTGTTCTTGGTGCGCCGCGAGAGCACCTGGATCGTCCGGCGGATCTCGTCGTCACGTCCGATGACGGGATCGAGCTTGCCTTCACGGGCTTCTTCCGTCAGGTCGCGCGCATATTTCTTCAGAGCGTCGAAGCCCTGTTCGGCGTTGGCGCTGTCAGCGGTACGCCCCTTGCGAATGTCGTTGATGACCTGATTGAGGGCGTTTGCCGTCAGACCCGCCTTCTTCAGGCTTGCCGAAGTGGATGCGGTGCTCTCGATCGCCAGCGCGAGCAACAGCCGCTCAACGGTGACGAAGCTGTCACCGGCCTTCTTTGCAGCCTCTTCGGCAGTCGAAAAGACCTTTGCCAGAGGCTGAGACAGGTAGACTTGACCGCTTCCGCCCGAAACTTTCGGAAGCTTCGACAAGGCCAGATCGTTGGCAAGCCGCGCTTCCTTGGGGTCTCCCCCTGCACGCGTGATCAGCGATGCTGCCATGCCCTGATCGTCGTCCAGAAGGACCTTGAGGACATGTTCGGGCGCAAATTGCTGATGGCCTTCGGAGAGCGCATGGGTTTGGGCCGATTGCAGGAAGCCGCGAACGCGCTCGGAATATTTTTCGATGTTCATCGCCTATCTCCAATAGCCGCGCTGCCCGTATCGGCACAGTGCGGCGGTTAAGGACAAGGCCCCCTCATCAGGCGAGCCCCTTGGACGTTTCCGTCCTGCTAAGCGAGATATGGTGAGGAGATTTCTGCGTTTAAAGAGGTACTTAAATGAAAAAACTCCGGCCACGGGCCGGAGTCCACATCAGTCGTCGTCAAGAACGACAAGCGCCCACGATCATTCGGAAGCGGCAGCGGCCAGTTCCGGCTTTTCCACCGTCGCGGAGGGACCCGCCGAAGCGTCATCGCCTCCATCCTGCTCGCCAGAGCCATTGGCTTGGCGAGGCTGCCGGCGCGGGCGCGCAGAGGAATTCCGGCGACGCGATTGCGGCCGTTCGGCAGGCGCATCCGGCGTATCCTCAACTGCGCTTACTTCCGCAGGTGTGCCTTCGATAACCGGTTGCGGCCCGCTTCCGGCGATTTCCACCGGCTGGGGAGTTGTGCTGATCGTGTCGTCCATCGAGTCGATATCGTCGCTGTCGCGGTCCGAGAACTCGCTGCGATCCTCACGCTGGAAACGATCCTGCATCTGAGCCTGTGCAGCCGCGATGATGCGGTTATAATGTTCGGCATGCTGAAGATAGTTTTCGGCCATGACCCGGTCGCCACTGCTCTGCGCGTCTCGAGCAAGCGTCGCATATTTCTCGGCGATATGTTGGGCCGTACCGCGGATCTTCACATCGGGGCCGGAGCTGTCATAGGTCCGGGTTAGCGGATTGGCGCCCTTCCGGTTGAAGTTTCCGCCCCCGCCGCCGCCGCCGCTACGCCCGCGACCACGCTTATTCTGCTGTCCTGGCCTCATCGATTATTCACCTGAATTCTCTTGATTGCTGATAATAGGCTACGCTGCCGGATCGTGTTGGACCGGATCAAGGCTCCGCGTGCCGCGGGCATACTGCGCCATTGCTTCATTCTGCCGCTGGTGAAAGTCAAATTAACTGATCACGCATCAGGATTTGCTTGCCCCGCGAATCTCCCAAAAGGAGCCGTTACCGAAGCCGACCCAGACCCGAACGAATCTATGTTCATTCCCCGCTGCCCGTTGCGTGCCCGCAAACTAGCCCGCTTCATCCGGAAAACCAAGCCTTTTCTTCGAAAAGAAAAAATATCGTGAGCAAGCGCAGCAAATCTAGTCTGGAAGAGCCTGGGCAAACAACAGCACGCGGTCGTTACCTCCATAGTCACGAAAGGCTCCTTGGAGAAAAAAATCAACCTTTTCAAAAATATAGCAAACAGCATCCTTTTGATCATGTCCGATCTCGACTGCGACGATGCCTCCAGGCCGGATGAAATCTCCCGCCTTTTTGGCTATGGCCCGATAGGCCTCAAGACCATCCTCGCCACCATCAAGCGCCGCCGCCGGGTCATAGTTGCGGACCTCCGGCTCCAGATCAGCCACCACCGCAGTCGGTATATAGGGTGGATTTGACACGATGATGTCGAATAGGCCAGCCATATTTTCGAACCATGCGCTCTGCACGGTCTCAAACCGATCGGCCACGCCGTTCAGGTTGGCATTGCGTCGAGCAATTAAAAGGGCATCCTGTGAGATGTCGCTGCCGACGGCAACCGCTTGTGGACATTCCTTGAGCAGCGCCAGCGCGATTGCACCTGTCCCGGTGCCGAGATCGAGAATGCGGGCGTGCCCGTTTTCCGCAACGATGCGCCTGAGATAAGTCAGTACGTGGTCCACCAAGATTTCGGTGTCGGGCCGTGGCTCAAGGGTCGCCGGAGAAAGCTGAAGGTCCAGGCCATAGAATTCGCGATGGCCCAGGATGCGGTAAACTGGCTCGCGCCTTACTCTGCGTTCGATCGCCTCATGGATCTGCACGGATTCTCTCGGCGGCACGGTGTCGGAACCGCGAACAATGACCTCGGACAGCGAGAGGCCGAGCAGTCCGGAAATCAGTATGCGAGCGTCCGTCGAGGGGGCCGAAAGCCCGGCCTCGGAAAATCGCCGTTTCGCTTGTGCGATCAGGCCCGAGACCGTCTCCACCTGGTTCGTCATATTTGCTCACCAAGTTGGGCGAGCTGACCGGCCTGATAGTCGGCAATAAGTGCATCGACCAGTTCATCGATCTCACCCACCATCATCCGGTCGAGCTTGTAGAGCGTGAGGTTGATGCGGTGATCAGTCACGCGGCCCTGCGGGAAATTATAGGTGCGTATCCGCTCGGAGCGATCCCCCGAACCGACCTGGCTCTTTCGGTCGGCCGAGCGTTCGCTTTCCGAGCGCTGCCTCTCCATGTCGAAGAGCCGCGAGCGCAGAACCTGCATAGCCTTTGCCCGGTTCTGGTGCTGGGATTTCTCCGAACTCGTGACCACGATTCCAGTCGGCAGATGGGTGATGCGAACGGCAGAGTCCGTCGTATTTACATGCTGGCCACCCGCCCCCGACGAGCGCATGGTGTCGATACGAATATCTTCCGGGCGAATCTCGATGTCGATTTCTTCTGCTTCAGGCAGTACCGCAACGGTGGCTGCGGACGTGTGAATGCGTCCGCTTGCTTCCGTCTCCGGCACCCGCTGTACCCGGTGTACACCCGATTCGAATTTCAGCTTAGAGAAGACGCCTCGCCCGGTGATCGTCGCGATGATCTCCTTGTAGCCGCCGGCCTCGCCCTCACTTGCCGAAAGCACTTCCACCTTCCAGCCCTTGGAAGCGGCAAAGCGCTCATACATGCGGAACAGATCGCCGGCGAAAAGAGCTGCCTCCGAACCACCCGTGCCCGCCCGGATTTCAAGGATCGCGCTCTTTTCGTCGGCCGCATCCTTTGGCAGAAGCAGGATCTGCATGTCCTTCTCGAGCGCCTCGATGCGTTCTTCGACATCAGGCAGTTCCATTTCCGCAAGTTCGCGCATGTCGCGGTCGGTTGATTTGTCGGCGAGCATCGCCCTCAACCCCGAAATTTCGGCGAGCGCCCCTTCATACTCCCGAATCTTGCGTACGACCGGCTGCAACTCGGCATATTCCGATGCGAGCTTCACATAGACATCCGCGGCCGGCCCAGCCGACATGCGTGCCTCGATCTCGCCGAAACGGCGTTCGAGTTCGCGCATTTTCTCGACAGGAAGCTTCGCCACCTTTCACTCCACGTTCTTGGGTTCAAAGAGGAATATTGTTGTCTTCCGCAAAGCCCGTCAGGATGTCCCTCAGGGGCAAATGCGTCCGGTGATCATCAAGAGCCATGTTGAGCTCCCGGCCCAGGCGGTCGACATCGAGCGCCAGAAGCATCGCCTTTATCGGGCCGATTGCCGTCGGAGCGATGGAAATCGAGCGGAAGCCGATCCCGAGCAGGGCCATGGCGGAAAGCGGCTTGCCGGCCATCTCTCCGCAAAGCGTCACCGGTGTTTCGCTCTTGTCAGCGGCGCGCACGATATCGCGGAGAATTCTCAAGAACGGTCGGCCCAGAACATCGAACCGGTCCGATACCCGAGCATTGCCACGATCGGCCGCCATGGAGAACTGGAACAGATCATTCGATCCGACCGATACGAAATCGACTTCCTCCATCAATTCTTCGAGCTGCCACATCAACGCCGGAACCTCGAGCATCGCACCGAACTGCAGGCGTTTTGGCAACTGGTGGCCGAATTTCGACAGATGCTGAACCTCTTTCTGCATCAGGTCCCGCACAGCCCTGATCTCGCCGACCTCGGTCACCATTGGCAACATCATCTTCAATTCGGCCCCGGCAGCGGCTTTCAAAAGAGCTCTCAACTGCGTCCGCAGCAGTCCCGGCCGGTCGAGCGAAAGCCGGATTGCACGCCAGCCGAGTGCCGGATTTTCCTCTTCCTGAGCCCTGAAATAGGAAACAACCTTGTCTCCGCCAATATCAAGGGTGCGAAATGTCACCGGCAGGCCCGCCGCCTGGCGCAGGACGCTACGGTAGAAGTTCTCCTGCTCGTCCGCTTTTGGCATGGTAGAGGAAATCATGAACTGGAGTTCGGTGCGAAACAGGCCGATCCCCTCGGCGCCCGACTCCGCGAGTTGCGGCAGATCGACCAACAGACCGGCATTCATCTGCAGCATGATACGCTTGCCGTCTTTCGTCAGAGGCTCGACATCGCGCAATGCCCTGAACTGCTCCTGCCGCCGCGCCCGGAGGCGGACTTTTTCTTCATAGGCCTTCTGAAGGTCGGCCATCGGTCGTATATGGACCTTGCCATCGTCTCCATCAATGATGACGGGATCGCCATTTTCAGCAAGCGCCACCGCGCCAGCCGCCTGGCCGACGACGGCAATGCCCATGGCCCGGGCGACGATGACCACATGGCTCGTGACCGCGCCCTCCTCGAGAACCAGTCCGCGAATATGGTTGCGCGGATAGTCAAGCAGTTCGGCAGCACCCATCGCCCGGGCAAAGATGATCGCGTCGGCCGGAAAGCCCTCAGTCGTGCTGCGTGGCGAAAAGCCGGTCAACTGCCTGAGTAATCGATTGGCGAGATCGTCGAAATCGTGCATGCGTTCGCGCAGATACGGATCGGTGAGCCGTATCATCCGCGCCTTGGTATCGCTCTGGACCTTCTCGACCGCCGCTTCCGCCGTCAATCCGTTGTGGATCGCCTCTTCCATGCGACGCACCCAGCCCTGGTCATGCGCAAACATCCTGTAGGTCTCGAGCACATCGCGATGCTCACCCTCCATGGAGACTTCGCGGCGCGAAAGCATGTCGTCGATTGAAATGCGCAGCGAGCCGAGCGCATCGGCGAGCCGCCGCAGTTCCTTTGCCGAGTCGTCGTTCAGCAGATTGGTGACGACGATACGCGGTTCGTGGAGCACAACATATCCGAGGCCTATACCCTCGTTGTAGCTGTCACCATCGATCGTCACGGCACGTGTCAGGTCGAGTTCAAGCCCTGGCCGCGTGATTTTCTTGAGTTCGCCTGTCGCAATCATTTCGGCCAGAACCATTGCCGTCGTCTCGAGCGCTTCAAGCTCGTCCTCCCGGTAATTCCGCTGCGCCTTGTTCTGAACAACAAGAACGCCCAAACTGCGACCAGCCCTCAAAATCGGCACGCCAAGGAAGGAGTGGTATATCTCCTCCCCCGTTTCGGGCAGGTAGCGGAAAGCCGGATGTGCCTGCGCATCCGAGAGATTGAGCGACTGCGCGCTTGCAGCGATGGTGCCGACCAAGCCCTGCCCCATTTTGAGTTGAGCAAGGTGGACCGCGTCCTTGTTGAGGCCTTCGGTCGCATAGAGTTCGAGGATGCCGTCGGACCGCAACACGTACACGGAGCACACTTCCGCCACCATGTTGCTCGCTATCTGGCGAACGATCTGGTCAAGGCGTTCCTGTGGTTCGAGCGGTTCCGCCATCAACTCGCGCAACCGCTTGAGAAGAACGCGTGGACCCGCAGACAGGTCTCTCATCCCGTGAATGCTCCCGAAAACGAATAATGGACGGGCGGTCCGCCACCCGCGGCATCAACCGTAGAGAGTGACAAGGACCGCCTTGCGGATCAATTCTTATCGAGGCCGTAGCAGGAATGCAAAGTCCGGACCGCGAGTTCTGCGTAGGGACCATCGATGAGGATCGAAATCTTGATTTCCGATGTAGTTATCGCCTTGATGTTGATGCCTTTTTCAGCAAGCGCCTTGAAAGCCGTCGCGGCGACGCCGGCGTGACTGCGCATACCGATGCCGATCACCGATACCTTGACGAGACCCGATTCGCTCTGGGCGACATCATAGCCGATGGTTTCCTTATTGTCGGCGAGCACCTTCAGCGCCTTCTCCACGTCCCCTGAAGGCACGGTGAAGGTCATGTCGGTGCGGGTGCCGTCTTCCGAGATGTTCTGGACGATCATGTCGACATTGATATGCGCCTCGGCCAGCGGCCCGAAGATCGCGGCGGAAACGCCCGGCCGGTCGGCGAGCCGACGCAGCGAGATCTGCGCTTCATCCTTGGCATAGGCAATACCGGTGACTACTTCCTGTTCCACGATCTCATCCTCATCGCAAATCAACGTACCGGGCGGGTTCAGGAGATCGCCCATGCCCGGCGCATCGGGATCTTCGAAGCTCGAGCGCACGAAGGTGCGCACCTTGTGGACCATGGCCAGCTCGACTGAGCGCACCTGCAGCACCTTGGCGCCGAGCGAGGCCATTTCCAGCATTTCCTCGAACGCGATCTTCTTCAGGCGGCGCGCCTTCGGCTCGATGCGCGGGTCGGTGGTGTAGACGCCGTCGACGTCGGTGTAGATGTCGCAGCGGTCGGCCTTGATGCCGGCGGCGATCGCGACGGCCGAGGTATCGGAGCCCCCACGGCCGAGCGTTGCGATGCGGTTGTCCGGACCGATGCCCTGGAAGCCGGCGACGACCGCCACCTGGCCCTCGCCCATGCGGCGGATGATGTCGGCGCCGTCGATCTCCTGGATGCGGGCCGCGCCATGCGCATTGTCGGTCTTGATGGCGATCTGCCAGCCCTGCCAGGAGCGGGCATTGATACCCATTGACTGCAGCGCGATGGCGAGAAGGCCGGAGGTGACCTGTTCACCCGAGGCGACGACGGCGTCATATTCGCGCGCGTCGTAGAACGGCGAATCCGCGCCGGCGACCTTCGGCATGTTTTGCACCCAGTCGACCAGCTCATTGGTCTTGCCGGACATGGCCGAGACGACCACAGCCACCTCGTGGCCGGCATCGACCTCGCGTTTGACATGCCGGGCGACATTGTGAATGCGTTCGAGATTGGCGACGGATGTTCCGCCGAATTTCATTACGATGCGCGCCATAATCTTACCGTAACTGACCTCACAGCCCGCAGGAACGGGACCGACCGACAAAACCGCTCCGATCTGTCGGGGCGCGGAAGTTGCGCGCTTTTAACGAAAAAGGCAGGCCGGCGCAACGGCTACTTCAGACGTGTTGCAGCAGGCCGGAAGGTTTTTAGCCGGATCGACAGTGCCTGCATTCCCGCCATAATTCCGCACGAATTGCGGCGCCAAGCATGCTTCGGCGAGCAGCGCCACCGGCAGCGACGTCGCCGGCGGCGGCGATCTTTTAAGGTTGAGCGTGGAGGCACGGCGTGGGTCCTGAAAGGTCATTCGAAGCGGGAGATTGCCCATCACCTCCCTCCGTCGTTTCGCGATGGTCATTCCTTTCCAGACACCGCAAGCAGATCGTGGCGATCGCGAGCCTACTGCTCTTCTGTTTGGTGGGGATGGCAATCTATCGCCTGACTGGCGAAGTTAGCTACGATGACGTGGTTCGGGGATTGACCGCCACCACCATCCAGTCCCTCCTGATGGCGCTCTTCTTTACTGCATTGAGCTTCGCCATAGTCATCATGTACGACTGGAACGCCGTGGCCTTCATCGGCAAGCGCCTGCCGTTCTTCGAAATCGCCCTGACCTCGTTCAGCGCCTATGCCGTCGGCAATACGGCGGGGTTCGGAGCGCTCAGTGGCGGTGCGATCCGGTATCGCGCCTATTCGCGCCTCGGCCTCCCCCCGGACGACATCGCCAGGATCATAGCATTCGTGACGCTCTCGTTCGCACTGGGGCTGACGGTGATAACCGCACTGGCCATGCTTGCAATGGCCCCCGAGATCAGCCTGATTATCGGCATCGCGCCTGTCGTGCTGCGCTCGGTGGCGATCGTCGTTCTAGTTCTTTTCGCCGCCGCAGTAGTCGCCGCCCAGCGCTATCCCCGCCTGAGCATCCGGCGGATCCCCCTACGCCTTGCCGATACGCGTACTCTGTCGCAGCAATTCCTGGTAACCGTCCTTGACCTCGCGGCATCGGCCTCCGTCGTCTATGTTCTCCTGCCCGATACCTCGATCTCCTGGCCGGCTTTCTTTGCCGTCTATGCGGTTGCTATCGGCCTGGGGGTGGCTAGCCATGTGCCCGCCGGCATCGGCGTTTTCGAGACCGTCATCATCGCTGCCCTGGGTGGCTCTGCCAATGTCGACGCGGTTCTTGCCTCACTGGTCGCCTATAGATTGGTCTACTACGTCGTACCGCTGATCATCGCCGTCATTCTTGTCGTTGTCACGGAACTGCGCCAGTTTGCCGGGAGCCCCGCATCCGCAGGCCTGGCGCGCATCGCAACTCGGCTCGCGGTCCCGCTAATCGCCACGCTGGCATTGGTCCTGGGCACGATGATGGTGTTCTCGAGCGTGACGCCGACGCCGTCAGAGAATCTCAAGTTCCTAGAGAGCTTTCTTCCGCTGCCGGTTGTCGAGGGTTCCCATTTCATCGCCAGCTTGCTTGGTCTGATCCTTGTCATTGCCGCCCGCGGCCTGTCGCAGAGGCTGGACGGAGCTTGGTGCACTGCGGTCCTCGTTGCCTCCCTTGGCCTTGTCCTCTCGCTGCTCAAGGCCGCGGCGCTGATCGAGGCTGCTCTGCTCGCCTTCCTGTTGCTGGGCCTCTTCGTCAGCCGGCCCCTTTTTCACCGTCCGGCATCGCTTTTCCGTCAGGCACTGACGTTTCCCTGGCTACTGGCCATCGCCGTGGTCTGCGTCGGAGCCACCGTGATCCTGCTCTTCGTCTATCGTGATCTCGAATACAGCCATGAGCTCTGGTGGCAGTTCGAATTTTCCGCCGAGGCTCCGCGATCACTGCGCGCAATGCTCGGCCTGACCGTTCTCTCGTCTGCCGTCGCGATTTTCAGCTTGCTGCGGCCCGCCGCGCTCTTCATCCCTCCATCTGGAGACAACGTCATCGACGAGGCCGTCGCCATCGTTCGCAAACAAGATGTTGCCGACGCCAACCTCGTGCGCATGGGAGACAAGTCGGTGATGTTCTCGCCGCAAGGCGATGCATTTATCATGTTCTCTAAGCAGGGGCGCTCCTGGATCGCTTTCCTCGATCCTGTTGGCGAAAAAGCGGTTCAGGGTGAACTGGTCTGGCAATTCGTCGAGGCGGCGCGCGTGGCAGGCTGCCGGGCTGTCTTTTACCAGGCGTCGCCCGCTCTGTTGCCGGCCCTGGCTGACGCCGGATTCCAGGCATTCAAGCTCGGCGAGCTTGCAAGGGTCGATCTGTCCCGCTTTGACCTGAAGGGTGGACGCTGGGCCGCCCTGCGCCAGACCGCGAGCCGCGCCGCGCGAGACGGGTTGACCTTTGATATCATCGAGCCCCAGCATATTCCGGCAATCCTTCCCGAACTCAAGGCTGTCTCAGACGAGTGGCTGAATCAGCACCGCACCCGGGAAAAGGGCTTCTCGCTCGGAGCCTTCAGCCCCGCCTATATCCTGACACAGCCAGTAGCGGTATTACGGTTGAACGATGCCATCGTCGCCTTCGCCAACATTCTGCTGACTGACACACGGGAGGAGGCCTCGGTCGACCTGATGCGTTTTTCCGCGGCCGCTCCCAAAGGCGCGATGGATTTCCTGTTCACCAGCCTCATGACCAGCCTGCGATCGGACGGCGTAAGGCACTTCAATCTGGGCATGGCGCCCCTTGCCGGTCTGTCGCGGCGCGAAATCGCACCGGTCTGGGATCGCATTGCCAATATGGTCTACGAACACGGTGAGCGCTTCTATAATTTCAAGGGCCTGCGTGCCTTCAAATCAAAATTCCATCCGGAATGGCAACCGCGCTACGTCGCCGCTTCCGGCGGTCTGAGCCCGATGATGGCGCTTCTGGATTCAACGCTGCTGATAGGTGGCGGCTTGAAAGGTGTGGTCAAGAAATGAGAAAGCTGTCCGCAGTCGCCGCCACGCTATTGTTTGCGCTGTCCGTTCCGCTGATGGCGGCCGCCGTCGAATATGATGCTGGCCACATTCCCAAGCCTGAGATCCTGCTGCCGGACGACACCGCGAAGGTCCTCGTGGTTTTGCTGTCCGATACCAAAGGCTGGACGTCCACCGAAGAATCCGAGGCACAACGACTGAAAGACAACGGCAGCATCGTCATCGGCATCAATACGCCCGCCTATCTTGCCGAGTTGCGCAAGGATGACGGAGAGTGCGTCTACATGATCTCCGACATCGAAGACCTTGTCCATCAGGCCGAGCGTAGCGCAGAAATGACCACATATCTCCCGCCGATTGTCGCCGGTATTGGCGACGGAGGCGCGCTGGCGCTCGCGATGCTCGCCCAGACGCCGCGCGCCACGATCGGACAGACCCTGGCCGTCGACCCGCAGGTCGGCATTCCCCTGCTACGTCAACTCTGCACTCCCGCGGAAAGGACTGTAAGCGGCGACCGGATGATCTATGGACTGACCGCCGGTGAACTGCCGGACCCGCTGACCGTAGTGTTTTCCAGCGCCGCTCCGCCCAGCGGTCGTCAGCACGTTGACAGACTGGTTGCTACCCATGACGACATCGACGTCCAAAACCTGGATGCGGACGCGGCATCAATCCTGTCAACGACGCTCGACGATCTGATTGCCACCCAGAGCACTGACGATCCGCTTGGCCTGCCGCTGGACATTCTGGAAGTCGCTTCGCCGACCCATGACACCATGGCCGTGGTCTATTCTGGCGATGGCGGATGGCGCGACCTCGACCGTGAGGTCGCGGGTTATCTGCAGCAGCAGGGTGTGCCGGTGGTTGGCGTCGATTCACTGCGGTATTTCTGGTCGGAAAAATCCCCCCAGCAGACGGCGGACGATCTGGCAAAAATCGTCCGGACATACGGCAGGCGCTGGAAAGTCAGACACATACTGCTCGTCGGCTATTCTTTTGGCGCCGATGTCCTGCCGACGACCTATAACCACCTGCCGGATCGTCTGAAACAAAGGGTTGCACAGCTTTCCCTGATGGCGCTGTCGCATCAGGTCGACTACGAGATATCCGTTACCGGCTGGCTCGGGGTGCCCGGAGCCGGCGCCGGAGGTGATCCATTGACCGATATCAAGCTGATCGATCCCGGCCTTGTTCAATGTTTCTACGGCAAGGATGAGCAAGACGATGCCTGTCGCGACCTGAAGGGCTCAAAGGTCGAGGTCAACGAGCTGGAAGGTGGTCACCATTTCGACGGCGACTATGAATCGCTCGCACGTTTGATCATCGATCGCTTGGTCAGGAAACTCACTCCCTAAGGCCGGTTTCGGCCTTCGCGACTGGAAGATTTCGATCCGGTGAACTGGGCACACGGGCCTCCTCCGCTTCGACCTTGCTGCGTCTGACGGTCACAAAGGTCAATATTGACAACATACCAACTAGTCGGTATCCTGCGACCCAAGAAAGGAAACCGCCATGCCCCAGCCGCGCAGGACCGCCCGCGAAAAGCTCCTGGACAGCGCTTTGTCCGTAATCCGGCAAAAGGGATACTCGGCGACGACCGTCGATGACCTATGCCACGCCGCCGGCGTGACCAAAGGCGGTTTTTTTCACCATTTCAAATCCAAGGAAGACCTCGCTGTCGCCGCCGCAGATCATTTTTCGCGGAAGGCCGACAGCATCTTTGTTGATGCCCCCTACTGCGCATTGCCGGATCCGGTCGATCGCGTGCTCGGCTACGTGGCCTTCCGACGGTCCATTCTGCAAGGCGAACTCAGCGAGTTTACCTGCCTCGTGGGCACCATGGTCCAGGAAGCCTACGAGACCCATCCCGCAATCCGCCAAGCTTGCGACAAGAGCATCACCGAACATGCTGCCATGGTCGAGCAGGACATCGCCACGGCAATGCGGGAGGTAGGCATCGCATCGGATTTTACGCCCTCGAGTCTGGCCTTTCACATACAGGCGGTCATCCAAGGCGCCTTCATTCTTGCCAAGGCGAAGGGCGGTCCGGAAATCGCAACCGAATGCCTCGACCATCTCATCCGCTATCTCGAAATGCTGTTTCATGTAACCGGAAAAAGGGAGACCATCCAGTGACGATTACGATCGAAAAACTTCCAGCTAACGGACACGAACTGGGCTTCACCTGCCTCATCGACGCGCCGCCATCGGGCGTCTACCGCTGCTGGACTGATCCGCAACTCTTGACGCGGTGGTTCGCGCCCGCGCCCTGGACCACGTCCCGAGCGGAATTGGATGTTCGTCCCGGCGGCGACAACCTGATCGTCATGCGCAGTCCCAAAGGCGAGGAGTATCCCAACCAAGGTACTTACCTCGAGGTCATACCCAACGAGAAACTGGTGCTGACCGACGCCTTCACGGGCAACTGGGAACCATCCGCAAAACCCTTCATGACTGCGATCCTCACCTTCGAGAACGAAGTTGGACAAACACGCTACACCGCGCGGGTCCGGCACTGGAACGCAGAAGACAAGCAAGCTCACGAAAAGATGGGTTTTTTCGAGGGGTGGGGGGGTCACGACCGGCCAGTTGGAATCCCTCGCAAAATCGCTCGCCAGCTAGAACACAGGGGGATTTGACATGCCTGATATGCAGAAATTGGCTGTTTGCCTTTGGTTCGACAACAATGCCGAAGACGCTGTCGCTTTCTACGCATCCGTCTTTCCAGAGCTGAAAACGCTCGGCACACGTGACTATCCAGCCGATGCCACCGGCGCGCGGCGAGTTCTGACCGTCGAATTCGAACTCTTCGGCACCAGTATAATTGCGCTGAACGGTGGACCTCATTTCCATTTCAATGAAGCGGTCTCCCTTGTCGTCAACTGCGACACCCAGTCTGAAATCGACACATATTGGGAGAAGCTTGTCGAAGGCGGAAGCGCCCAGCAATGCGGCTGGCTGAAGGATCGCTATGGGCTTTCCTGGCAGATTGTACCCAGGGCCTTGCCAAAGCTGCTCAATAGCAGCGACCCCGGAAAATCGGCCAGAGTCATGGCTGCCATGATGTCGATGATCAAACTCGACCTCAACGCTCTCCAGGCCGCCTGACCTACAGAGACAGGGTCAAAAACGCAAATGCACGAGAGCCTGGAGCAATCGCGCATTTCCTCGTTGGCAAGCCGTGCCGCTCACCTGCGGTTAAGGCATTCAATATCGCTCGGGTCACAATTCAGCCGGTATATGGGATGACGGTCGCGATCCGGATCGCCCGTCCCACGCAGGGTGAAGGGCTCACGCGCAGTGCCTGACTCAGGGCGAACAACTCGTGGCAAGGGCGGTGCCGGTCGATAACTACTGTCGTTGCTCCAGCGAGGGGGCGGCGGAGGACGATAGTAGTCACGACGTATCGGGGGCCGGTAATACCCGTCCCTCCACTCGTCACGGTCACGATAGAAATCTCGATCCCGGTAATAGCGGTCCCAATACGGGCCTATGCTGAATACAACAGTGGGAATGCCGAGCGGTTCGTAGTAGCGAGGCCCCACATACACACGCCGCTGCGAATAGCCGACTTGCAGGTAGTTTCCCGAAACCCAACCGCGAACGCCGCGATAACCGACATCGCACCAGTTGGAGGTACGCATGCAACCGTATATTTCGACACGACTGCTGAACGGGATCACAATCACGGGCGGATATCGTGTGCTCGGCCCCGAACGCATGTTCACATTGGCGGTCGAATAGGCCTGGACGGCATTGGCAGCCGCGGGGACGCCTATCGCCATCATCACGGCAATCGCCAACAGCGACAATCTCTTCATCCGGTTATCTCCTAAAGGTCCTGAAAACGGAACCGTGGCTATCGAATCCATAATGTTTGAGAGTATGGGATGTTCCCCCAATTGGGCGCTATTTTGGCGAACCGGTTCGTGCACGCGCATCACCTGCATACAAACAGACAAATGGTCACGACATGCTTGCGGACTTGACATCGGCGGGTGATCGTCCGACTTGAGTTCAAGTACCCTTCCTGAGGAGGCCAGGTATATGAGCGAACAGGCACGCAGCACCATAGATCAAAGCGAAGTGGACCGTTTTTCCGCCATGGCAGCGGAATGGTGGGATCCCACCGGAAAGTTCCGGCCACTGCACAAGATCAATCCCGTCCGGCTCGCCTATATCCGTGACAAGGTCTCGCAGAACTACGGTCGCGACCCCAAGAGCCATCGCCCCCTCGATGGTCTGCGGATTCTCGACATCGGCTGCGGCGGCGGGTTGCTCTCCGAGCCGGTGGCCCGCATGGGCGCCCATGTCGTAGGCGCCGACGCATCGGAGAGGAATATCGGCATCGCCCAGACCCATGCCGCCCAGACCGGGGTGGAGGTCGACTACCGGGCCATCACGGCCGAGGCCTTGGCGACGGCGGGCGAAACCTTCGACGTAGTCTTGAACATGGAAGTGGTCGAGCATGTCGCTGATGTCGATTTCTTCATTTCGACCTGTGCCTCCATGGTCCGACCCGGCGGCCTCATGCTGATCTCGACGATCAACCGTACATTCAAGGCAGCCGCCCTGGCTATCATCGGCGCGGAATATGTGTTGGGCTGGCTGCCCCGCGGCACTCACCAATACGAAAAACTGGTCCGCCCCGAAGAACTGGAAGCCCCGCTTACGAAAAGCGGTATGGAGGTTCTGGAGCGGACAGGCGTCTTCTTCAATCCCCTGCGCAACCAGTGGAACCTCTCACCCGACATCGAGGTCAATTACATGATGCTGGCCAAGCGCCCGGCAGTCACGGAACCCGCATCGTGACGTCCCCCGCAGAAGTGGTCGCCTTCTGGCGCGCGCAAGGCCCTGCCAAATGGTTCTCGAGGCATGACACGCTCGATGCCGAAATCGCGAGTCTTTACGGGCACCTGCACCTGCGGGCATCGCGAAACGAACTGAGAGATTGGGAAGAAACGACGGAAGGCACCCTCGCGCTCATCCTGCTCCTGGACCAGTTTCCTCGCAACCTCTATCGCGGCAGCGCCCATTCCTACGCGACCGATGGACTGGCGAGAGCGGTGGCCAGACGCGCCCTCGATAAGGGCTTTGACAAGAGTGTCGACCCGATCCTGCGGCCATTCTTCTACCTGCCGTTCGAACATTCGGAAAGCATCGAGGATCAGCATCTCTGCATCAGATTGTTCGAGGCCCATCGAGACGAGACCGGGGACGAGGAGCCCCTGAAATGGGCGGTCATTCACCGCGATATCATCGAAAGGTTCGGCCGTTTCCCGCACCGCAATGAGGCGCTCGGTCGCAATACCACGGCGGAAGAACAAGCCTATCTGGATGACGACGGCTTCAGGGGCTGAAACGGCCTCTCCTTCTCAAGGATCGATGCGGATGCAAGAGGCTGGAGAGGCCGCCTGAAAACATGCGCTCGGTCCGGGCCGATGGTCGTTCAACCGCTCGAAACGCCGCACGGCATCAGTTGATATCATCCGGCAGCACGGGAATCGGGGCGATTTCGATCCCCTCGTCGACCAGTGCCTTCACTTCTGTCGGAGATGCCTGGCCGATGATACCGCGCGCATCCGCTTCGCCGTAATGAATTTTGCGCGCCTCCTCCGGAAACCGCTCACCGACGTCCTCGCTGTTGGCGCGAATAGCGTCGATCGCTTCCTTCAGTTTCGCCAGCGCTTCCTTCTGCGCGGTATCAACCGCCAGCGCGTGAACCGCCTCCTTCTTGCGGGCGGTCGCCACGGAGGGAGCCATCAGCAGCTTGGAAACCACCTCAGAACCACAGACCGGACAGGTCAGCAGCCCAAGGGACTGCTGCCGGTCATAGTCGGCGCCTTCCGAGAACCACCCTTCGAATTCGTGGGCGTTGTCGCAACGGAGCGAATAGCGGATCAAACGGTAACGCCCCCTTTCGCAAGCGCCGGCTGGAAATCGAGGTTGAAATTACGCGCGTTCTTGAGATTGGGTATTTTGGCCCGCGCCGCCTTCACGGCTGCGACATCGATATCAGCAAGTACGATCGCTTCACCGGTACCCCCCGCGCTCGCAAGCACCTTGCCCCAAGGATCGACGATCATCGAATGACCAAAAGTCTCCCTCCCGTCCTCATGGACACCGGCCTGCGCGGCGGCAATGACGAATGCTCCATTCTCGATGGCGCGCGCGCGCAACAGTACCTCCCAATGGGCCTCTCCAGTCTGCTTCGTGAAAGCAGCGGGGGCAGTCAGGATTTCCGCGCCGGCAACGGCTTCGGCCCTGAAGAGCGCCGGGAAGCGAACATCGTAGCAGATGGCAAAACCGAGCTTTGCAAAGGGAAGGTCGACAACCCGAGCATCCGAGCCTGGACGGTAGACGGCACTCTCGCGCCAGCTCTCCCCATTGTCGAGATCGACGTCGAACATATGGATCTTGTCGTAGCTGCAGATCTTCCGGCCTTCGGGATCGAACAGGAAAGCCCGATTGGCGATCTTTCCGTCAGCAAGCGCGATTGCCGTCGAGCCGACGTGGAGATGGATCTTCAACTCCCTGGCCAGATCGGCAGCCGTCCGGACGATAATGTCGGTGTCCTCATCGCGCAGGACAGCCCTGAGGCCCTCGCGGTCCTTCTGCACGGCGCCGGTCATCTCGGGCGTCTGCACATAGATCGCGCCGTGGCCGGCTGCCTCGCGCACCAGACGCACCATAGCATCAGCATTTCTCGCCGGATCAACTCCCGAACACATCTGAACGGCTGCGGCTTTGAAAGTCATATTGTGAATCCTTAGTTCGCCAGCATCTGGTCTAGCTTGCCTGCGCGCTCGAGCGCGTAAAGATCGTCGCATCCTCCCACATGGGTATCACCGATGAATATCTGAGGAAATGTCGACCGGCCATGCGCCTTTGAAATCATTTCCGCACGCAGTTGCGCATCGCCCGTGGCGTCATGCTCGACATAGGAAACCCCCTTGGAATCAAGCAGCGTCTTGGCGCGGGCACAGTACCCGCAATATTGCCGCGTGTAGATTGTCACGGATGCCATGCATTTCTCCGGTTCCGGGCCCGTTTTCGAGCCACGAATGAATTCTTTCACTTACAGGCTCATATAGGCCCGGAGAATGTCCTTGCAAAGGTCAAAACCGTGACATCGGCCGCGCCTGCGCGCTTCAACACCCTCGTTGCCGCTGAGACCGTGGCGCCGGTCGTGAATACATCGTCGACGAGCACGAGACGACGGCCAAAGACCTCGCTTTCCCGTCCCGCCACGACCCCAAATGCGCCTCGCACATTATCCACGCGTGCATTGGCCGTCAGTCCGACTTGCTGGCTGGTCCGCTTGACGCGAACAAGTGTCGAGGCAAGGAACGGCTTTCCCACCAGGCGCGCCATATGCCGGCCAAGCTCGGCCGACTGATTGAACTTGCGGCTCAGGAGACGTGTCCTGTGCAATGGGACCGGGATGATCGCATCACAATCGGCAAGAGCCTCGGCCCCTGTGCGGACCATCCAGCGGGCCATCATGGGCGCGAGATCGACCCGGTCGCGATATTTGAGGTTGTGCACCAGATCCCGGGCAATGCCTTCATGAATGGCAACCGAACGCAACCTGTCGAACGTCGGGGGATTGGCAATCGCCTCCGCTGACAACATACCTGGCCCCGGATCATGGCCGAAGGGAATACCGAGAACATCACAATAGGGTCGCTCGATGAAGCGCACCGACGACCAGCACCGGGCGCAGAGCGCCCCGTGACCTGCCATCCTCTCACCGCAATGGGCGCATGCCGGCGGGTAGACGATATCGCGCAACAGGGTCAGCAGCCGATGGGCCCCGGCGACGCTGAACCGAACCGTTTTTTGCGCGATATCACCTGACATGCGGTTGACATTAGGCGCTTAGGAGCGCCTTTGCCATGCCAAGTTTTACCGGGATGACGCGATGGACAAGCTTTTCGATCTGGAACTGGCGACGGAGAATCGCAAGCGCGCCTTTGCACGGCGTTCCGGTCAGTCGGATTTTCTGTTGGAGATCGTTGCCCGTGAACTCGCCGAACGGTTGTCTCTGATCGAACGCAAGTTCGAGCGTGCCGTAGAACTGCATGGAGCAAGCGGTATTGCTGCCAGGGAATGCCAAGCGACCGGCAAGATCAACCACATCGACCGCGTCGAGACAGATGCCATGTTCGCACCCGGCGATGAGCCCCTGATCGAGGCTCCTCTGGAGACCGTGCCGCTTGAGGAGCAATCTGCAAACCTGATCCTGTCTCCTCTGGCGCTCCATATCACCAACGACACGCCGGGCGTCCTGATCCAGATTCGCCGCGCATTGAAACCGGATGGTCTGCTTCTGGCAGCCATACCCGGCGCGGGCACGCTGAGCGAACTCCGCGATGTCCTGCTTTCGGCGGAGATCGAAATGACTGGTGGCGCAAGTCCACGTGTCATACCTTTTGCCGACATTCGCGACATCGGCGGGCTGATGCAGCGCGCCGGCTTCACCCTACCGGTGATCGATGAGCAGACATATACGGTCCGGTACGATTCGATTTTCGAACTGATGCGCGACATTAAGGCCATGGGAATGGCCAATCCTTTGGCAGACCGCAGCCGAAAGCCCCTGACACGCGCCTTTTTCCTCCGTGCAGCGGAACGATATGCGGAACGCTATTCCGATCCGGACGGCCGTATCCGCGCCACCTTCTCGATCATCTATTTGTCTGGATGGGCGCCGCATGAAAGCCAACAGAAGCCACTGCAACCGGGCTCGGCCAAGATGCGGCTCGCCGACGCGCTGTCGCTGGGGCGACGGAATCAGGATTGATCATTTCCCCGCGGTATTGACCGCGGCCGTGGCCTTGGCGAAGACATTGCCAAGCGAACCCGTGAACGCACCATAACCGCCAATCAGGGCAACCGACATGATTGCGGCAATCAGGCCATATTCGATTGCAGTCGCACCGGACTTGTCAGCAAAGAAGCTCCTCAACGCGCGCATTCTCTCTCCCTCGCCAGCCAATGCACCTCGGGGATGGCGATCAGCAATCTTCACCGGTACCGTAGCCATCAACGATGCAGACCGACCCCGGCGTCTGCTGCAGGACACTGCGCCGGATCGTATAACGCTTCCCGTTTTCGGGCTTGCCAATCGATCCGGTAGTCATCATGTCGAACTCTTCGGGTGTGAAGGCGAGGCTCTTCTTGCCGGAATTGTCCGCGAGCATGGGAGTAAGGACGAGCGAAAGCGCAACCGCCGCCGTCCCGAACAACAGGGCGATATTCAACACACCAGTTTTTTTCGCCCTGGACGAAGACCGTTCTCTCGACCGGACGGTCTTCCAGAAATCCTCGTTTGACATGATTCGCTCCACGCACGCTTTATCGCATGAACAAAGAATACCTTTGCCTGATGGTGATAAACTTTGTGTTAAGAACAATTGCAGGAAGTCGAACTTGCTAAAGCAAATCCTGCAAAAAGGGGATCAGCGGTTCATCGGCGGGCGGCATGGGATAATCACGCAGCGCCTGCGGCCTGACCCATTTGATCGCCTGGCCTTCCCGGCCGTGCGCAAATCCCTCGAAACGGCGGCAGATGAAAAGCGGCATCAAGAGGTGAAAACTCTCGTAGCTATGACTTGCGAAGGTGAGCGGCGCGAGGCAGGGCGCCCTGGTCGTGATACCCAATTCCTCATCCAGTTCACGAATGAGGGTTTCCTCCGGCGTTTCGCCGGCCTCCACCTTCCCGCCGGGAAACTCCCAAAGGCCGGCGAGTGTCTTGCCTTCCGGGCGCTGTGCCAGCAACACGCGTCCGTCGGCATCGATCAGCGCACAGGCTGCGACCAGCAATATCGGTTTGGTGTCCTCACTCATGCCTGGCTTTCCTTCCGCCAGAACCAGTAGCGGTAGGCCTCCACGAAACCCATTCCCCCGTAGAGCGAAAGGGCCGCTTCATTGTCGGTCCGAACCTGAAGCCATGCCGTACGGGCGCCACGCATCCGCGCCCAACGCAGGGCCGACGAGAGGATCTCGGTTCCAATCTTGCGCCGGCGATGCGTTTCGGCGACCGCAACCAGCATGAGGCCGGCCAGATCATTGTCCTGGACGCAGAGCGCCGCGGCAACAGGTCCGTCCTGCGGTTCCTCGATGAGAAACAGCCCGGCGGGCGGCTTGATGGCACTGATGATTTCAGCAAGCGCCGGCTTCAGCGCCGGGTCCTCACCCTGCAGCGTCAGGCTGGCATCGACAAATCGGCCGACATCATGGGTCGGAAGATGATCAAGCGTGTCCGGAAGTTCAAGCGCTGTGAGATCCAAAGTCATCGTAAGCACTTCTTCGAAGCGGACCCAACCATCCTCCTGCAGCAGAGCGACGAGAGGCTTCGGAGTCAGCGGCGTCTCCCGCACGATCGGCGGGCGCCCGTAGTGTTCGAATTTTCGCGCGGCCTTTTCCAACCGGATCGCAACATCACGGCTATCCGCCGGATCAAGCGCCACGACGCAATTCAGCCTTTTGGAGGGATGGCCGCCGGTCAGGCGGATTTGCCAGCTTCCGTCATACTGAACGGAGGCCGCCGGCCATGCCCTGAAGCTGACTGCCTCCAACCGGCGGACCAGCGGAAGGTTGTTCTGAGAGTGGCCTGCTTGCATCGGCGCCGTCAACTCCGGTAGTCGCCATTGATCGCCACGTATTCTTTGGTGAGATCGCAGGTCCACACGGTTGCATTGCCCGTACCCAGGCCGATATCGACCTTGAGGGCTATGTCCTCCTCTTTCATGACCGCGGTAGCCGCGGCTTCGGAGTAGTCGGGATCGCGCTCGCCGTTGACGGCGACGCGAACGTCGCCGAACCAGATTGCCAGCCGGTCGCGATCGGCCATTTCTCCGGATTTTCCGACCGCCATGACGACACGGCCCCAATTGGCATCCTCACCGGCAACTGCCGTCTTGACGAGTGGCGAATTGGCAATCGACAGCGCGATCCGCTTGGCAGCAAGATTGCTCTCGGCTCCCGTGACGGTGATCTTGAGCATCTTGCGCGCGCCCTCTCCGTCGCGCACCACCTGCAGCGCAAGGTCCCTCAGCAGTTCATTGAGAGCCGTCTTGAAACCGGTGAGACGACTATCGTCCACCGTCTCTATCCTTGATTGCCCGTCGTTGGCTGCGGCGCCGGTAGCAAAGAGCATCAATGTGTCGGAGGTCGAGGTGTCGCTATCGACGGTGATTGAATTGAAGCTTGGATCGACCCCTTCGGCCAACAAGGCCTGCAATGCGGGAGCAGCGATATCGGCATCGGTCACGACAAAGGAAAGCATGGTCGCCATGTCCGGGGCGATCATGCCCGCCCCCTTGGCTATACCGTTGATGATAACCTTGACACCGCCTATCTCCGCACTCCGCGTTGCCACTTTCGGATAGGTATCGGTGGTCATGATCGCCTTGGCAGCCTCAAGCCAAAAGTCGCCCGTCGCGTCTGTCGCCATCCGGTCCAGGACGCCGGAAAATTTCGTCGCATCGAGCGGTTCGCCGATAACGCCGGTCGAAGCCAGATAGATTTCATTTTCCCCGCAGCCGAGCGCGGCAGCGGCGGACCTTGCCGTCAGTTCCGTGGCCGCTTTGCCCTTGAGACCAGTGAATGCATTGGCGTTGCCGGAATTGACGACGACCCCGCGCGCCAGGCCATGGGAAAGGTTGGCGCGGCAGAAATCGACCGGGGCGGACGGGCATTTCGAGCGTGTGAACACGCCGGCCACGTCAGCGGGACGATCGAAAGCCATCAGCAGCACGTCGGTGCGGTTCTTGTACTTGATGCCCGCAGCGGCCGTTGCCATGCGCAAGCCCCGGATCGACGGCATTTCGGGAAAAGTCTTGGGGGCAAGAGGAGAAACGGTTGTTGACATCTTCACTGTCTGGATTCGTTACCGGGGATGGAAGAGCCCGCGCTGACCGCGGGCCCGCATTGATTTCGCCGAGAATTACGGCTGCTTGTTCACATCTTCATAGCCCTTTCGCAGAGCCTCATCGAGGATCTCGATTTTCTGTTCGGTCTTCGCCTTTGCGATGAGTTCGAGATACTTGTCACGCATCACCAGCTGGCGGATCTGCTGTGCCACTTGATCGAAGGCTGGCGGCGGCGCGTCGCGCTTGTCCTCAACCTTTATGACGTGGAAGCCGAACTGCGTCTTGACCGGCGCCTTGGAATAGGTGCCCTTTTCCATCGCGAAGGCTGCTTCCTCGAATTCCGGAACCATACGTCCCTTGGTGAAATAGCCGAGATCACCTCCTTCCGACTTGTTCGGGTCGGTGGACTTTTCCTTGGCCAGTTCGGCGAAATCCTTGCCGGCGTCGAGTTCGGCGATGATCGCCTTTGCTTCCTCCTCGGTTTTCACGAGAATGTGGCGGGCACTGACTTCTTCCTGTTTCGGAAGCGCGGCGATTTCCTTGTCGTATCGGGCCTTCACGTCGGCATCGCTCACGGCATCTACCACATGCTTCTTGAAGTAGAGATTGTGCAGCTCGCGATCGGCGATGAATTGCATCCGGGCCAAGTATGCCGGATCGTCTTTCATGCCTTCGCCCGTCGCATTGGCGGCCAGAAGCTTGACGTCAATCGCGCCGGAAAGAGCAGCGATCTTCTTCTGCTCGTCGGGAAGCTGAGAAAGCTGCGGGTCGAGGTTTGCGATGGCGAGATCCAGGTCGGACTGGTGGATTTCAAGATTTCCGACCTTCGCAACGACTGCGTCCTCAGCAAAGGCAGGGACCTGAAGACCGACGAGCGCAACGCATGCAGCGAGGGCAAGCTTATGATAGCGAGACATGAAAAACCTTTCGAATAGGGAACCGTTTCAAGACCGTTTGAATCGGGCGAAAAATTGTCAAAAGCGCCAGAACGCGGCACTTCCGTATCAACCTGTCCCGTTGACATCATTCGACCCCCCTCTTATCTGTCACGCAACCTCGCGTCTAGAGAAGTTTCCGGAAGCGACACGCCATTTTGCCGAAAACCGGCCGCCTTCTAAGGCGCGGACAATATGTGACGAATGTCAGAAAGGGCCATGGTAATGGTCAGTCTTGGTGGACTAGCCCGCAAACTGTTCGGATCGGCAAATGATCGTCGAATCCGCTCCTATCATCCGAAGGTCGCGGCGATTAACGCCCTCGAAGACAGCATGAAGGCCCTCGATGACAGAGCGCTAGCCGCAAAGACGCTTGAATTTCGTCAGCAACTGGCGGACGGAAAAGCCCTTGACGAACTGCTCGTGCCCGCATTTGCTGTCGCACGTGAGGCAGCACGCCGCACCCTCGGGCTCCGGCCTTTCGACGTGCAATTGATCGGCGCAATGATCCTGCATGAAAACTCCATCGCCGAGATGAAGACGGGCGAGGGCAAGACCCTCGTGGCGACCCTTGCGGTCTACCTGAATGCGCTTGCCGGCAAGGGCGTCCATGTCGTGACGGTCAACGACTACCTCGCCAAGCGCGACTCTACGACGATGGGCAAGCTCTACAGCTTCCTCGGCATGACGACCGGCGTGATCGTTCATGGACTGTCCGACGAAGAACGCCGCGCGGCCTACGCCTGTGACATCACTTATGCCACGAACAACGAACTCGGCTTCGATTACCTGCGCGACAATATGAAATACGAGCGCTCGCAGATGGTGCAGCGCGGCCACAACTACGCGATCGTCGACGAAGTGGATTCGATCCTGGTCGACGAGGCCCGGACTCCCTTGATCATCTCCGGCCCCTTGGACGACCGGTCCGATCTCTACAGCACGATCGATGCCTTCATCCCTCTTCTGTCGGAGGAAGACTATGAGATTGATGAGAAACAGCGCTCAGCCAACTTCTCCGAAGTCGGAACGGAAAAGCTCGAAAACCTCCTTCGCGAAGCCAATCTCCTGAAAGGAGTCTCCCTGTACGACGTGGAGAACGTCGCTATCGTCCACCACATCAACAATGCCCTGAAGGCACACAAACTCTTTACCCGCGATAAGGACTACATCGTGCGCGATGGCGAAATCGTCATCATCGACGAGTTCACGGGCCGCATGATGCCGGGGCGGCGCTATTCCGAAGGTCAGCATCAGGCGCTGGAAGCCAAGGAAAAAGTGCAGATCCAGCCGGAGAACCAGACCCTCGCTTCGATTACCTTCCAGAACTATTTCCGCATGTATGGCAAGCTGGCCGGCATGACCGGTACGGCGGCGACCGAGGCGGAAGAGTTCGCCAATATCTATGGCCTTGACGTCGTTGAAGTACCCACCAATCTGCCGATTCAACGCATCGATGAGGATGACGAGGTCTACCGGACATCGGAAGAAAAGTTCCGGGCGATCATCGAGGAAATCAAGGACGCCAACAAGCGCAACCAGCCGGTGCTGGTGGGAACGACCTCGATTGAAAAGTCCGAACTGCTCGCCACGATGCTGAGGCAGTCCGGATTCGGGGATTTCGCGGTCCTCAATGCACGTTACCACGAACAGGAAGCCTATATCGTCAGCCAGGCGGGCGTGCCCGGCGCCGTGACCATTGCCACCAACATGGCGGGACGTGGCACCGACATCCAGCTCGGCGGCAATCTCGAGATGCGCATCGAGCGCGAACTCGGCGAGATGGAGGACGGCGCCGAGCGCGACGAGAAGGCCGCCGCCATCAAGGCTGAGGTCCAGCGCCTGAAAGAGGTGGCGCTGGCCGCCGGCGGGCTCTATGTGATCGCCAGTGAGCGTCACGAAAGCCGCCACATCGACAACCAGCTGCGGGGACGTTCCGGACGCCAGGGCGATCCCGGGCGATCGAAGTTCTACCTTTCGCTTCAAGACGATCTGATGCGCATCTTCGGCTCCGACCGCATGGACGGCATGCTGCAGAAGCTCGGACTCAAGGAAGGGGAGGCAATCGTACATCCTTGGATCAACAAGGCACTGGAGCGCGCGCAGAAGAAGGTCGAGGCGCGCAACTTCGATATCCGCAAAAACCTCCTCAAATACGACGACGTTCTGAACGATCAGCGTAAGGTCATTTTCGAGCAGCGCATCGAGCTGATGGACATGGCGGATATATCCGCCACGATCGCCGATATGCGCAATGACGTCATCGAAACCATGGTGACCACCCATATCCCGGAGCGCGCCTATGCCGAGCAATGGGATGTCGCGGGCCTCAAGGCGGCCGTCGCCAACACACTCAACCTCGACCTTCCGATCGAAGAATGGGCCACCGAAGAGGGCATTGCCGACGATGATATTCTTGCGCGCCTGACCGAAGCCGCCGACAAGGCCGTGGCCGAGAAGACCGCGCGTTTCGGACCGGAGATCATGACCTATGTCGAGCGCTCCGTAGTGCTGCAGACGATCGACCACCTTTGGCGCGAGCACATCGTCAATCTCGATCATCTTCGCTCCGTCGTCGGATTCCGAGGCTATGCCCAGCGTGATCCCTTGCAGGAATACAAGGCGGAGGCTTTCGAACTCTTCCAGGCCCTGCTCGCCAACCTTCGCGAGGCCGTAACCTCGCAGATGATGCGCGTGGAACTCGTGCGCGAAGCCCCGCCTCCGCCGCCACTGCCTGAAATGGAAGGTCATCATCTGGATGCAACGACCGGTGAAGACGATTTCAACGAAAGCGCAGATCCGGTTCTTGCGTCGCCAGGATATGTCTCGCCAGAACATCGCAAACCCGAGGACCCGTCGACTTGGGGCAAGGTCGGGCGCAACGAGGCCTGCCCGTGTGGATCAGGCAAGAAATACAAGCATTGCCATGGGGCTTTCGAGCAGGCGTAGACGGCAAGACGCAGGAACGAATTGAAGTTGAAAGGCGGCTTTACAGTCGCCTTTTGCGTGTTGTAGAACTCCCTTAAGCAGCAGTCCGGGAACCGTTTCTTAACCCTGATCCCACATATTGCCCGTACTGTAATGCGTCATCGGTGGGCATCGCGTGTCAATATTGGCAGTAATCCAGATCGCGGAAAGAATACTGCCATCCGGGCTGCATCCGGCGCTGCACAATCTCGCAGACACCTTTCTTGATCACGGCGAGGACGCCCGATCCCAGCGCATGGCAATCAGCGCCTTCGTGATCCGGGTTTTCAGCGCCGCTATCGCATTGATATCGCAGATCATTCAGGCTCGCATAATGGGCGAGTTCGAATATGGCATATTCGTCTTCGTCTGGGTGCTGGTCGTCCTCTTCGGTAATCTCTCCTGCCTCGGATTCCACACCGCAGTAATCAGGTTCCTGCCCCAATATGAAACGCGTGGCGAGCTTGACGAAATCCGCGGCCTCGCGGTCACTACGAGACGCTTTTCGATGTTGTCGGCGAGCGTCCTCGCCGTGATCGGCTTTGCTGTGCTGTATTTTCTCGGGGAGCAGATCGAAAGCTACTATATGGTACCGCTGTTTATCGGCCTGATCACGCTGCCCTTGATCGCTCTCGGCGATTCGCTCGAGGGCACGGCGCGCGCCAATAACTGGACCGTGGCCGCGTTGACTCCGACTTACATCATCCGCCCGCTGCTGATCCTCGGCTTCATGGTAGTCGCCGTTCTTCTCGGGGCGCCGCACACTGCAACCACTGCGATGCAGGCTGCGATCGCAGCTACGCTCACCACCTCCTTGGGCCAGTTGGCATCTGTCGAATGGAGAATGAGAAAACGGTTCTCCCGAGGTCCAAAGAAGATCCAATTCCTGGTCTGGCTTAAGGTGGCGCTACCGATCTTCCTGATCGAAGGTTTCGGCTTTCTCTTGACAAATTCCGATGTGGTCGTCGTCGGTCTATATGTTGAACCGGACCAAGTGGCGATCTATTTCGCGGCCGCCAAGACCATGGCCCTGGTGCAATTCGTCTATTTCGCAGTCAAGACCGTCGCCGCGCCCCGCTTTTCTGCCATGGTGGCCGCGCCCGATCTCAGGCCCCTCGCCATCTTTGCGGGTGCCACCGCGCGTTGGAGTTTCTGGCCGTCGCTCGTCGTTGGCCTGACGGTCCTCCTGTTCGGGAAATTCCTTCTCTCCCTTTTCGGAGCCGCGTTTACCACTGGATACTTCTTGATGGCCATCCTCTTTGCCGGAACGCTTTCCAAGGCGCTGGTCGGTCCTGGCGAAGTGCTTCTGACCATGGCCGGAAAACAGGGACTGTGCGTTTGGGTCTATGTCGCAGCGCTGGCGACAAATATCACTCTCAATGTTATACTTATTCCGCTTTACGGTCTGGCAGGCGCGGCGATTGCCACCGCGGCCGCGATGATGGTGGAAGCGGTGCTTTTACATATCGCCGTCCGCTCATCGCTCGGCATCGTGCTTTTTGCCTTCGCGAACCCGCTGGCAATCCTGGATAGAACGAGGCCATCCTGACCATGGCGCAGCCGCCGAAATTCAATGAGAACAAGATCAATCGCGACGAACGCCCAGTCGGAACCGTGCCGATGGTGGGTCATACGCGGCCGCCCGCCGATATCCGGGTCGATGTTGGAAGGCCTGGACGGCACCTGTCCCTCTATCCTGGGCGCATGGGGTATGAGCTGCAGGAAGAGCTCGACTTTCTGACCTACCGGGCTATGGAACCGAACATATTCTTTGCCGCACGATTCCTCGCCCCGGCAATGCCGCGTCTTGAGGACCGCCAGGTTCGCGTCGCGATCATACGGGACGAGGTTGACACCCGAAGCCGCATGCGCCTGCTGATGCCGTTTTCGATCGAGAAGCCCGGCTTTTCCGTCGGCCCCTCGATCATTCGCGTCTGGTCTAATTCCTTCGGGCCGCTTGGCACACCCCTGGTCGATGCCGAAGACGCGGCTGAAACGATAGACAACCTGTTCGAGGCGCTCGCGGCCCCTGAAGCAAAGCTCCCAGGCGTCCTCGTCCTTCCCGAACTTCGGGTCAATGGACCGTTCGCCAAGCTCGCGAAGGCCCTCGCTCTCAGTCGCGACCTGCCACTGACAGTCACCGACAGCTTCCAGCGTCCGATGCTGCAAAGCTCTGATGACGGCGATACCTACCTTCGCAAATCCTTGTCCAAGTCCCACCTCAAGGAAATGCGCCGCCAGTATCGTCTGCTTGGCGAATTGGGCCAGCTCACTTATCACGTCGCGCGCCAGCCTGAGGAAATCCGGTTGCGCATGGAAGAGTTTTTAGCGCTCGAGGTAAACGGCTGGAAGGGACGGAAACGTTCGGCCCTGATCAGCGACCGCTTTCGCGCGGCCTTTGCGCGTGAGGCCGTTAGCAATCTCGCGGAAGTGGACGCAGTGCGTATCCATACTCTGGACCTTGATGGCAAAGCGATCGCATCCATGGTCGTCTTCATCATGGCCGGCGAGGCCTACACCTGGAAAACAGCCTTCAATGAAGACTATGCCCGTTTCTCTCCGGGCAAGCTGCTGGCGGCGGATCTGACCGATTGGCATCTCGAGGACGCCAATATCGTGCGAACCGACTCCTGCACCCAGACCGAGCACACGATCCTGTACCGCTTGTGGCAGGAGCGTGAAGAGATGGGCACGGTCATCATTGGCCTCGGCCGGAATTCCGACCGTGATGTGCGTCAGGTGGCGGCGCAGATGCATCTGTACCGCAACACGCGCAACCTGGCCCGCGTCCTGCGCGACAAGATTCTTACCCGACGTTTCGGAGAGGGCTGAGGCTCCGCGAGCGGCTATTCGGCGGCAGACTCGGAGATCTCCCTCTCACGGAGGAGCCGGCGGATAACCTTGCCGGTTGTCGTCAGCGGCAATTCGTCGATGAACTCCACCTCGCGCGGATATTCGTGCATTGAAAGCCGTTGCTTTACCCAGTCGCGAATTTCCTCCGCAAGATCCGCACTCGGCACATATCCATCTGTGAGAACTATGAACGCCTTGACAATCTCCGTTCTCAACGGATCAGGCTTGCCGACTGCCGCCGCCAGTTGCACGGCGGGATGGCCAACGAGACAATCCTCGATCTCCGCTGGACCGATGCGATAGCCGGACGAGGTTATAACGTCGTCATCACGACCGAAGAATTCGACATAGCCCTGGGCATCCTGGCGCCCGAGGTCACCGGTCTTCATCCAGTCGCCGATAAACTTGCGCACCGTGGCACTCTCGTCGTTCCAATAGCCAAGGAACATCACCGGATCGGGCCTGGCGATCGCCACCTGACCGGTGACGCCGGCCGGTACTTCGCGGCCTTCGTCGTCAATGATCGCCACGCGATGACCCGGAACCGGACGACCGATGGCGCCAGCCCTGGTCACGCCGAGGTGGGCTGCGGATCCCAGCACGAAATTGCACTCGGTCTGGCCATAGAACTCGTTCGGCACGATGCCGAGTGCGGCCTTGACCCATTCATAGGTCTCGCGGCCGAGCGATTCCCCGGCCGAACCGACGCTGCGCAAAACGAGGTCGTATTTCTCCAGCGGCTTCTCGACCGACCTCAGGAGACGCAACGCCGTCGGCGGGATGAAGGCGTTTCTCACCTTCATCCCGGCCATGATGCGGAAGGCCAAGTCGGGATCGAATTTCTGCGCCGGCGAGGAGACGACAGGGACGCCGAGCAGCAGCGCCGGTAGCAGCGCATTCAACAGACCGCCCGCCCAGGCCCAGTCGGACGGCGTCCAGACCTTGTCGTCCGGCTTGGGCAGGAAATCATGCACCATCTGGAAGCCTGGAATGTGGCCCGGCAGCACCCGATGGCCATGCAGCGCCCCTTTCGGCGGGCCGGTGGTGCCCGAGGTGAAGATCATCAGCGCCGGTGTGTCCGGACCGGTCTCTGTGACCTCGAAGAGGGGAGGAAAGGCTTCGACCAGTTCGGCAAAAGAATGCGCCGTGCTGCATGCGGCGCCGGTCGAGATCACGTGCTCGAGGAGCGGCAAGCGCGAGCGAATAGCGCCCAGACGCGAAAGCCCGAAATCATTGGTGACGATTGCACGGACGCCGGCGGCGGCAAGCCGGTATTCAAGCGCCTCGACGCCGAACAGCAGCGCGAGCGGCACGGCGATTGCCCCCAGCTTGTAGATCGCGACATGCGCGATCACGGTCTCGAAGGACTGCGGCAGGAGAAGCGCTACCCGATCGCCGCGGACGATGCCGCGCGACACGAGCGCATTGGCGAAGGCGGCCGAACGGGCCGACAATTCGCCATAGGTCATCGACAGATGATTGCCATCCGGGGAAAAGTGTTCGAGGCAGACGCGGTCGGGATAATGCACTGCCCAATCGTCACTCACGGCACGGCCGATGTTGAAATTCGAAGGGATTTGCCACGAGAATTCGCGATAGATGGCTTCGTAGGAACCTAGTTCGGGCAGAAACATGCCGATTTCCCGCTGGACGACGAAGAGTCTAGCTATCACTCCTTTCGCACGCGAACAATGGACGAGAGAGCATCCTGCCGCAGGCTCGGTGGTCGCGCTGGACACTTTTTGAAGCCGCATGTTAAGGTCGCACGGCAAGCTGCGAGGCAGCCGAAACGGCGATGACCTTCGTTCGCCTGCCTTCGGCACCTCACATAACGACTTTGGACTGATAGAGATCATGACCAACAAGCCAACCGGCAAGGGCGTTCGACTGGCCCAGCCCGTCAAGCAAGTGATCGTGGATGCGAGCCTCGTGCCGCAGAAGGCCGGGCGCAAACCTGGGCTGCAATCCGCCGAGGCAGAGCCGGCCAAGGCCACGGTCAATATTTTTGCCCCCGTTCACCCATCGGTGGCGGCCACGCGGCGGAAGATGAAGCAACAGGCCATTGAGAGCGCCGCCGTCAGGCTCGACGCTGCAATCGAGGCGGGTGAGCTGCCGCTAGCGGAGGCCAAGCGCCTCGTGCTCGCGCGGATCGTCAAGAGCGCCGGATCGGCCGAAGCGGCGGAGAAATGGTATCGCAGCCACCACGTGAGCGAACTCGGCGGCCGGACCCCGGCACAGCTGGTGCGCGCCGGCGAATTGAAGACGCTGCTCGAACACCTCGAGAGCAAGAAAGCCGCAGCGAAAGCCTGAGCCTCCTATCGGGCGGTGTAGCCGCCGTCGACGGGATAGACGCCACCGCTCGAGAACCCGCTTTCTCCGGACAGCAGGAAGGCAACCATTGCGGCCACTTCCTCTGGCGTGGCCATGCGCCCCATTGGGTGAGCCGCGGCAAAATCGGCGAGCAGTTCGGGGGGCGATCCCAGTATGCGGGGCGTTGCCACATAGCCTGGGCACACGGCATTGACCCGCAGTCCCTTGTCCGCGAATTCAAGCGCCGCAGACCGTGTGAGCCCTATGACGCCGTGTTTTGCAGCCGTATAGGCGGCCATCCCTGGAATTCCGACAAGACCGTTTCCCGACGACATATTGACAATCGCCCCGCCGCCTGACGCGAGGATAGCCGGGATCTCGAACTTCAGACAGTAGAAGACGCCACTGAGATCAGTCGTGATGACTTTTGCCCAGTCCTCAACATCGTAATCTGGAATTGGCGTCGCGGCAGGCCCGGGAATGCCGGCATTGTTGACGGCCAAATGGAGACCGCCGAAGTGACCCACGACCTCGGCCACCGCCCTCTTCACAGCTTCAGGATCCGCAATGTCGGCCTCGAAGGCCATGGCATGCATCTGATCCGGATCGATTGCTCGCGCAAGTTCGGACCCGATGGTCAAGTCTCGGCCGACGAGCGCCACGCGAACCTCCAAGGCATGCAGTCTTCGGGCAATAGCCTCGCCGATGCCGGCAAAGGCGCCGATAATCAGCGCAACCTTACCCGCCATGTCCTTCATGATGTCCTCCCTCTCTGAGCATGTACGAGCCGTTCGGCGCCGCGCGAAAGCAATGGGGTAGACCCAGCACGGTGGTGCGACAGTTTCCGTCAGTATGGAGGACAATCCCGCGATAAAGAAACCCTGCGGTCCTGGCAGTCCAGCACAAACGACGGGAACTCTTGCGATTCGTCAAGGCGCCGGATCGGCCGAAGCGACGGATCCCGGCCAGGCCGGGATCGGCACACGGCTATCACGCCGCATCGAGCCAACCTTTGATGTAGTGATATTCCTGCGTGATGCCGCCGAAGTCATGGGCCGCTGCCGAACCACTGGCCTGAGTCGAAGACGATCAATTGGCGTCTTCTTGCGAGGAAAAGTGGTGCCCCTTGCCGGAATCGAACCAGCACTCCTTTCGGAACCTGATTTTGAGTCAGGCGCGTCTACCAGTTCCGCCAAAGGGGCCCGAAACTTCGAAATGTCGAAACTTGGCCGGACTATACGAAGCCGCACCCCCAGGTCAACCGGCTTTGTGCAGATTCGGCGAATTCACGATAAGTTTTGCCGCCTGTACCGGCCGGCGACCATACTGACCATTTACACTCGCACCCGGCTTGCATAAAACCGGCCCGTACCGCCTCGGGGAAAAAAATGCTGCGTCGCCTCTACAACTGGACCATGTCACTAGCGGGAACGCCGCATGCCGAAAAAGCGCTGTTCGGCGTGTCATTCGCCGAGAGCTCCTTTTTCCCCCTCCCGCCGGATATCCTGCTGATCCCCATGGTGATCGCAAGGCCTAACAAATGGCTGAGGCTTGCCTCCCTCTGCACGCTTGCTTCCATTCTCGGCGCTTTTCTCGGATATGCCATCGGCAGGTTTCTCTACGAAGCAATTGGCGCCCCGATTCTGGCTTTCTATGGAAAGGAAAACGCTTTCGAGCAGGTGGCCGCATGGTACAACACTTGGGGCGGCTGGGGCGTCCTTTTCGCGGCTGTCACCCCCTTCCCCTACAAGGTTCTGACGATTTTCTCCGGCGCCACCGGGCTGAACTTCGCCGTTTTCACAATTGTCAGCATTATCGGCCGCGCGGCACGATTTTTTCTCGTCGCGTGGCTGCTCAAAATGTATGGCGAGCCGATCCGGATCTTCATCGAGAAGTATCTCAGCCTTCTTTTTACTGTTTTCATGGTTCTCTTGCTCGGTGGTTTCTACCTTGTGAAATATGTATTCTGACCGGATGGGTATCATGGCTTCCAATTCCACACGCATGACAGCCACCACCGCCGCTTTACTCGTGACGGCCGGAATGACTGTGGTCGTCGGTTCGGCGCTCGCTTTCGAACATATCGGCGGATACATACCCTGCGCCCTCTGCCTGCTGCAGAGGAATCCCTACTACATCGGGATTCCGATCGGCATTCTGGCTGTCCTTTCCGCCTTGCTGAAATTACCCCCGTGGATCACGCGGGGCCTCTTGGCCATAATCGCCATTCTGATGATCGTCGGCACAGGCCTTGGCGTCTATCATTCCGGGATCGAGTGGGGTTTCTGGGAAGGTCCCGTGAGCTGTTCCGTCGGCGGAACCACGCCGACCATCGGTTCGGGAGACATCCTCAGCCAACTCAACAGCGTCAAGGGGCCATCCTGCACCGAAGCGACGCTTCGCGTGCTCGGCTTGTCGTTCGCCGGATGGAACGTCCTGACAAGTCTGGCGCTTGCGGCAATTGCCATCTGGGGGGCGCTCGGGAAGAACCGCTGAAGCCGATCAGGGTTGCAGCTCGGAATCCCAGTAAAGATAGTCGACCCAGCTTTCGTGCAGATAGTTGGGTGGAAACATACGACCGTTATTGTGTAGATCCTGCACAGTCGGGCGGTAAGGTCTTTGCGACGGAAACATGCTTGCCTGCTTCGGAAGCTTGCTGCCCTTCCTGAGATTACAGGGTGAACAGGCCGCCACCACATTCTCCCAGGTCGTTTCTCCCCCATGGGCGCGCGGTATGACGTGGTCGAAGGTCAAGTCGTCAGAGGAGCCACAGTACTGGCACGAAAACCGGTCGCGCAGAAAGACGTTGAAGCGAGTGAATGCCGGGTTACGGGTCGGCTGCACATAGGTCTTCAGGCTCACAACACTCGGCAACCGCATCGAAAAGCTGGGCGAACAGACCGAGCGGTCGTATTCGGCTATGATATTCACGCGGTCGAGAAAGACTGCCTTGATCGCGTCCTGCCAGGACCAGAGCGACAAGGGATAATAACTCAGTGGCCTGTAGTCGGCATTCAAGACGAGCGCCGGCAAGGACTGGGGAGAGACTGCAATCGTCAAGGGCTTCTCCTGAGCGATTCGGCATCTACCTTTGTATATTAGGTCCGTTGTTACAGGATTGTGAAGCCAAATAAATCAACGGCTCGGGGATTGCGGCAATTCGCCTGCTGGTTCTCCATCGCGGCCAAGTCGGACAGCGTAGTAGGCCCAGAAGAGCCGGGCGGCCACCGAGCGCCATGGGCGCCACACCTCCGCGATTCGTGCAACCGTCCGGATATCCGGCCGCGTCTCATGCCCAAGCGCATTTCCGACCGCAGTGCGCAATGCCACGTCGCCGGCAGGGAAAACATCCGGATGACCGCCGCAAAACATTAGATAGACTTCCGCCGTCCACAGGCCGATGCCGCGCAATGACGTAAGCCTTTCAATCGCGTCCGTTGCCTCAAGACTTGCCACGGCGTCGAGATCGAGCTGACCGGACACAACCGCCTCGGCGACGAGCCGCAGCGTGGCCGCCTTTGCTCGAGAAAGACCGAGCGCGCTCACCGCGACCTCATCGAGAGCCAGATAGGTTCCAGCGTTCGGGATACCGGTCGCGCCCACGATACGCCGCCAGATCGCCTCAGCGCTCGCCTTCGATACCATCTGCGACACGATAATATTAGCAAGCCCGGCAAATCCCGGCTCCGAAAGCCGCAGTGGTAGGGGGCCCGTTATGGCCGCGAGACGTTTCAGCCTCGGGTCAATTTCCAGGAGCTTCAGAAGACCCGTCTCTATGTCGCGATCGGTCCTTATGATCATCATCTTTTCGCCCTGCTGCGCGAACGCGACCCTTGGCCGATACGCGTAGTTCGTGCCAGAAAGGAGCATGATCGCCTTCAATAGTCAAAAGCCGGTTTTCCGCTTTGCTCCCAGTCCCAATGGACTTCTCCATCTCGGCCACGCCCTGTCAGCGCTTCTCAACGACGACATGGCAAAAGCTGCGGGTGGGCGGCTGCTCCTGCGTATCGAGGATATCGACACTGCCCGCTGTACCCCGGAATTCGAGTCCGCGATCTTCGAGGATCTCGCCTGGCTCGGCTTGTCCTGGGAAAAGCCCGTTCGCCGGCAGTCAGATCATCTTTCCGACTATCGCGACGCACTGGAGGAGCTCATCGATCGGGAACTGGCCTATCCGGCCTTTATGACACGCGGCGAGGTCAAGGCGCATGTGGCAACCTCCGAAGCCGCCGGAACGGCATGGCCCCGCGATCCGGATGGCGCACCTTTGTATCCGCCGATCGACAGGCAAAGGTCCACGAGTGAAAGGAAAGACCTGATTGCTGGTGGCGCCAGGCATGTCTGGCGGCTTGATACCGCCCGTGCGCTTGGCACACTTCCGACTCCGCTGACATGGACCGACACAGGCGACGGACCGACGGGAACCATCCCGGCCGATCCCTCCGCCTGGGGTGATGTCGTGCTCTGGCGCTCCGATGCCCCCTCGAGCTACCATCTTTCGGTGACCATCGACGATGCGCTGCAAGGCATAACGCATGTCGTGCGCGGGCTCGATCTCTTCCATGCGACATCGGTTCATAGGCTGCTGCAGGAAGTGTTTGGCCTTGCCTGTCCGGCCTATCATCATCACCGGCTGATTCTCGGCCCGGACGGTCGCAAGCTTTCAAAGAGCCTCGGCGATGCCGCTTTGGCTACGCTCAGAAAGCAAGGCCTGACGTCAGCGGATGTCCGCACGCTTGTTGGCCTTGTGCGCCCTGGTCCGCGCGTTCGCGACACGTCTTCCTGAGAATATGTTGAACTTCAGCAGCGCCGCGTTGAATTCCGCGCCGATGATGAAGATGACTGCCACCATGTAAAGGAACACGATCACCACCATGATCGAGGCAAGACCCGCATAGGTCGCCTCATAGTCTGCAAAACTGGAGATGTAGTAGGCGAAGATCAACGCGCCGATAAGCCAGAAAATGAGCGTGAGCAGGACACCAGGGATGACGTCCCGGATCCGCCGCCGCCCGGCCGGAAGCCCAATATGAAACACAACCAGCCCGACGGTGAGCAGGCCCAGGGTTCCATAGACCCGCCAGTTCGAGAGGGTGGCGAGAAAATCCTCGAGCCACGGAAACAACTTCTTGGCAAAGGCGAGCGCGACCGGCACTGCGACTAGGAGGCCGCTGATCGCGGCGAGCACGGCGACGGCACCGAGCACATAGCCGAAGCTGACAAGGCGGGTGAGATACCATGGGCGCTTTTCGCCAACCCGGTAGGCGCGATTGAGCGAGATCCGCAACGCTTCCACGCCGTTCGACGCGAAATAGGCCGCGGCGAGGACGGATACCGTCAACAACCCGCCGCGCTGGATCGTCAGGACCTGCACCACCTGTTCGGAAAGCGGCTTGGCGATCGCTTCCGGCCAGGTGTCGAAGATGATGTGTATCGCCGTGTCGGCAAAGCGATCGGCGCCGAGGAAGCTCGCAAGGGCAGTCCCGAAAATCAGAAAGGGGAATACCGCGAGCAGAGCCGAGAGCGCGACATGACTCGCCATCGCCCAACCGTCATCCTCGGAGAAGTGGTTCAGTGCATCGAAGCTGACCTTGTAGAGCATGCGCAGGAATGCCAGCATTCCATCTCCTTGAGTTCGGCGCGCCGATTGTCACCCGCGAGCGAATATGGGAAACCGGTATCCGTTTGTACAGGAAGCAATCGATGCCAGACCACCCCTGCATCATCGTCACCGGCTGTTCTTCAGGCATCGGCGCCCATTGTGCAAGATCGCTGAAAAACGACGGCTGGCGGGTTTTTGCGACGGTGCGCAAGCTCGAAGACCTTGAACCTCTCGGCGCGGCGGGTATCGAAGCCTTCATGATGGACTATACCGATACGCAGAGCATTGCCGCTTTGGTGAAAGAGGTCGACTTGCGGACCGGCGGTCGAATCGACGCGCTCTTCAACAACGGTGCCTACGGTCAACCTGGCGCCGTCGAAGATCTCACGACCGATGTGCTTAGACACCAGTTCGAGACCAATGTCTTCGGCTGGCACGAACTGACGCGGCAGATCATTCCGCTCATGCGCAGGCAGGCCCGCGGGCGCATCGTGCAGTGTTCGTCTGTCCTCGGTCTCATGCCTTACCGTTTTCGCGGCGCCTACACGGCATCGAAATATGCCCTGGAGGGTCTGAGCGTGACGATGCGCATGGAACTTGAGGGCAGCGGCGTTCACGTCAGCCTGATCGAACCGGGCCCGATCGAATCTCAATTCACGACCAACGCACTCGCGCACATCCGCGCGAACATCGATCTTGAGAACTCGGTTCACGCGGCCGACTACCGGCGGCAGCTGGCACGGCTGGCCGGAACCGGGCCAGTCAACCGGCACAAGCTGGGACCGGACGCGGTCTATAAAGTGCTGCGGCATGCCTTGACCGCCAAGCGGCCCCGCCCGCATTATCTCGTCACGACGCCGGCCCGGCAGGGCGCACTCCTCAAGAGACTGCTGCCTTCCGATCTCTTCTACAGGCTGATGCGGTCACTGGGCTGATACGAACGAAAAGGCAAGAAAACAGAAATGTCAGGTTTTACAACCACCCTCACCCTCATTGTGATGGGACTCGTCGTCCTGGTTCTCGCTCGGGGGCTTTTCAACATGATGAGAGGTGGTAGCGGCAACCTCTCCAACAAGCTGATGCGCATGCGTATCCTGTTGCAGGCGGTCGCCATAGCGTTGATCATGCTCACCCTGTGGCTCACCGGTGGCGGACGCTAGAAAGAGGTGCGATCATGGTCAGACTGAACAAAATCTATACACGGACGGGAGACGACGGCACCACGGCGCTCGTGACCGGCCCGCGCCGGCTGAAACATGACCTGAGGGTCGATGCCTATGGCACGATCGACGAAACCAATTCGACGATCGGCATCGCCCGGCTGCACACAGCCGATATGGCCGAGTTCGATGCCATGCTGATGCGCATCCAGAATGATCTTTTCGATCTCGGCGCGGATCTCGCCGCCCCGGAAACGGGAGAGCAGCTCTCCTACGAGCCGCTGCGGGTTATCGAAGCGCAGGTGACGCGCATCGAGTTCGAGATCGACCAACTGAACGCCAGTCTCGATCCGCTGAAGTCCTTTATCCTGCCAGGCGGATCGCCCGCCGCGGCGCATCTTCATCTTGCCCGCACGGTGGCGCGCCGCGCCGAACGCATCATGGTGGAACTATCCCGCTTCGAGGGTGAGAAGATCGACGAACCGGCCCTGAAATACATCAATCGGCTGTCGGACTTCCTGTTCGTCGCCGCCCGCCACGCCAACGACGGCGGCAGGGCGGATATTCTCTGGGTACCAGGCAAGAACCGTTGAACGGCCGATAAGCAGAGAGGGGCGCGAGTGTTCATTCCGCTGCATGACCGAAACGCCCTCAAGCATATCAAGCGTCAATACGTCACTCTTGGGCTGATCGTGGCAAACATCGCGATCTGGCTAGTGACCGGTCCCCTTGCTCCGCTGGAATATGTCAATGCCAGTGTTTTCGGGCTTGGATTCATTCCCGCCGTCGTCTTTGGCAACGCGACACTCGATCCCGCCCTGGTCCTCGTTCCCGAGGATTTGACGACGCTTACCTATGCCTTCCTGCATACCGATATTCTGCATCTGGGATCGAATATGCTCTTTCTCTGGGTATTCGGCGACAATGTCGAAGACGCATTTGGCCACATCCGATTTCTGATCTTCTATCTGATGTGCGCCGTCGCAGGCGCACTTTTCCACGGACTCGTCACGCCGATGTCGCAAACCCCACTGATCGGAGCTTCAGGGGCGATCTCCGGTGTGGTTGCAGCGTATACCTTGCTCCATCCGAAAGTCCGGATCTGGATCCTTGTGTTTTTCCGCTTCCCCTTGCCGTTGCCAGCCTTCCTGCCGCTGCTTTTTTGGATCGGGCAGCAATTCTGGATGCTTGCCGTCGACAACGGAGGTGAAGTCTCCTGGGGCGCACATGTCGGTGGGATTCTCGCCGGGGGCATTCTCGTGCTTTTCATGCGCCGCCCCGGAGTGCCACTTTTCGACAGGACCATCGTCACCCCGGCGGCCGTCGAGCACCGGCTGAAACCGCCAGCGGCGACGCAAAGCTCGCTTACGACCCCCGCGCGCAAACCAGTTCATTGGGGACGTTGAAAGACCGCTGCGCAGGAGAAATATTGACGTAAACGTCAACGTCAACTACGGATGGAAACAAATACGTCAGACTTGGTGCGAGACGTTGTATTTGGGAGAAAAATGCGTATCGATGTCGCCCACCGACAAACGGAGGACCGCTTTCAAGCGCATTTTCAGCCGGGAAGCAGCGAAGGAAGGAATCAATGAAGATACTCGTGACCGTTAAGCGGGTCGTAGACTACAACGTCAAGATTCGCGTAAAGCCCGATGGTTCGGGCGTCGAGCTTGCCAATGTGAAGATGTCGATGAACCCGTTCGACGAAATCTCCGTTGAAGAAGCACTGCGACTGAAGGAAGCAGGCAAGGCCTCGGAAGTCGTTGTCGTCTCCATCGGTCCCGCAAAGGCGGAAGAAACGCTCCGCACCGGCCTTGCCATGGGCGCCGACCGCGCCATCCTGGTCGAAACCGACGACGCCATTGAGCCGCTTGCAGTCGCCAAGATCCTCAAGGGCGTGATCGAAGCCGAACAGCCGGGCCTGGTCATCACCGGCAAGCAGGCGATCGACGATGATTCGAACCAGACCGGCCAGATGCTTGCGGCCTTGCTTGGCTGGCCACAGGCAACCTTCGCCTCCAAGGTCGAGCTCGGAGCCGACAAGGCGACCGTCACCCGCGAAGTCGATGGCGGGCTTCAGACCATTGACGTCAAGCTCCCAGCGGTGGTCACCACCGACCTTCGCCTCAACGAGCCTCGGTATGCTTCGCTGCCAAACATCATGAAGGCAAAGAAAAAGCCGCTCGACAAGAAGACCCCCGCCGATTTTGGCGTCGACACCGCACCGCGCCTCAAGGTGCTCAAGACCGAAGAGCCAGGCGGCCGCAAGGCTGGCGTCAAGGTCAAGACGGTGGCCGAACTCGTCGACAAGCTCAAGAACGAAGCCGGCGTACTGTAATCGGAACGGGATAGGAGAACAAAGACATGGCCATTCTTCTTCTGGCAGAACACGACAATGCAACCCTGTCCGACCAGACCGCCAAGGCACTGACAGCAGCCACCCAGATCGGTGGTGACGTGCATGTTCTGGTCGCGGGCTCGGGCGCCAAAGCAGCCGCCGACGCCGCTGCAAAGCTTTCCGGCGTATCCAAGGTGCTCATCGCCGACGACGCGAGCTTCGCCAACAACCTGGCTGAACCGCTGTCGGCACTGATCGTCTCGCTCGCTCCGTCCTATGACGTGATCATCGCGCCCGCCACCTCGGTCGGCAAGAACGTCATGCCGCGCGTAGCCGCCCTTCTCGACGTGATGCAGGTATCGGAAATCATCGAAGTGGTTTCCACCGACACCTTCAAGCGCCCGATCTATGCCGGAAACGCCATCCAGACCGTTCAATCGACCGACGCCAAGAAGGTCATTACCGTTCGCACGGCCTCTTTTGCCGCAGCAGGCGAGGGCGGTTCAGCCTCCGTCGAGGCGGTTTCGGCGGCCGCCAATCCGAGTCTTTCCACCCATGTCTCGGACGCGCTGTCGTCGTCGGATCGTCCGGAACTGACTTCGGCCAAGATCATCATCTCGGGCGGTCGCGCGCTCGGATCAGCAGAGAAGTTCAAGGAGGTCATCCTGCCTGTTGCCGACAAGCTCGGTGCTGCCGTCGGCGCAAGCCGCGCTGCCGTCGACGCGGGCTACGCACCGAACGACTGGCAGGTCGGCCAGACAGGCAAGGTGGTTGCCCCGCAGCTCTATATCGCTTGCGGCATCTCCGGCGCCATCCAGCATCTCGCCGGTATGAAGGATTCAAAGGTCATCGTCGCCATCAACAAGGACGAGGAGGCCCCGATATTCCAGGTGGCCGATTACGGCCTCGTCGCCGATCTCTTCGAAGTCCTGCCTGAACTCGAAAAGGCGCTTTGACGCAACCGTCCTTCGCACGTGCGAAAAGACTGGAAAATCGTCCCAAGCACGTCTATCAGTTCTGACGGGTCGGCTTCCGCCGACCCGTCAGATTTTTTCCGGATAGTGGCCGATTGCGGCGAGGAGAGCGCTATGGGAACGGCAATTAACAATCTCGGTATCATCGGTGCCGGCCAGATGGGCTGCGGGATCGCCCAGGTCTCGGCGCTCGCCGGCTACAAGGTAACGGTATACGACCTCTCCAAGGAACGGATCGAAGCCGGGCTTGCCACCGTGAACGGCAATCTCGCTCGCCAGGTAACCAACGGCAAGCTCACAGACGAAGAGCGTAAGACAGCTCTCTCGCGGATATCCGGAACGGCCGACATAAACGACATGGCGCCGATGGATCTGGTGATCGAGGCGGCGACCGAAGACGAAACCATCAAGCGCAAGATTTTCGCACAGCTTTGCCCGGTGCTGAAACCCGAAGCCCTGCTGGCCACGAACACGTCCTCGCTTTCCATCACGCGTCTCGCGGCATCGACGGATCGTCCCGAGCGCTTCATGGGCATCCACTTCATGAACCCGGTGCCGGTCATGAAGCTGGTGGAATTGGTGCGCGGCATCGCCACCGATGAAAGCACTTTTGTGACCGCGAAAGCCTTCGTCGCATCCCTTGAGAAGACGATCACCGTCGCGGAGGATTTCCCGGCCTTCATCGTCAACCGCATTCTGCTGCCGATGATCAACGAGGCGATTTACACACTCTATGAAGGAGTGGGATCGGTCGACGCCATCGATACCGCGATGCGGCTCGGCGCCAATCATCCGATGGGTCCGCTTCAGCTTGCCGACTTCATCGGCCTCGACACCTGCCTGTCGATCATGCAGGTCCTGCACGACGGCCTGTCCGACAGTAAATATCGCCCCTGCCCGCTGCTGGTCAAATATGTCGAAGCCGGCTGGCTTGGACGCAAGTCCGGCCGCGGCTTCTACGACTATCGCGGCGAAGTACCGGTGCCGACGCGCTGAGCAGCGGGCGGGCAACGCACACGGGCTAGTGCGCCACTGACGGATCGGCCGCGTCCGCCTTGTCATGAATTGCCAGCCTGTCGACGATTGTCTTGCTGGCTTCATTGAAACCGACCAGTTCGACCTCGGCGCCGCGCCGGCGGAACTTCAGCACGACGGAATCAAGGGCCGCGACGCTGGAAATGTCCCAGATATGTGCCTCGCTGACGTCGATCACCACCCTGTCGAGCAATTCCCGGAAGTCGAAAGCCTGGGCGAAGTCCTCGACGGAGGCGAAGAACAGCTGCCCGCCGATCCGATAGGTGCGGCAACGACCGTTGCCGGACAGCTCCGAGGTCACGTCAAAGATCCTGGAGATCTTCCAGGCGAAGAAGATCCCCGACAGTAGCACACCGACCAGCACGCCGATCGCAAGATTGTGCGTTCCGACCACGGTCACGACAGTCGCGAGCATGACGATCGACGACGACCCCGGATGATGGCGCAGATTGTCGATCGACTTCCAGGAGAAGGTACCGACCGACACCATGATCATCACAGCGACCAGCGCCGGCATGGGGATGAGACTGACCCAGTCGCCCAGAACGACGCAGAGGATGAGGAGCAGCATGCCGGCGGCGAAGGTCGACAGGCGCCCGCGCCCACCAGTCTTGATGTTGATCATCGACTGGCCGATCATGGCGCAACCCGCCATGCCGCCGATGAAACCGGTGACCCCGTTGGCGATCCCCTGACCGATCGATTCCTGGTGCCGGTTGCTGCGCGTATCGGTGATGTCGTCGATCAACTGGGCCGTCATCAGCGATTCCAGCAAGCCGACGACGGCGACACCCAGCGAATAGGGCGCGATGATCCGAAGCGTCTCCAGCGTCAGCGGCACCATCGGCTGGTGGAAGCTCGGGAATGCTGAGGGCAGCTCGCCCATGTCGGAAACGGTGCGTACATCGATGCCGAAATAGATCGACACCGCCGTGAGCCCGATGATAGCGACAAGCGGAGAGGGAACAGCCCGTGTGAAGCGCGGCAGGATATAGATGACGGCAAGGGCCGCAGCGACCATGACATAGGTGACCGGCGTGACGCCGATCAGTTCTGGCAATTGCGCCATGAAGATGAGGATCGCCAGCGCATTGACGAAGCCGGTCATCACCGACTTCGATACGAAACGCATCACCATCCCAAGCTTGAGCAACCCGGCGGCGATCTGGATGACGCCCGCCAGCACGGTCGCCGCCAGAAGGTATTCCAGGCCATGTTGCTTGACGAGCGGCGTCATCAGGACGGCGGTTGCGGCGGTCGCCGCCGAAATCATGCCGGAGCGGCCGCCGACGAAGGCGATGAGAACGGCGATGGAGAACGACGCGTAAAGCCCGACCTTCGGATCGACGCCGGCGATGATGGAAAAGGCGATGGCTTCCGGAATGAGCGCGAGCGCCACCACGAGGCCGGAGAGGAGATCGGCGCGGACATTGCCGAACCATTCCGCCCGGTATCGGGCGAGATCGAAATTGGAGTACATGGAGATTTCCCGCAAATCTGAAGGGCCGGTGGGAGACGCCGGACGAAAGGCTTCAAGTCTGATGGATTGTCCGGCGGATCGGCGGCCGGAAGAGCCACCCGGGGTTTCACCGGGTCCGAGTGATTGGGCTCTTCATAGACGGGCATTTGCGCTATGGCAAGTTGGTGCAGTGCACAAGCGATGACGGCTGCGGGGCCCGTGGCCTGCTACAGATCAGCTTCCGACGGCAGCCTTGATCAGCGCCGTAGCGTCCTTGCTGTCCCAGGCCGCAGGCCCGTTCATCGCGCCAAGCAGACAGCCCTTGTCGTTGATCAGCAGCGTGACCGGCAGGCCGAAGGCGAGGCCTTCCTTCTTCATCGTGTTGAACACGCGCATCGTGCTGTCCCGGTAGAGGCCGAGGCTGTCGATGCCGATTTCTTCCAGGAAGGCCTTGGGCTTGTCGGCCGCGCCGGTGTCGATATTGATCGCCAGCACCTGGAACTTGTCGCTGCCCTCGGCCTCCTGCAACGCGTTGAGTGCCGGCATTTCCTCCCGGCACGGCACGCACCAGGTCGCCCAGAGATTGAGAAGCACGGTCTTGCCGGCAAAATTGCTGAGCGACACGTCTTTCTCGGCAGCATCCTTGAACGCCACGTCATTGATCATGCGTGGCTCGGTCACGGCGATCATTGCGGCGACATCGCCTGTCGTGAACGGTTTCAGGGAAGCCGCTTTCTCGACAGTTCCTTCGCACTGCCCCGCGTCTGCTGTAAGCTCGCCATTGCCAGACACCGTCTGCTTCACGTATACCGCAGCCGCGCCGGCCACGATCCCGGCAATCGCCGCAATAGCAACCAGCTTGGCGGAAGGAAGTCCGAGGGGTCTTTTTTCTGTCATCTAATTCTCCAGGATGGGCATGAAATGGCCGAGGATACCAAGGACACGAAATCCTCCAACCAGATGTGGGGCGGACGGTTCGCCTCCGGACCCGCAGCCATCATGGAGGAGATAAATGCCTCTATCGGTTTCGACAAGAAGCTTTATGCCCAGGATATCCGCGGCTCGGTAGCGCATGCCACCATGCTTGCCCATCAAGGCATTATATCGGCGGAAGACAAAGACAAGATCGTTCACGGCCTGAACACGATCCTGTCAGAGATTGAAAGCGGCAGATTCGAGTTCTCACGCAAGCTCGAGGACATCCACATGAACGTCGAGGCGCGGCTGGCAGAGCTGATCGGCCCGGCCGCCGGCCGGCTGCACACCGCCCGCTCGCGCAACGACCAGGTGGCGCTCGACTTCCGCCTCTGGGTCAAGGAAGAGTTGCAGAAGGTCGAGGCCTCGCTGACCGCGCTGATCGCCGCCTTCCTCGACCGCGCCGAGGAACATGCCGACACCGTCATGCCCGGCTTCACTCATTTGCAGACCGCCCAGCCGGTGACCTTCGGCCACCACTGCATGGCCTATGTCGAAATGTTCGGCCGTGACCGCCAGCGCGTGCGCCACGCGATCGAGCACATGGATGAAAGCCCGATCGGGGCTGCGGCGCTCGCCGGCACAGGATTTGCAATCGACCGACACATGACGGCCGGGGCGCTCGGCTTCCGCGAACCGACCCGCAATTCGATCGACACCGTGTCGGACCGCGACTTCGCTCTGGAATTCCTGTCGATTGCCTCCATCTGCGCCACGCACCTGTCGCGGCTGGCCGAAGAGATCGTCATCTGGTCGACACCGCAATTCGGCTTCATCCGCCTCTCCGACGCATTTTCAACAGGCTCTTCGATCATGCCGCAGAAGAAGAACCCCGATGCGGCCGAGCTGGTGCGCGCCAAGACCGGCCGCATCAACGGCTCGCTGGTGGCGCTTCTGACGGTGATGAAAGGTCTGCCGCTCGCCTATTCCAAGGACATGCAGGAAGACAAGGAACAGGTCTTCGACAGCGCTGAAAGCCTTGAACTGGCAATCGCCGCGATGACTGGCATGGTGCGCGACATGACGGTGCGTGCGGACCGGATGAAGGCGGCCGCCGGCTCTGGCTATTCAACAGCGACCGATCTTGCCGACTGGCTGGTCCGGGAAGCAGGTCTTCCATTCCGCGATGCCCATCATGCCACCGGCAAGGCGGTGGCACTGGCCGAGCAGAAAGGCTGCGACCTTTCGGCGTTGACGCTCGGAGATCTCCAGTCGATCAATCCGTCGATTACCGCGGGCATATTCGACGTGTTGACGGTGGAAGCGTCCGTCGCGAGCCGCAAGAGCTATGGTGGCACCGCGCCGTCCGAAGTACGCAAGCAAATCGCCTGGTGGCGGACCCGCAATTGATCACATTGGTTTGCAAGCCCATCAAAAGATTGAGGGTGCACAAGGATCATATTTTTCGCTACAGGCTAGGGTGTCGATTTTCCGGTTGGGCAAGATGATGGTAGAGACGCTTCGACGCTTGTTAGTTGCTGCTGGCCTTCTGGCTGCGGTCTCCGTGGTACTTTCCGGTTGCGGACGCAAGGCTGATCTCGATCCGCCCAGCATGCCGCTTGCCGACCAGAACAAACTGACGACCAAGAAGCAAGCCGCACCGCCGGACGAGCGGTTCATACTCGACCCCCTTCTTTGACAGGCCACTCCCGTGAACCACTTTGAGTATCGTGATGGCGTTCTCTACGCCGAAGATGTGCCCGTTCCGGAAATAGCCAAGGCGGTCGGAACGCCTTTCTATTGCTATTCTACGGCAACGCTCGAGCGGCACTACAAGGTCTTCTCCAGGGCCTTTGAAGGCGCCGACGCCATGGTCTGCTACGCCGTGAAGGCCAACTCCAACCAGGCCGTTCTCAGGACGTTGGCAAGACTGGGCGCGGGCGTCGATGTCGTCTCGGAAGGCGAGTTGCGCCGTGCGATAGCGGCGGGGATACCCGCCGCCCGGATCATGTTTTCAGGGGTCGGCAAGACAATCCATGAAATGGACCTGGCGCTTGAAGCGGGGATCTACTGCTTCAATGTCGAGTCCGAGCCGGAACTCGAAGTCCTCAACCAGCGCGCCGTAAAAGCCGGCAAGGTCGCGCATGTCTCCTTCCGCGTCAATCCGGATGTTGATGCACGCACCCACGCAAAGATTTCGACCGGCAAGAAGGAAAACAAGTTCGGAATTTCGTTCGACCGGGCGCGCGCCGTCTATGCCCACGCCGACTCCCTTCCCGGAATCAAGGTTACCGGCATAGACATGCATATCGGCAGCCAGATCACGGAATTGCAGCCTTTCGAGGACGCATTCAAGTTGTTGCGCGAACTGGTGGACACCCTTCGCGGCGACGGTCACGCGATCGACCATGTCGATGTCGGCGGCGGCCTAGGCATCCCCTATCGCGACGACAACAATCCGCCACCCGAACCGGATGCCTATGCCGCCATCGTCAAGGACCAGCTGAGCGGCCTTGGTTGCAAGATCGTCACGGAACCAGGGCGTCTCCTGGTCGGCAATGCCGGCATCCTGGTGACCGAAGTCATCTATGTGAAGGATGGCGGGCACAAGACCTTCGTGATCGTGGACGCTGCGATGAACGATCTCATCCGCCCGACACTTTACGACGCCCATCATGAAGTCCGCCCGGTGATCTTGTCTGCTGCCAACGCTCCGCGCATCCGCGCCGATGTCGTTGGCCCGGTCTGCGAAACCGGGGATTACCTGGCCCTCGATCGCGAAATGACCATGCCGCGGCCCGGAGATTTGATGGCAGTCGGCTCGGCGGGAGCCTATGGAGCGGTCCAGGCGAGCACCTACAACAGCCGCCGGCTGATCCCCGAAGTGCTCGTTAAGGGCAGCGCATTCCACGTGATCCGCCCGCGCCCGAGCTTCGAAGACTTGATCGCCCTGGATTCGATACCAGCCTGGCTGGACTGAACGGCATTCACTTTTCAGCGATTCCGGACGAAAAACGGGAGAGGATGAGGCTTCGCCCTCGTCTTCGCCACAAAGGCTGCTATCCTGTCTCTCGCGCACCCCACATCGGGATGCGACGGCAACAGCCGAAGGCATAGCGAGAGACCTGACGGATGAATGCTCCTCACCCGGGCAATGACAGGAGTGGCGCCTTGCGGACAGATCCCGAGCTTGCGCGCCGCGTGGCCGCAAAGCGCTTCCTCGCGCGGGTCGTCCTGTTCTCGGAGCGCTTTCTGCCGCATCTCGTGCCGACTCTCGGCATTGCCGCGATCTTCGTCTCCCTGGCCTGGTTCGGGGTCTACAGACAATTGCCGGATTGGCCGCGTCTCGGTCTGGTGTTCATCATCACTTTCGCCTTCATCGCCTCCCTCTTGCCTTTCGCAAAACTTCGCTGGCCGGGGCCGGAAGAAGCGGACCGCCTTCTCGAGGAGCGCAATCATCTGCCTCACCAGCCGGTCGCGGTTCAAGAAGACGAGCCAGCTTTCGAAACGCCGTTTGCCCGCACTCTCTGGCAGGAACACCAGCGCCGCATGGCCGAGACGATAGCCGCCCTCGACGCAGGCCTGCCCCGCCCCGACATCGCTCGGTTCGATCACTATGCGCTACGCGCGATTCCGGCTCTGCTTTTCGCCACGGCGTTTGCCTATTCCGGCTCGAACAGCGCCGGCAGTATCGCTGATGCTTTTCGCCAGCAGCAGGCAGGCACCTCCGCGCCCGAGATTCGTGTCGACGCTTGGATTACGCCACCCCCCTATACGGGTCGGGCGCCCATTTTTCTGACCGGTCGCGAATCCGCGGGCTCCGAGGCAGGTACCGTTGGTGTTCCCCAGCATTCCGCAATGACGGTCCGCATCAGTGGCGGAAACGGCGACGAACAAGTGTCATTCCGCAAGGCCGGCGGCGATGACGTCATCGATTTAACGGCTGCCGATGCGCCCGCGAAATCCGGGGCCATGGGAAGTGCGAACTCAGTCCCGACCCTCGATACCCGAACGCTCGCTATGGAGATCACTGACAGTGGCACACTAATGGCCGGTTCAAAGCAATGGGTCATAAACGTGATTTCAGACAAGGCACCGGAAATCGCCTTTGACGGGACACCGCGCCGCAGTGCCAATGGCGCTCTTGAGATCAGTTTCACAGCGAGCGACGACTACGGCCTTCAGCGGGCCTATGCGGAGATTGAACCGCTCCAAAGCAAATCCGGAGCCACGCCGATCTACCCGCCGCCGGAATACAAGCTCGACCTCCCCCGTCACAACGCTCGCAACAGTAAGGGCGTATCGAGCCGGAATCTGACCGAGCATCCGCTTGCGGGAAAGAAGGTCCGGATCACGCTCGTTGCGCGTGACGGCTCCGGTCAGACGGGCCGCAGCCAGCCTTACGACATGGTCCTGCCGGCTCACAATTTCGTTGAACCTTTGGCTGCGGCCGTTGCCGAGGAGCGTCAGGTCCTCGCGCTCGACACCCGCGACCTGCCGAAAGCGATCAGACTCAACGAGGCGCTCTCGGTTCGTGCCGATGAAACGATACCGAACCTTGCTCATTTCCTTCTGATCCAGTCCGCTCTTGCACGCATGAAACTCGCACGCACGACCGACGATCTCAAGGACACCGCCGATTATCTCTGGGAGATTGCACTCGGCATCGACGATGGAGACCTCTCACTCGCCGAGCGGAAGCTTCGCAACGCCCAGCAAGCTCTTTCCGATGCGCTGGAGCGCAACGCCCCCGACGAGGAAATCAAGAAACTGATGGACGAGCTTCGCTCTGCGATGCAGGATTTCATGAAGGCAATGGCCGAACGCCAGCCGAATGCCGGTTCCGAGAACCGGCAGGAATCCGCACAGAACGTATTGCGCCAGCGAGACCTCGAAAACATGCTGGACCAGATCGAGAATCTCGCCCGCTCGGGAAGCCGCGACGCCGCAAGGGAGATGCTGTCAGAACTCCAAAGGATGATGAACAATCTGCAAGCCGGCAGACCGCAGCAAGGCAACCAGCAACAGAACAGCCAGTTGCGCCAGCAGATAGACAAGCTTGGCGAGGTGATGCAGCAACAGCAAAAGCTCATGGACGAGACCTTTCGCCTCGATCAGGCTCTGAAAGATCGCATGCAGCGCGGGGATCCGGGCGATGGCGAGGACGGCGAATTTCTCGACCGGCCGCCGCAGCAGGGCCAGCAGTCCTCGCCGACCGACCGGATGACCGCTCAGGAACTGCGCGACGCACTCAAGAACCTGCGTGAACAACAAGAGGGTCTCGGCAAAAAGCTCGGTGAACTGAAGGAAGGCCTGAAGGGCCTCGGGGTGAAACCCGGTGAGGGCTTTGGGGAGGCTGAACGCGAAATGAAGGGTGCTGGCGAGGCCCTTGGAAAAGGACAGGGCGACCGCGCGGTCGAAGGTCAGGGCAAGGCACTTGAGGCGCTGCGTCAGGGCGCACGCGACATGATGGGCCAAATGATGCAGGCAATGCGCGGGCCGGGTCAGGGACAGAACGCACAGGAGGGCGATCAGACCGGGCGTGATCCACTCGGTCGCCCACGCTCGAGTTCAGGTCCGGATTTCGGTGAAAGGGTGAAGGTCCCCGACGAGATCGATGTCCAGCGTGCCCGCGAGATTCTCGACGCCATACGTGAGAAACTTGGAGACAACATGAGTCCCGAAGCCGAGCGGCGCTATCTCGAACGGTTGCTCGATATTCAGTGATGTGAATCGCTGTACCGTGAATCCTTAACCTGCGAGCGCCCTGGCAACTGCAGCGCGGATATCTGGGAGAGCGAAAGGCTTGTCAACCACATCCACCACTTTCGCCATCAGGTCGTCGGCACGTTCGCGCTGTTCGGCATACCCTGTCATCAGCAGGATCTTCAAGCCTGGAAAGGTGGACGAGGCGCGATGTGCAAGCTCGATGCCGTCCATCACCGGCATGCGTATATCCGAGAGGAGCAGGTCGAACGGCGCTTCAGCCAGACGTTCCAGACCTTCGGCACCATCGGCCGCTTCGCAGGTCTCATGCCCGTCGAGCCGCAGAGCGCGCGCCACGAAAGCGCGCAGCGAGTCTTCATCTTCAGCAATGAGGATTTTTGCCATGACCGCGCTGTGCTCCCGTCGTTCATTCATGCCCCGGACCGCAAATCATCAGAGTTTTCTTTGCGATCGGTAAACAGAATGAGGCAGGAACGCCCGCATGGTTAACAAGACGTCTTCGCGAGACGCTATTGATCGCCCGGTTCCGCGTCGCCGGTAACCACCCCGACGAAGGGCAACTCCCGGAAAGCATAGGCCACGTCCATACCGTAGCCGACGACGAAGTAGTCGGGGCATTCGAAGCCGACATAGTCTGCTTCAAGAACCTCGCGACGCTTCACTTTCTTGTCGAGCAGCACGGCGATCGTGACGTTACTGGCGCCGCGTTCATACATCAGTGTCTTGGCGAAAAGCAGTGTCCGACCGGACTCGAGAATATCGTCGATGAGGAGCACGTTGCGTCCGTGCACGTCGCTATCAATATCCTTGATGATGCGAACCCCTTGCGAGACCGTGCCGGTTCCATAGCTCGAAAGCGTGATGAACTCGACCTCCGGCGCCAGACCGGCATCATGCAGGGCGCGGATGAGATCTGCCGCGAAGATGAAGGATCCCTTGAGCACCGAAATGACCAGCAGGTCATCACAGGGACCTTCAGAGATCTCCTTGGCCAACTGCCGGTTTCTCTCCGCGATCTGCTCGGCGGTATAGAGAGGCTCGATATTTTTTCCGCGGACGACGGGCATTCTTCACTCCATGGGATGACTGGCAGCGCCGGCAATCACCAGCAGCCGACAGATTGCCCGGCGATACCATACTCAGATGCTCGAGGCATCCGCTTCCGCGAAAGAAAGCCGCAATTCAGGCAATTTTCCACCGGGATGCTGAAGTCGGGCTGAGAACCCCCGGCTGTGGCCCGCATCAATGACATCAACAGGGGCGGCAATCAGCGTGCTCGCGACGATCTCGCCGTTCGACAGCAGATCGGCACGCACTGTGGGCACATGAACCCGGCCCGTGCTGCGATTTTCCACGATGGCGTTGATCAGCAGCACGCGCATGCCATTGGCATCCTGAGGCGTGAGGCTGACATGCGTTATATCGAGTGCCGATGCATCCGGGATCGATTGCATGGACGATGTTCCGCTTCCCGAAAGAACACCCGCGAGGGCAAACACGCCGGAGAATACGGATGCGACCAGCACCGCGTAGCTCCTGTCCGAGAGCCGTTCGAGTAGCGTTTCAACACTTCCGATCGCTGCCCCCAACAATCTGGCCGGACTGGCGCGTCCATCCGGGCGGCGAAACATACCAGGGAATGGCTCATTGTCGTTGAACCGTCGACGGGCGAAATCGGGCCGAGGAATATCTCTGATGGTAACGAAATGGGCGTCGACGATATCAGCCGGCCCGATGAACGAATGGCGGTGCATTGTCCGCGCCCGCCGTTCGGGCGGCAGGAGATCGATGCCCGCATCGGCCGACTCTTTTCGGTAGCGGAATGCGCTCATCTTGTCCTCGCCATTCGCATGCTCGCCGGGCAGCACGAAATCTGGGCATTGAAACGAATCCCTCCCAGTCGTAAATTCAAATGGTTAATGCTTCGCAAAGATCCGGCAAAAAGGCCGTCTTTCGATAAGAGTTTACCGGCTGTTAACCATCCGTGTTAACAAGTCGCCTGATCTCAAAAGTTGTCAGACTGGGCCATCCTTTGATCCACTTCGAAAATGTCGGCTTGCGCTATGGTATGGGACCGGAAATCCTCCGGGATCTGTCCTTCGACATCCCGAAGCGTTCCTTCCAGTTTCTCACCGGGCCTTCGGGCGCTGGAAAAACCACCCTGCTGCGCCTCCTTTTCATGTCTCTCCAGCCGACACGCGGTCTCATTCGCAGTTTTGGACGCGACATCACTCAGATCCCGCGCAACGAGCTTCCTATGCTGCGGCGGCGCGTCGGGATCGTCTTTCAGGATTTTCAACTTCTGGATCACCTGACGACCTACGAGAATGTCGCGCTCCCGTTGAGGGTGAGGGGCAAGGAAGAAAACACCTATCGGAAGGACGTCATCGAACTCCTCAAATGGGTGGGGCTCGGGGAGCGGATCAATGTTTTGCCGCCGGTGCTGTCGGGCGGAGAGAAACAGCGAGTGGCAATCGCTCGCGCGCTTATCGACCGTCCTGAAATCCTGCTGGCCGACGAGCCGACCGGCAATGTCGATCCTCCCATGGCCCGGCGGCTGCTCAGCCTGTTCCTCGAACTCAACCGCCTCGGAACCGCCGTCGTCATCGCGACGCATGATTTTGCGCTAATGGACCAGATTGATGCACGACGCATGATCCTCACCGACGGACGGCTGGAAATCTATGACTGATCAGGACCGCCCACTGCCGCACAGCATTCAACCGCAGTCCCAACGCCGGACGGAGATGCATGTGCGTCCGACCGCGCCTATCCTACCGTCCTCGAATATCCAGGGAAACGCCCTGATGGTGGTGATCGCCATCATGGCCTTTCTCGCCTGCCTCACGCTCGGCGCCGTCAGCATGGTGCGGGCAACCGCCGCCGGCTGGCAAAGCCAGATTTCCCGAGAGATTACGATCCAGATAAAACCGGACGACACTCTGGACATGAACAAGGCGCTGGTGCGTGCCCGCGATCTGGCGCTCACCTTCGTCGGCACGAAGGATGGTGTCATCATGGATGACGATGCCACCGCGCGACTGCTTGAGCCCTGGCTGGGCACCGGCCTCGACCTCGAGGACCTGCCGGTTCCACGTCTTGTCATCATTACCATAGACGAGACCAACCCGCCGGATTTCGCCGCCATGCGCGAGCTTTTGAAAACCGAGGTGCCGCAGGCCTTTCTCGATGACCATCGTACCTGGGTGAACCGACTGGTTTCCATGGCGCGAACGACCGTTCTCATCGGGTCCGGCATCTTGGTGCTCGTCTTCGTCGCCATGGTGCTGACCGTCGTGTTCGCGACGCGCGGCGCCCTTTCCGGCAACCGTCATATCATCGAAGTCCTGCACTTCGTGGGCGCGGAAGGCAGCTTTGTCGCCCAGGAGTTCCAGAAGCACTTTCTGAAGATCAGTCTCAAGGGAGCGGTGGCGGGTGGCATGCTGGCAGCCGCACTGTTCGCGATTGCAAGCTACTGGCAAAGCCGGACTCTGGCCACGCCGCAAAGCGATCAGGCCGCGGCACTCTTCGGCACTTTCAGCATCGGCTATGCTGGGTATATCGGCATATTCGCGACCATGATCGTCATTGCCCTCCTGACGACACTTACCGCCCGACTTACCGTTATAAGAACTATTTACGAGATTGATCTGATCCGCTCTGATCCCGCACGCACCGATGGCCTTTTGAACGACTGAGTCGAAAGGCTGTTGAATTGCCATAAAGCCGCCTGTTCCACGTAGTAAAAGGGCGGTATGCACGAGACATGACAATGGGTCGGATGACACGCAAGACAGCATCCCGGAAGGTGCCGCCGCAACGCCCAGCTGGCGGCATTTTTGCGCGCCGCGGACGCTTGCGTCGTTTCCTGCGCTATGCCGGGATTGTCACGATATTTGTCTGCGCCGTAATTCTGGGCGGCTTTCTTCATTTTGCCGATACGGTCACGACGCTTGTGCCGCCAATGGAACAGAAGGCGGATGCGATCGTAGTCCTCACCGGGGGTTACCAGCGTATCGACCAGGCGGTCGAGCTGTTACGCCGCGGCTCCGGTCGCCGCCTGCTGATTTCCGGCGTACATCCGGCAACCACGCCTGCGCAGATCCGCAAAATGACGCAAAGCTCGGCTGATCTCTTCGACTGCTGTGTCGATATCGGCTACGAGGCGCTGGACACGATCGGCAATGCCAACGAAATCTCCCGATGGATCCATGATCGCGGATACGACAGTGTCCTTGTCGTCACCAACAATTATCACATGCCACGAAGCCTGATGGAGTTGCGGCGCGTGGACCGTGCAACGCGGTTCGTCGCCTATCCGGTCGTAAACTCCGACCTCAAGACCACCGACTGGTTCACCAATCCGAGTGTGCTTCGAACTCTGCTCTCGGAATATGGAAAAATGCTGATCGCCGTCACTCGCGGCGTCATCGGCTGGAGCATGGGTGACGGGTTGCGATCGACCGGGACGCAAGCCAGGAGCGCGGGATGATGCCGGTAGCAAAAGACGCCTCTGCCGCTTTCTCTTGAGAGTGATTTCGTATAGGCACGTTCCCACAATGCCCTGGGAAAGCACCTCATGATCGTCTTGCGTTCCATTCTGTTCAATGCTGCCTTCTACGCCAATCTCGTTTTGAGGATGATCGTCTTTTCGCCGGTCTATTTCCTCATGCCACGCAAGAAGGCCTTTTCCGTTCCAAAGAACTGGGCGCTCTCCTGCCATTGGCTGATGGAAAAGATCGTCGGTACGACCTTCACGATCGAAGGTCTCGAGAACATCCCGAAGGGCGGCTACATACTTGCACCGAAGCACCAGTCGTTCTGGGACACTTTTGCCTTGCTGCCCTGGCTCGACGATCCGGTCTACATCCTCAAGCGCGAACTGATGTGGATTCCGCTATTCGGATGGTATGCGATGAAACAACGCATGATTCCGGTCAATCGCGGCGCTCGGGGCAAGGTCATGGTTGACGTCATGAAGCGAACCGAAATGGAGATGAAGAACGGCCGCCAGTTGATCATCTACCCGGAGGGAACGCGGCGCGCACCGGGTGCCGAACCGAATTACAAATATGGTATCGCGCGGATCTATCGTGATCTTCAGGTGCCGGTTGTTCCCGTGGCCATGCATCCCGGGTTATTCTGGCCGAGACGGAAATTTCTGCGCTTCCCTGGCCATTTCAAGGTAAGGATCTTGCCGCCGATTGAGGCGGGCCTCGATCCGGATGCCTTCTATGACAGGCTGATAAAGGTTCTGGAAGCCGCGAGTGACGAGTTGCTCGTCGAGACGGCCAAGGAAAACCCGCACCTGCCCCTGCCGCCAACAGCGAAAAGGCGGCTTGCCGAACTCGCGTCGGCGAAGACGGGTACGGCGCACTGACAGGTCCTCATGCCTGAGGGACGTCACCGCCAGCAAGCGAGATCTCGGCAGCGACACGTTCCAACCAGTGGTCACGGATCCCCATCTCCTGAAGGTGGGCGATGGTATTGGCAACATAGACATGGTTGGGACCGGACTGACCCTGCGCTTCACCGACAACCCGCGCTGCCTCCGCAACGGTGATCGCGCCGGCATACTGGCGATGGGTGCGATCGACGACATAAGTCAGCGCACGTACATTGCGGCCGTCCCCGAGCGCTATCGGCATCGACCGCTCGCGGTAGACATGGGTAACCAGCTCACGCTGGCGCAGATAGTCAAGCGTGCTGTCTCGCTCTTCAAGCGCCACGCGAAAGGCAACGCCACGGCATGAGCCACCCCGATCGAGACCCAAAACGAGGCCGGGGCGTTCCATCGTTCCGCGATGGACCCACGAGCGTACGCATAGCGACCGTCGATAGCCGTAGGCCCGGGCCTCCACCCTTTCCTCGAATGGAAAGCCGGGATTCCACATCAATGATCCGTAGCCAAAGACCCAAAATTCGTCCATATCGCATATCAATTCAGATTGATGAAAATCATTCCATGATTGGAGCGCCCGATGGCGACGTCAACCCGGTCCGGCCAGACTAACGTTACCCGTAAAGTCGTCATCCTTGGCCTGCTCGTGTCCCTTGCCGTGATCGTCTATAGCGGAGCCTGGCTGCTGGCCGCAACCATGCTGGAGAGACGCCTTGCCAGTCTCTTCGATCGCGACAACCCGGTAGGCGCCGTCGTTGAATGCCGCGACATGGATTTGCGCGGTTTTCCCTTTCGTATCGGCCTATTCTGTTCCGGAATCGCCGTCGATGATCACTACAACGGGCTTTCCGCTTCCTTCGGCGCCATGCGTTCTGCCGCACAGGTCTATGCCCCCGGCCACATCGTCTGGGAAATGGACGGGCCCGCCGAAATCCGCTCCGCTCTCGGGATTACCCTTTCGCTCCAATGGGATCGCCTCCGGTCAAGCGTCAATGCCGGATTGGAGGGGATGTCCCGAACATCGCTCGTCGCCGAAAAACTCAAAAGCAGCGTAACGACTGTCATCAACGGCGACACGCTCGACGCGGATGCTTCTCACGGAGAGCTTCACCTTCGCCGCTCGGGCGCCGATCTAGACGCCGCCATTCTCATCAAGGACACCGTTATATCGCAGCGCGGCAGCGATCCGGTGCCGTTGCCGCCGGTTTCCGCAAGCATTGACCTGACACTGCTCGGCAAGGCGGGCTATCTCGATTTCCATAACGGCACGTACAAGGGGCTCTATGGAACCCGCGGCGAAATACGCCGTCTCGTTGTCGATATCGGCGAGGGCCGCGTGATCACCATAAGCGGGCCCCTCTCTGTGGGCGACGACGGCAATCTGTCAGGCCAATTGCATGTCGAACTGGAAAAGGTCGACGCATGGAGCAGCGCCCTCGGCACGGCTTTCCCTGACGCAGCTGAAACCTTCGGCGGCGCCGCAAAGTTGCTCACGGCCCTCTTCAGCGGCAAGGACTCCGGTAGTGCGGACCTGAACCTGACAAACGGCGTGGTCTCACTCGGCATCATTCCGATCGGCGTTTTGCCGCCGCTTTGAGATTCTGGATGAAAAACAGAACCTAGTGCTTCTTGTCGAGTGCGTGACGCCCGAAATCCGGCACATCGACATCCTGGCCGGCTTCGATGATGGATCGGCGGATGGCTCTCGTCCGGGTGAAGAGTTCAAACAGCTTGTCTCCCTCGCCCCAGCGGATCGCCCGCTGGAGATAAGCGAGATCCTCGGAAAAGCGCGCCAGCATTTCCAGAATGGCGTCCTTGTTGTGCAGGCAGACGTCGCGCCACATCGTCGGATCGGATGCCGCAAGACGTGTGAAATCGCGAAAACCGGAGGCCGAATACTTGATGACTTCAGACTCGGTTACAGTCTCAAGGTCGTCAGCAGTCCCGACAATGTTGTAGGCGATGATATGCGGCAGATGGGATACGATAGCGAGCACCTTGTCATGGTGTTCCGGATCCATCTCGTCGACCCGCGAGCCGAGCGCCTCCCAAAAGGCCGTCAACCGCTCAAGCGCTTGTGCATCCGTGCCTGAAATCGGCGTCAGGATGCACCACCGACCGTGGAAAAGACCGCTGAAACCGGCATCCGGGCCAGATTTCTCCGTCCCGGCCAGCGGGTGACCGGGAATGAAATGAACATTCGAAGGCATGTGGGGCGCCATCTGGGCGATGACAGAAGCCTTGGTTGATCCAACATCAGTGACAATGGCCCCAGGCTTCAGACGAGGCGCAATCAGCTTTGCGACGCTCTCCGAGGCGCCGACCGGCACCGAAACGATAACGAGATCGGCATTCTCCACTGCTTCAGCAGCGGAAAGCGCATAACTGGTCCCAAGCTCGAGTTCCTCGGCGCGCCTGAGCGTCTCGGGCGAACGCGTCGAGATCGCGACCTCTCGCGCCAGGCCCAACTCCTTGATGTCGCGCGCAATCGAGGAACCGATCAGACCGATACCGATCAGGGCGACTTTGTCGAATTGCGCCGCGGACATCAGTTACGCCCCATGAACTCGCCAAGCGTATCGATCACGCCGCGATTGGCCTCCTCGCTGCCGATCGTCATGCGCAGGGAGTTGGCAAAGCCATAGCCGCGCACGGCGCGCAGAATGTAGCCTCGGCTTGTCAGGAATTCGTCCGCCTCCGACGCCCGCTTGCCATCGACGTCAGGGAAGTGGATCAGGACGAAATTGGCGACCGATGGCGTCACTTTCAGTCCGATCGCGGTAAGCGCAGCCGACACCTTGTCGATCCAGATGCGATTGTGCTCGACAGCCTTCTCGACGAAGGCCTGATCCCGGATGGCGGCAGCGCCGGCAGCTATCGCCGGGGCATTGAGGTTGAACGGCCCACGAACGCGATTGAGGGCATCGATGATGTCCGCCGGCGCGTAGATCCAGCCGATGCGCAGGGCTGCGAGCCCGTAGACTTTCGAAAAAGTGCGGGTCATCACCACATTGCGGCTGCCCGAAACCAGCTCCACGCCGGCCTCGTAATCATTGCGCCGGACATATTCCGCATAGGCAGCATCGAGCACCAGCACGACATGGCCCGGAAGTCCGGCGTGCAGGCGGCGGATTTCGCTTGCCGGGATATATGTTCCTGTCGGATTGCCAGGATTGGCAATGAAAACGATCTTGGTCTTGTCGGTAACGGCCGCGAGGATCGCGTCGACATCGACCGTGCAGTCTTTCTCCTTGACGACGATCGGCGTCGCCCCCGCGCCGAGGATCTGGATCTTGTAGACGAGGAAGCCGTGCTCGGTGATGATCCCCTCATCACCGGCGCCGAGATAGACATGGCAGAGCAGACCGAGAAGCTCGTCCGAACCGTTGCCGCACAGGATGTTGGCCGGATTCAATCCGTGAACACCGGCAATCGCTTCGCGCAATGCAGTGGCCTGCCCGTCGGGATAGAGCTCGAGGTGGCCCGCGCTCTGCTTGAACGCGTCTATTGCCTTGGGACTGGGGCCGAGAGGCGTTTCGTTCGACGACAGCTTGAACACACGGGCAACGCCGGGAGCGTGCTCCTTGCCGGGCACATAGGCGGCAATGTCCAGAATTCCCGGACGCGGCGTGGGTTTCGTCATTTCGCTGCTCATCGAACTGGCTTTCTGTCTTGAAGAATCCGGGCCTGCGCCCGTCGATTGGGGTCATGTGCCATTAGAACGGAAACCGGTTTTTGTCGAGGGTGACGGGTCGCAGCACTTCATTCACGTCTCGGTCTTCACCCGCGTCGTCGGTACACCTTGAGGCGTCATGACAGGTGCAAAAACACGACGGGATGAGCGCACGGCCACCGGCAACCCCTGGTAAAGGCGCTTCTGCGCCTCGACGACAATGACGCCGGAGAAAGCCGGCCACACGAAACGCCCCAAACGCTCGAAACTCTGGCGCAGTCGAAGGACCGCGCGAATCTTCGAGGGAGGGAAGAAAAGCGCCTCCGCACATGCCCCGGGTGTGAAATTGGTCTCACGCAAAAGCGCCGTCAATTGCCCGCGCGAATATGGTCGTCCGGAACCGAAAGGCGTGTGTTCCATACGCGCCCAAACCCCGCGCCGGTTCGGAACAACGATCACCAGCCGACCGCCCGGCGCCAATACTCGCCAGATTTCTTTCAGCGTCTCCCGCGGGTTTTCGGCGAACTCCAGAGAATGCACCATCAGCACACGATCGATAGAGGAATCCGGCAATGGCAGTTCCTCGTCGAATACCAAAGCCGTGGCCGAGGGTTCGCCGATTGGCCAGTTCACGGCTCCCTGCCCTGCGGGCATGAAGGCAAATGTCCTTTCCGTATCTCCCCGAAACCGATCGAGGAAGGGCACGCAATAGCCGAGCCCGACGAGTCGCTCCTGTGGCAGACGGGCCCAGAGTGACGACAGCGCCATGGCGATCGAGTGCTCGGCCATGTGCCCGAGCCTGGAATGGTAGAACTGGCGGAGATCGACGATATCGATATGCATACTTCAATTGATAACAGGCGCCGGGTGGACTTCAAGGTGGAAGGCGCTACATTCCGATCGGCAAAGCAGAGATGGATCGACCTGATGAAAGCCCTGGAGCTTGAACTGTTCCTGTGCCGGAGCGACAATTTTGGTGTCCTCCTGCACTGTCCCGAAAGCAATCTCACCGCATCGATCGATGCACCGGAGTATTCGGCGATCGTCGCAACGGCGGAACGACGCGGATGGAAGCTCACCCATATATTCACCACCCATCACCATGGCGACCATGTGGAAGCAAATCTGGCGCTGAAAGATCATTTCGGCTGCGAGATCATCGGCCCCCGGAACGAAGCGGTAGCGATACCCGGGTTGGACCGCGCTGTCGGCGACGGCGACATCTTCGACTTCGGCAGCCACGTCGTGCAGGTGATCGAAACCCCCGGCCACACCGCAGGCCACATCTGCTATCATTTTCCTGACGACAGACTTCTCCTCGCCGCCGATACACTGTTCGCGCTCGGTTGCGGGCGGCTCTTTGAACGCCCTGCGGGGGACATGTGGCACTCGCTGCAAAAACTCGCCGCATTGCCCGACGAAACGGCGGTCTATTTCGGCCACGAATACACACTGTCCAACGCGCGCTTTGCCATCAGCATCGACCCGGACAATGCCAGGCTGAAGACCCGTCTCGCCGAGATCGAGGCGTTGCGTGCGGACGGAAAGTTCACCGCGCCGACAACCATCGGGCTCGAAAAGGAAACCAATCCGTTTCTGCGGGCAGCCGATCCAGGCATACGCAGGAACCTGCTGATGGAAGGCCGGTCCGACGAAGAGGTCTTCGCGGAGATTCGCAAGCGTAAGGACAGTTTCTGATGCGTGCCGACGAGATTGTCGAAGCACTTGCCATGCAGCGGCATCCCGAGGGCGGCTGGTTCACCGAGAAGTTCAGGGACTCATCCGGCATCGAGCGGGGTCACTCCACCGCCATCTATTATCTCCTGATGGCGGGAGAGAAGTCCCATTGGCACCGCGTGCGCGATGCCGCCGAGGTTTGGCACTACTATGCCGGCGCGCCGCTTGCGCTCCACAGTTCGCGGGACGGTGTGAGCTTCGAGACAATTGTCCTTGGTGCGGAGATACTGAGGGGCGAAAGGCCTCAAGCCGTCATTCCGGCCAGTTGCTGGCAGGCTGCAGAAAGTCTCGGAGACTATACGCTCGTGGGCTGTACCGTGGCGCCAGGGTTTGAATTCACGGCGTTCGAAATGGCGCCGCCCGATTGGACGCCCGGAAACAGCTAAAGACCTGCCGGGCCTCCGCCGAGCGTCGTCGCGAGAATGCACTGCGCCGCAAAGTAACTCCCCCAGACGTAGTATGAGGCGATGCCACTCCAGCGATGCGCCGGTCCCATGATGAATGTCTGGACAGCCAGCACGGCGTCAGAACTCATGAACAGCGCAGCTCCTATGAACACGGCAGCCGACGGGACGGCGATCGAGAGCAACGCCATCGCGAGAATGGCAAGGCCATAGACAAATACCGCAGGCGCGAGCTTACCCGCCGGTGCTCGTAGGGAGGCGACGAACAGTATGACAAAAGCAATCGAAATGACTGCCGCTATGACTCTCCAGATTTCGGCGAAGGTCCCGGGAAAATCGGAGAGAGAGACGAACAGCGCTCCATAGGCGACGTGCGCCAACAGGAACGAGACGAGGCCGGCCATGAATGCGCGTTCGCCCTTGTAGGCCAGGAATGCGTCACCGAGCGCGCTTAGCGCCAGGGCGGTGACCAATAGTCCCTGCGAGTGCGTAAACCAGGCATGCCCCGCCAGCAACAGAACTGGAAGCGTCTTGAGGATTGCACGGAGGTGGCTGGCGGGCCACGGAAGGACCACGAAATAAAACAGCCCGGACAGCACTGACAGCAGCAGGGAGAGAGTGCCGGGAACTGCCATGTCACTCCTCTGGGTTTGTTATTGCGTATCCAGCAGCACCGTTTGGCGTCGGCGGAACATGTCGCGCGCGGCAAGCACGGCGCCACCGGTGATAAGCAGGCAAGCGAACGCGATCCGCAGGCTCGGTTCGGCAAAGCCGGACACGGTCAGGATCAGTGTCGAGAAAAGCGGCGCGGCATAACTCGACGCGCCCAAAATCTGGATGTCACCATTCTTGACGCCATGATCCCAGGCATAGAAAGCAGCGCCGACGGGAAAGAGCCCGAGGCCGACAACTGCCACCCATTCCGAGACGCTGGCAGGCCAAACAGTGGTCTCGAGGCCGAGATGGCAGAGAAGTGAAAGGACCGAGGTCACCAGGCAGAAACCGGTCACCACATCGGTTGAAACCGCGTCGAATCGGCGGGTCAGCAGCGAGTATCCGGACCAGGTGAAAGCGCAGAGGAATGCCGCGACGTAGCCGAAAGCGAAGGCAGGATCGAAGTCGATGCCGTTCTTGCCGACGATCAGTATGGTGCCGGACAGTCCGGCCAGCGCGCCCAGCACATGATACCAGCGCAGCCGCTCGCCCGGTAGGAGGGCGGAGCCGACGACGATCAGCAGCGGCCAGAGATAAGCGATCAGCCCCGCCTCGACCGCAGGAGCGTTACGCAATGCCGTGAAGTATAGGAAGTGATACCCGAACAAACCGGCGACGCCCGTGACCCATACCTTTGCCGGCTGCTTCAACAGGGCGAGCCGATGAGGCTTCATGGCAAAGGTCAAGATTCCGGGCAGGCTGCCAATCGCAAAGGTAACCGCCGACAGCTGGAAGGGCGGCATTTTCCCGGATGCAGCAGTGAAAAGAGCCAGGAACGACCACATGATGATGGCCGTAAAACCGATCAGCGTCGCTTTGGTCTTCACCTTGTCCCCCATTTCGGGGAACAAGTCCCGCGATCCCGTCAGCCGTCGAACTTTACGGCTCTGATATAGAGTGGTCCCATGCGAGTCGGGACGCGAGCGTAAACAGGAGCATATACCTTCAGCAGCGCCGTCTTGGCAAACCAGATTTCCATACCGGTCGCCTTGCTGAGATACTCGATATCCGAGCGACCCTTGCGGAATCCGGACCTGGGAACGTAGCGAATGCCGCAGACGATCGCCTCGCCTTCTACGGAGCCGGCCGAAAAGTGTCTGCTACCCTTTGGCGTAAGCACAAGATCCATCCGGCTTTCACCGTCGAATATGGCCAGGGTTCTGCGACAGACATCTCCACCGTCCGGCACGATCATTCCGCTGATCGGATCAAGCACCGCCTTGAGATCGCTTTCGGACACCTCGATCCAGTTGCTCGGCCGCTCCTTTGGTTCCGGCGTGATCTCCGCCTTGGTCACATCACCGTTGCTGTAACGGACGTCATAGGTCTGCACCTTGCGGTTTGTCTTATAGACGAGAGAATACCGCGAAGCTTCCATCCGGTCGTTGCGCAAGGTGCCCGAAACACTTGTCTGAGCCGATATTTTGGCGATGACATCGACGATGCCCTGCGAATTGACCTTGCCCGAGATCGTATAGTTCGCACGCAAGACCTCGGTAACGAACGACGCATGCGCGATCGGAAGGACGCCCAGCGAAATCCTGTATTCGGTCTCGTAACGAAAATTGTCCGCGGCAGCACAGGAGGCCCCCGAAACAACGAACCCAAAACCGACCGCTAGAATGAGCAATCTTCGCTTCATGGAAACCAAGCCTGGCCACTGGCCAATGTGATGAGAGACTGGAACCTCTTGTGCGAGAGTGACCTTCGAACCAGAGTATGGCAATAAAATAGCATGATTTCAGCACCGTTGCGGGAAATGCCGAGGTTAGGCTTGACGCGGACGGCCAGTCTGACTATAGAACCGCAACTTTCCAATCATGCTTAGTTGGATTGCGCTCCGGGTTTCCGGAACCGATCCAATGGCCAAGAAAAATAGGTGTACCATGTCCCGCAGTTGCGAATTGACCGGCAAGGGCGTCCAGTCGGGCAACAATGTGAGCCACGCGAACAACAAGACGAAGCGCAAGTTTCTGCCTAACCTGTGCGACGTGACCCTGATCTCGGATGCACTTGGTCAACGTTTCCGTCTGCGCGTTTCGGCTGCGGCTCTTCGCTCGGTCGAGCATCGCGGTGGTCTCGATGCCTTCCTGCTGAAGGCAGATGAAAACGAACTGAGCATGCGTGCGCGCCTTCTGCGTCGCCAGGTCGTCAAGAAAACCGCCGAAGCCGCATAAGCTTCGCAAGTTTCCGATGGAATCCGAAGGCTTGCACGGCTCACGCCGTACAGGCCTTTTCCTTTGGAATCCCCGTAACTCCAACTGGTGGCATCACCCAGGATAAAAAAATGCTGAACGCAAAACATATTGTCATCTACAGCCTGCTCATGACGACGGTCGTCGTCGCTTCGAATATCCTGGTCCAGTATCCGCTTTCGGGCAGCCTGGCCGGTATAAACCTCGGTGACCTTCTCACCTACGGCGCCTTTACATATCCGGTCGCCTTCCTCATTACCGACCTGACCAATCGCCAGTTCGGACCATCCATGGCCCGCCGTGTCGTATTCCTTGGCTTCGTGGTGGGTGTGACGCTCTCTTTCGTGACATCAGTCCCACGTATCGCCGTTGCCTCGGGAACGGCCTATCTCGTCGGTCAGTTGCTCGATATTACCGTTTTCAACCGTCTGCGCCGCCAGACCTGGTGGAAAGCACCCCTCCTGGGCTCGCTGCTCGGCTCGATGTTCGACACCCTGATCTTCTTCTCGCTGGCCTTTGCAGCTGCGTTCGCCCTCATCGGCCCCAATGATGGATTTGCCATCGAATGGGCACCGATCCTCGGGATATTCTCGACCGAGGCGCCGCGCTGGATATCCTGGGCCATCGGCGATTTCAGCGTCAAGATTCTGGCGGGCCTCGTAATGCTCCTGCCCTATGGCGCACTGATGGGCACCATTCGTCCGATAAATCCGGCAAAACTCGCCTGATTTCTCAGGTACGAACGAAAGACGGCCGCCAGCGACAGCCTCGTGGCCGTTCTTTATTGAAGAAGCCGAAACTCCAGAAGAAGCGTCCGCTGCAGCATCGAATGGTTGTCGTCTGAGACGAGGAAGATATGGATGGATCCGTCGGCGGCCGTAACTACGTCGATTCCTTCCATGTTGTCGATCTGGTAGGAGAGATTGGCCTCCAGCACGACCTCTCCATCAACCACGGCACCGGGCGTCAGGGTGTTCCCCTTGATCCTGAGAATGCGCATGCCGACACCGGTGGCAAGCGTAAAGCGCCGCTTGAGAAGAAGCAGGTCGCCGTCCGGAAGAAAGACGCCGTCGGTCACATCGAAACCATCGCGGGATACGACCCGGAACTCGCCCTGTAGCGGGCCATCGAGAATGCCTGCAATGAGGTTGCCGTTCTCATCGAAACTCTTCTCCGCAACGGCGACAAGCGAACCTTTCAACGGGCTGGACATCGGGGCGACGGCAAGGGTCTCCAGACCGCCATTGCCGCGCAATTGCCTGACCGGAAACGGCAACGGCAGCGCCATGCGGGACGGGCGCGCGGTCTCCACCTCGGAAAGCGGCGAGAAGGCCGTCACGCGATGGCGTTGCTCGTACCCGACGAAGACCTCATCGCCGCGAACCGCGAGGCTTTCGGCGTCGACCGACCACTTGTTTTGATTATAGCTTCCATCGATATCGCGCATGGACGCGATCGACACATCCTCGATACCGGAAAGCCGACCTTCCGTATCCCGCTTGATCGCGCCCCTGAGCCAGTGACCGGTATCGAGCACGCCAATGAAATGCACGCCATCGGGTAGGAAGCGGATTGATGACCAGGCTCCGAACCTGGCTTCGGGTGACGACAGCTCGACACCGCCGAGAAACTCGAAAGAGCCGAAGCGGGCGCCCTCGGAGCCGCGGTCGAAATAGGGGATCTGTTCGCCAGCGACCGACGCCTGGACCGGCTCTTCGGCAGAGGTGCCATGGGCCAAGACGGCGGTACTCACCAGTAAGGCGACGGCGAATCCTCTCATCGCCGCCGCTTAGCCAGCGCGGCGCATGTGGTCGCCACGCGCCTTCTTGTCCTCGAAGAGTGCCGCAAGCTGTTCGGTCATCGCACCTGCCAACTCGTCGGCGTCGACGATGGTGACGGCCTTGCGATAATAGCGCGTCACGTCATGTCCGATGCCGATCGCCAGGAGTTCGACCGGAGAGCGCATTTCGATCTGCTCGATCACGGCGCGCAGATGGCGCTCCAGGTAGTTGCCCGGGTTGACCGACAGCGTCGAGTCGTCGACAGGCGCACCGTCCGAGATCATCATCAATATCTTTCGTTGCTCGCGCCGAGCGATCAGCCTGTTATGCGCCCACATGAGCGCTTCGCCGTCGATATTTTCCTTGAGCAGACCTTCCCGCATCATCAGACCGAGATTGCGGCGCGATCGGCGCCACGGTGCGTCGGCCGACTTGTAGATGATGTGCCTGAGATCATTGAGGCGACCGGGCGTCGCCGGCTTGCCGTTGGCAAGCCACTTCTCGCGGGACTGGCCGCCCTTCCAGGCCTTGGTGGTGAAGCCGAGAATTTCCACCTTGACGCCGCAACGCTCCAGCGTGCGGGCGAGAATGTCGGCGCAGGTGGCCGCGACCGTTATCGGCCGGCCGCGCATCGATCCGGAATTGTCGATGACCAGCGTCACTACCGTATCGCGGAACTGCGTGTCGCTTTCCATTTTGAACGAGAGAGGCTGCATCGGATCGATCACCATGCGCGTCAGCCGCGCGGAGTCGAGATAACCTTCCTCGAGATCGAAGTTCCAGGAGCGGTTCTGCTGTGCCATAAGGCGACGCTGCAAGCGGTTAGCCAGTCGTCCGACTGCGCCTTGCAGATGGGCGAGTTGCTTGTCGAGGAATGCGCGCAGCCTGTCGAGTTCAGCCTCGTCGCAGAGTTCCTCCGCAGTGATGACCTCGTCGAATTCCTGCGTATAGATCTTGTAGTCAACCTTCTCGTTGAAATCGTCGAAGGGGCTCGCAGGACGGCGCATCTCGCCGGGCATCTCGGAATCCTCGTCGCCCTCTTCCATCATCTCATCGTCGGAGATTTCGGCGCCGTCCATCTCGCCGTCGTCCATCTGCTCTTCGGAGGCTTCGCTCTCTTCGGCAGGAGCAGCATCGGAGCCCGCTTCGTTCTCAGCGCTTTCCTGTTCTTCTTCGTTGCTGCGCGGCTGGTCTTCGTCGGTCGTGTCTTCCTGCTCGCTTTCGTCCGCTTCGTCGCCAAAGTCCTCGGCCATTTCCATGGCGCTCAGCATGTGACGGATGACCTTCGCGAAAGCCTTCTGGTCGTTTATGGCGGCAGATAGATCCTGAAGATCGCCGGCAGCCTTGTCCTCAATGAACGGGCGCCAGAGGTCGAGAACCTTACCGGCGCTTTCCGGCGGCTTCTCGCCGGTCAGTTTTTCGCGCACCAGCATCGCAACGGCCTCGGAAAGCGGAGCGTCCTCCTGCCGGTTGATCCCGGAGAAGTTCGCCTTGGCGTATTTCTCCGCATTCATGGATTGCAGATTGGCGGCCATGCCGCTCATCCGCAAGGCACCGATAGACTCGACGCGCGCCTGCTCGACCGCATCGAATACGGAACGTGCATCCGCTCCCTGCGGCGCCATGGCCGCATGAACCTTCTGATCGTGGCAGGCAAGCCTGAGCGCCATGGAATCGCCAAGCCCACGCGTCACCGCGAGTTCATGAGCCGTCGGACGCTTGGAGAGCTCCGGAAGCCGCACACGCTCGCCGGCAAGACCCGGACGCTCATTGGCAAACACCACCTCGATTTCGCCATTTCCCGCGACCGAGCGCACGCAACCGCTGATCGCGCGGCGCAATGGCTCGGTGTCCACCGCCGAACCGGACTTTGCTCTTATGTTGTCGCCGGGACCTGCCATCGTCGGAATGCTTCCTTAGGCGCCAAGGACGATATTGGCGGCGCTTTCCTTGAGTTCGACCCCGAAGGCGCGCTGATATTGCTCAGCCACCAGGTTGCGCTCCAGTTCGTCGCATTTGTTGAGGAACGTAACACGGAACGCAAACGCGACATCCCCGAAGATCTCGGCGTTCTCGGCCCATGTGATCACCGTGCGCGGGCTCATGACGGTCGAGAGATCGCCGTTCATGAACGCCGACCGAGTCAGGTCGGCAAGCCGGACCATCCTCGAAACAGTATCGCGCCCGGCTTCGGTCGCTGCAAAGCTCTTGACTTTCGCGAGAACGATATCGACTTCCTTCTCGTGCGGAAGATAGTTGAGCGTCGTGACGATGGACCAACGGTCCATCTGTGCCTGGTTGATCTGCTGTGTACCATGGTAAAGGCCCGTCGTGTCTCCGAGACCGACGGTATTTGCGGTCGCAAACAGCCGGAAGGCGGGATGGGGGCGTATCACGCGGCTCTGATCAAGCAGCGTTAGGCGGCCGGAGGATTCCAGCACACGCTGGATCACGAACATGACATCCGGACGTCCGGCATCGTATTCGTCGAAGACGAGCGCTACATTGTGCTGGTACGCCCAGGGAAGGATGCCATCCTTGAATTCGGTGATCTGCTTGCCGTCCTTGAGAACGATAGCATCCTTGCCGACCAGATCGATACGGCTGACGTGGCTGTCGAGATTAACGCGCACGCAGGGCCAGTTGAGACGGGCCGCGACCTGCTCGATATGTGTCGACTTGCCGGTACCATGGAAACCGGAGACCATGACACGGCGGTTGTGGGCAAAACCCGCGAGAATGGCGAGCGTGGTCTCCCGATCGAACAGGTAGTCAGGGTCAAGATCCGGCACATAGGCATCGCCAGCGCTGTAGGCGGGGACGCGGATGTCACTGTCTATCCCGAACACCTCCCGAACCGAAATGGTCGTGTCAGGGAGATTGGAAACATCGAGGTCAATTTTGTTCATCGTCTCTCCATGCCGGACGGCAGCGGCCGGCTGCATAAATCAAGCTTATTCCGTAGCGTTTTCGATTAACAGAAACCAGCCTGCTTTAACAATTGATACGCCTGAATAACAGCGCGAAAACGCTCTTCCGATGCCCTGTCTCCGCCATTTGCGTCCGGATGGTGTTTTTTTACCAGTTCCTTGTAGCGGCTCTTGATCTCGGCGGCTGTCGAATTGGCTGATAGCCCAAGCGTGTCGAGGGCTTTTGTTTCCAGGGTCTTCAATTTTCGCATTTGCGTTTGGAACCGCGGCGCATGGCCGCGTCCCTGGGCTACGAAGCCAAAAGGATCCTTCATACGCGCCTGCGCACCAGCCGAACCTGAACGCATGGTAGAGTGAAGCGGGCTGCTCCTTGCCGCCTTGTTCACGCCCACAGTCCAGGTCGGCCTGTGGCCAGTAACGGCTTCCTTCTGGTAGCGCGCGATCTCGCCGTCCGACAGGCCGGAGAAATAATTATAGCCTTTGTTGTATTCCTTCACATGCTCGAAACAGAAGAGGAAAAATTGCCCTTCGGCATTGCGGCCAACCGGCGCGCGATGGACACCCGGCTTTTCGCAGCCATCCCATTGGCAGGTGGGAGATGCGGGCGCGGCATCCTGCTCGTTTTTCCGGCGCGTACGGATACGATCGAAATATTTTGAGTCGAGTTTCATCATCGAATTATGGGGTCTTGGGCGCCACACAACAAGAATTGACAAATCGGAATGTTATGGGCTTTGTGAGGGCTTTTTCCATCAAGGGTCAGAGTTGGAGATCACTCCCGTGTCAGTCCGATCAAGCATCGAAGCGAAACTCACGAAGGCCTTCCATCCTGAGCGCCTGATCGTGCTGGACGAGAGCATGCAGCATGCCGGTCATCAGCCTGATATCACCGGAACTGGCGAAACGCATATGCGCATTCGGATCGTCGCCCATGCATTCTCGGGAATGTCGCGGATCGCCCGCCACCGAGCCATTACCGAGTTGCTGAAAGAAGAGCTGGACGCCGGATTGCACGCGCTCGCGATCGAACCTGCCGCCCCCGGGGAAGCCACACGCTGGTAAGGTGTTCAGGCGCTCTTGTCCGCGGCTTCGGCAGGGCGGATCCGCAACTTCGTGATGCGGTTCTTCTCGCGCTTCATGACGATGAAGCGTTTTCCGTAGAAGGTGAAGGCCTGCCTTTCCTCCGGAATCGACTTCGATTCGTGGATCACCAGACCGGCAATCGTTGTTGCTTCCTCATCGGGAAGGTTCCAGTCCAATGCACGGTTGATGTCACGGATCGGAACGGCTCCGTCAACGACGATCGAACCATCGGCCTCCTGGCGCACGCCCTGAATTTCCAGGTCGTGCTCGTCGGAGATGTCGCCGACGATCTCTTCCAGAATATCTTCGAGCGTGACGATCCCCTGCACCTCGCCATATTCATCGACGACGACGGCAAAATGGACCTTGCGGCGCAGAAATGCGTTCAACTGGTCCTTAAGGTTGGTCGCATCCGGCACGAACCACGGTTTCTGCGCGATCTTCACAATATCGAGATTGTGCGGCTCGACATTCGGCTCGGCGAGCGCGCGCAGCAGATCCTTGGCATGCACGACGCCGATGATGTTGTCGGTGGACCCGCGCCAGAGCGGCATACGCGTATACGGGCTTTCCAGCACGGCGCGAACGGCGACTTCCGGAGGATCATCGGCGTTTACCGCACGCATTGAGGTCCGGTGAATCATGATATCGGACACCTCAAGTTCTCCGAGATCAAGCACACCCCCCAGCCGGTCACGGTCGGCCTTGATCACCGAGCCTTCCCTGTGAAGGAGATTGACGGCGCCGCGCAACTCCTCATGTGCAGAGAGCATCGGGGCCTCCTTCGATATTGTCAGACCGAAAATGCCGAGCAGTCCGCGTACTGTGAAATTCACCGCCGAGGAGAGTGGGCCGACAACTCCGACGAATATCCTCACCATAGGCGCTACGAAGAGGGCGAAACGGTCGGGCGAGGAGATTGCCCAGCTTTTCGGCAGGACTTCCGAGAAGATCACAAGAACGACGGTCATGACGATCGTAGCGATCGCC